>Ga0160429_1001347_pt1 | contig 13833 bp, 16 predicted proteins | sample SolpanmetagenomR_FD_108199 | JGI IMG/M metagenome (GOLD analysis project Ga0160429, IMG submission 108199) | Solar panel surface microbial communities from Lawrence Berkeley National Laboratory, California, USA - R | ecosystem: Engineered > Built environment > Solar panel > Unclassified ...
AGCATTCTTTTGGCACTATTCTGGTACGCATAAAGCTCGATCTGCTTACTTCGGTCTATATGAGTAAAAAGCGAACGGGGTGGGATCATATGCTTACTCCCAGGAGTCTGGTACTATGAAGGGTCTGATAAGGGAAGTATTCTCCTTCAAGCTTTGCTCGGACGGCTTCACTGTTCGGACTCTATGTAGGTCGGGTTGTAGGTGCGGTGCTACTACATCTTCCGTGGCTTCCAAATGGTCTTCTAGCATAGCTTTAACTGGGCCGGTTGCTTTTGATATATTGTCGTAGTTTTGCTGTGTCAGCTGAATCGCCAGTGAAGAACCCGCAGCAACCAATTCAGCATTCGCTTGTATGTGTTTCCGATAGATACAAGGTAGAAAATCTGACTGCTTTGGGCGTAGTTTGTCGAATAAATGGTCAAAGAAATCCTTGAGAGTAATTCTTTGCTGGCGACTGGGAAGTATAATCAGATGCATGATCGCGAATGCACGGAAGGGCAGTTTTATCTTCCTTGTGTAGAGTACAATATTTGCGGATAATGACTGAAAAAGAGTCATCTTTTTTGTCCCGTTCAAGTCTCCCATTGGAAGACTCAGGGTTTTCCAAGTCTCCTTCGTTCTGCATACTTCCTAATTTCGATAGCGCATTCGTGGCATTTTTAAGTTTGTCGTACTGCGCTGCGATCATTGTCAGATTTGAGAGATTGTAGATTTCGAGTCCCTCAAGGACGATTACGTCGGGCATACGCCCTAGATAAGTGTTTGTAAGTGTACTGAGTGCAAGCATGATAACATTCCGAAATTTGTTACATCAGTGACGTGAAGCTTAACATTCTCCGTAATCCATTCTAGATATTTCGCACATTCAGACTGATGTTGCACGTTGAAAGGAGTAAGCGGGTTTTCCTCGTATGTCAATTTGTAGTGTTCTTCTGTGTTTTCCGTGTTCATATGTCTGGTCAGTTATTCGGTTGAAAGTGTAGATGTTTGATTGATCGTGAAGGTGGAATGGAAGACATCGCCCGGCTTAAATAAGATCTCGATCGCAGAAATTTTATCATGTTCATCATAAGTGCATAAATAAAATGTGCTCTCTCATTTCAGATCCTTCAGAATATGAGCAAATCCATCTCTCTACGATAGACAACGATTCCAGTGTACCTCGTTGGTGGAGTCGATACATATCGTTTGGAACAACATCCCGCTACATTTTGCGTATATATCCCCAAGCAAGACCGTGGCAGAAATACAACAATTCACTACCTCTTGGCCGCCTTCGAATGTGCTGGTTGCTGACTTTAATGTAAATTTGCTGGACGCATCTTTGCCTCCATCGATGTTACCACGCGCTGGAGTGATCCGAGAATATATCAGCAGAAACCACCTTAGCATTATGCGGCCATCGAATGAGCGGGCCAAACTGGACCATTTGTGCGCTATGCCGAACCTCGTCACAAGCTTTGAAACACGTAAACCTCGGGATTTACCAGTTCGAACTAACCACCCCGCACTGATCTATACAGTATCAACCAATACCGAGGTCATACTGGATTCACAAAGTAGCAGCACCGATCGGCACTACGTCCTGTCTCCGCTTAGGAACCCCCTCACGAAGGTGCCCTGTAGAGCCTTGTTTGAACGAATGTACGCTGCAGCACAAGCTTCAGTTTCCCAAAGCCTAGCTATGCTATGGGATAGGGCGATAGGAGCTACCGATGATATCGAGCGTCAACTTATAGCTGACGAGACCGACATGGTGCTCTTGGATGCGCTACAAATGATTTGTGACGATCTCCTGTATATGCATGATGAGACTACTCGCACCCCCCGCGTGCCTGATCTAAGCCGTCCTACTAGCATAATACAATCCTATCTTACTCTCAACGCCGCGAGCCAATCATGCACATCAAGAAGAATTGTCTCCGACGACAAGGCTCTGACACCCATCGAGGCATGTGTCAAAACCTGGGCACATGTATGGAATTGAATGCCATCGGCGCCGAGCAGACCAGATTACGAAGCTGAACAATCAATGAAGTACGATGCTAGGGTGATAAGAAAGCTTATTGCATCATATCCTATCAATAAGGCGTCAGGGATGGATGGCATACACGATGTCATACTACGGGCGTAGCAAGCTACTTCTTTTCCTCACCATCTTGCTCACACCTACAGCATTTACAGAAAACTCCAGATTACCCCTGTCAGATGGAATACCGGCTTGACAATCATGACCGCCAAAGATCATACAGGACTGCCCTCGAAATGCCGACCACTTACCATGATAACAATCTTCCGAATGCACTATGAACGATTACTTAAGCAGGAATATAACGCTGAAATACAAGCCAGATTGCACCCAGCACAAGCAGGCTTTCGCGCAGCTGACAACACTCTACGGCAAATACTACTAGTGGCGAATATGACAGACCGACCAATTCGTACTCTGATTGATTTCAGGCAAGCGTTCGATAGCCCGGTGCTAGAAGCTTTGATGGTGTGCGTCAAACCATTAGGAACAATATTCTGTCGCCTGATCTTTTCCCTCTACTGCTACAAAGTTCAGTCAATCCTATGTGTCAATGGACATCGCTCACTACCAGTCGCACGCAATCAAGGTCTCTTCCAGGGACCACCACTCCCACCCGACCTGTTCTCCCTCTTCCTGGATGGCCTCATCCGATCGTTCTATGCAGAATTTGGAGCAGCGTATACATATCTCCTTTGCGTAATGCTAGTTTTTGCGGACGATATACTGATACTTGCCAAATTTCTACAGGAGGCATACCATATGGTTAAGCACATCGAATCATGGTCAGCACCCAGAGGAATTGCTATAAACTATGCGAAGTGTGCAATACTTAGTGTAGAAGGTGCTGATCTAATAGTGGATAGTGCCCAGAGTGTGGTTCCTTGGAGTCAAAGCAGTAAATACCTTGGTGTTAACCTGACACATGACAGGATCGACTTCGACAGTTTTTTCTCAGATACTATTGCCAAATTCAGCAGTCGAATCGTTCAATTGGATGCGATACATCGCGAAGACGTGGCCTCCTTCTGCTCGTTTGGTGATCTACAGAACGTTCCTCCAACCAACATTGGAATATGCCGCTCCTCTCTTTGCTATGCACTCCATGAACACAACGAAGCGCACTCCTTCTCTCTCCTCTCACCTCCATATCTGGAAAAATCTGGTGGAAGCCCACAGGAAGGCGATCGCCTGGATAATGTGCCAGAAGACCTACACACGCATACTACACTCCATGCTAGGCTGGGACACAATCGAGGAGCGATTCTATACCGCCCTGATGACCTGGAGACTTTCCGTGGTCCACAATACATATCTGAAGAACCTCGTCCCACATATGGGTGGCCTGGATGATTATGAGGAACAGGCGAGATCGAGTGATGGCGGATTATCGTATAGGGATTGGATACGACAAAGGCGCATCAAAGGCTATGACCAAACAACACACAGAGGAAAACTCATAAAAAATAGACAAAGCAACGGAGCGGACATGATACTAGATACTGCAGTAGAGAAGACTCTGCAGATTCACCTAATCTGGTGGCGGAAGGGCATGTTTGGCTGGAAAGCAAATCAGACCTGTCCGGTATGCTTGCAGGCATACTCGCAAAGACACATATACGACTGTATGGAGCATCCTGACGATACTATTGAAGCCTTGATTGATGCGAGACAGTGGGATACAATTGGCCACTGGATTACGTTATGGTGGTCTGCACTAGGCAGGCAACCACTGACTCTTACTCAAGACGACAAATAACTGCTATATCTGAATCCAATAATGCTCGATCGATTGGCTTCAATGATGCCACCTGTATGACCTAGGTCAACCTATTCTTTGTACCTCTCCCTTCTGAATAAAAGTAATTTACATCCTCAAACATAACTCTGCTAATAATCCGCATTTATCCCTCAGACTGCCCACCATCCCGCTCATCTCGCAATTCCGATCATCCCAGTCTGCCAGCACCACAGAATCGCCGCTCGCCTGGAAACAATGGCTTAGACAGAGGCGGATACATCGCCATGACAACTCACAGCACCGTGGAGCTTTGAAAACAGCCCGTAATGCTAATGGAACAGACACGATAATGCAGTATTGCGCGAACAAGTCATTACAGATACACCTGATATACTGGCGGAGAGGACTGTTCGGTTGGCATACTGGAAAGATATGTCCAACCTGTCAACTCAACTACAGTCAGAGACACTTATATACGTGCTTCTTACATCCTGATGAATCGATCGAAGAACTGATTGTAAATGGAGATTGGGAGGAGATACAATATTGGGTTGACTTTTGGTGGACCTCGCTTGGAACACACCAATAACCTTACAGCAGTATGCAGGATTAGTAATCATCCCAATCATCGTTCTTTTGAATGATCCTGATCATGAGATCGTCCCTCTATTGACTCCCATATACCATCCTCTTGTACTTTCCCTCTTCAATAAAAAATAATTTACACCCTCAGTGCATCGACGATCGCCACTTGGAGTACTATAATTTCTGCTAGGCCGCTGGCGAAAAGCAACTTTACATCTTCTATAGGGAGTTAGAACCCAATACATACACGGGTAACAATCTCGCTGCCACGACGACGTGGTCACAAAGCTCACATCTTCGAAAACACGACCCAATAAAGGTGTACGGTACGTTCCGATCGGCAAGTTGACTTTTCCCAGTAGCTCCAAATTTATATACGGCAAAAGTGGATTCTACTGAACTATTATTGACATGGACGTCGTCAATGTTAACAGCTTCTACAACTTAGGAATCGAAGTATACTTCGAGGATTTTGATGAAGAAGTGGTGGAGACCATAAGAAAACTGGTCCACGAAATCCAAATACTGGAATAAACTCAACGAGTACAAGACAGTATCTAGGATTGTTGCGAGGCCTACGACACGACGGAAACGCTCGATCACCTACCAAGCAATATGTGAGGACGATGAGAACTACAAACTCATGGACAAGAAACTTCCACAGGGGACGTGACTTTCTATCACACGTTGCATCAATACAATTGGTAATGAGGATGATAATTATAAGGATACAGCTCGAAGCTATTTCGTTTGTGTGTGTGACGATCGCGCAATACGAGACTGAATTATGAAAATTAGAGTACACGAGCACACAAGATGATGAAATCAAGTTCATATCAGCTTCTTGCTTAGAGCTTCATTGCCGGAAGTTGAATGTGCTGGCTTTATAACACCCATACGTCGCCCATACCGCTCAGGGAATCCCAGTATCATGTAATGAGGAAGTGCCACTGTAAGAATCGCTGTCATGTTACCTTTCCTTTCGAAGTACATCAAGGTCGTTGCAACGAACTGGTAACCCCATGGCAGTGAAGAATCAAATGAGCGGACTGCAAGCTAGCTAAGTATTGGAATTTCTCCTTTGTGACGAGACTGGAAATGTTAGAGTCAAGACTGTATTTCAAGTGCAACCCTTCTTAAAATTTGGATTTAATAGAATCCAAAGTAGCTACATGGTTTTACTCCATTGTATTAGGTTTAATGAGTGAACATCGAATTACAATGTCGAATGCTGGGTAAGCAGCATTCTGTCAATTGAACGCACTACCTCTCAGCTTCTTATTATTGGTCTCAGACACGTTTTCCTGAGCGGTTTTTGCCCCTCCGGATTGATACTTATCGGCCTGTCGTTAAAAAGAAATAACTTTGTTTGGGATTCAACACCTGCGAAACGAACTCTTGGAGGTTCAGGAGGGGTGCCAGGTTCGGATAAAGGATCGGATGGAGGATTGGAAGGAGAATCGGAAGGAGGATCGGATGGAGGATCGTATGGAGGATCGGATGGAGGAGCGGTTTTGTCTTCTTGTGCTCCTGTCGACCCAGCTATTGTTTGGAGCTCATCGCGACTGGGAGTTGTGATCTCGTCAGTCTCAGTACGGCATGGAACTTGAGCATCATTCATTTCCTCGTGGGCCCAAAGTCCAATGGATGCATAAAATTGAATGTCATCGTCAACATGTCGAGTCTGCATTTTCTCATGGGTTGACTTTTGTCTGGTCACGAGCCTATTGTGGAACTTGACTGCTTTTGTAGTCCCGTACGCAGCCACAGCACCGAGGGTTGGGTTCACAAAGTCCTCTGCTGCCTTTAGTGCTTCGAGTTCATCCTCTGCTGCCTTTTGTGCTTCGAGTTCCTCCGTTGATGGCTCCTGCTGGGAGTATCTCTGAAAATCAGAAGGGCTGGTTTCGGTATTCATTGCTCGTTGAGCCATAGCCATTCCCACAATATCCGCATATCTTTTGGGGTCCCTGCCCAAATCAGGAAGTGACTTACTGGTGAATGTTTGATCCAAGATAGGTTCTGCACTTCCTCTGTTCTTCAGGAAACGGACACCCCAAACTCCTCCGCCGATTGCAGCTGCTGCTGCTCCAGTGCCAATCAGTATGTTTGTGATGGCGTCTTGGTGTTCGCCATGGAATGCCGATACCGCGGACATGATTGCGAAGAGAGAAGTGATTGAGAGAGTGAATTGCATTGGTGGATAGGGTATGAGAAGGGTAATGGGTTTGGTTGTAGTAATGTGTTTGGTGAAGAAGAGAAGAAGAAGAAGAAACGATGACGTTCTTCGCTATTTATAGACGTCAGATCACCAAATAAAATATTAATGCTGACTCAGCTTATTAAGGGGAAAAAGGAAGGGAATGACTTCAGCCTAAAGGGATCCCTCAGATGACTTCAGAGAAAGCAATGCGTGAAGAAGGGTGACATGAAGAGAGAACAAGACGAGCTAAGAAATGACTCTGTAATCCATTGCTGAATTAAACAATATCAGCCTGTGACCGAGGTTAGGTACGCCTCTTCTACCATACGCGGTCTGTCGCTTCACATGATCAAGATTAGGAGGGAAGGTTGGTGTGATTGGCGTAGGCATTGATCAAGGAGATCTAATCTAGTCTATACGGTAACAAGGGAAACGAGATGCTGGTTAAAAAGAAGGAAGCCGTGGCGCATTATATCAATGCGAGTGCTTTTGTGTAACCTCGCAGATATCTAAAAGCCTTGATCATGTTTCCTCATAACCCGCTTCATGAGTCTTGATATGATATGACTCTTGACGGGAGCTATATCTACCCATAAACGATTACTGCGATCGTGCTCAATGAAAAAGACAGGGTTTTCACTCCAAATAAGTATATGGTGTTAAACTTATACAAGAAGGTGCACTGAATACAAATGCAGCCTGACACCTGGTGCAATGCCGTACGTCAACTCTTCGTATTTCTTGAAACATAATCCACTAATCACATATGAATGCGAACCTCTCGGCTTGTAGGCGGAGATGCCCAGCTTGTAATTCCCGTCAACCGTCATTCTGTAAGCATGAGTCAACCTCCGTAACATACGCACGTGAGGGTAAGATAGTTTTGCAACTGAACAATGACTCAGTCCACAAGAAGTTCCCGAAATGACGGACAAAATTGAGAGCATTACCATATGTTTGACGGTCTCGACCATTCTTATCGATATACATTTGAGCCCACTCAAGAGCCTCGGATGACAAATGGCGGTGAACAATGATTCTCACGTGTTCCAGCGCTTCCGTATACACATGAACACCGATCATCTTGAATGTTTCAATCAAACTCTGCTTTGCAAGACTCTCATAGACTACATCTTCGATTAGTCGTTCACAACCTGCATACCAACCTGTAGCGTAAAGTCTCAGATCTTCCTTTTCCCCAGTAACGCCAAATACATCCAATTGATTCTTCAAGATTGCAAAAATAGTGCGCTCGACGTCTCATTCCCTATTAACCTTTCCTGTAGAACTCTGGCAACAAATAGATTTTCCCGGGCGTAAGGTCATTTTCAAAACTTTATGATTGAAAAGGAGATTGAGATACATGTTCAAAGCTGTGCTAATTATTGACTTCTTCTTTTCGTTCTGCGGAGTCGATGGATTATACTGACGAATTGATTCACCAAACAAAGCCGTTGCTGCAACGTCAGGAATATCGTAGCAAGTATCAAATTTCTCTTGCTGCAAGCGTCCGATGCCAGGGAATGGACTTGATAAAAATAGGTGATCTTTGGGTTCTTGCCAAGTGGTGAAAGGCGCCCACCAGCGGTGATCGGGATTTTCCCCGGTGCTTTGAAACGGGAATATGATTTTCCGCATCCTCTCGTAAGTGTCTCCTCTACTATTGATAGGTTGCTCGAGAAGTTCGTCAGAAAATCCGGTGTTAAAATCTCCTCCGTGAACAGCTAAATACACCCGATTCATCTTCATGTAATGAAGCTGCCGTTCCACAAGGTTGATAACTCGCTTCGGGTGAGTGATCGGCTTGTTTGTGAATTTCATTTCGGTCGTTTCAGTTTGCGAAATGTGTGTTCCGCAGATACCGATCCTCATTCCGGATGAAGTTGCTCGGAGTACTACAGCCGCCGTGTGTGATCTGAAAATAGCATTGGCAGCTTCTGTAACAGCTGTAGAGTTTTGTTGAGTATATCAATACTGATTTTGGGATCATCAGGAATTGTAGTGTAGCGTGCTGTATTCCACATGATCGCTGCGTGATAAGATTTCTTATCTCTTTTCAGAAGAGCTGTCTTATATTCCCAGCCATAATCATGCGTCACCGAGGTTCGGGTTGGCAGACTCTTTTGCAATCGTTTAATCATGCATATGGTGACCATATCATTGAGAATTAGGATATCATCAGATTTGACGTGCGCTTTCATGAAGCCCTCTAGATAGTCGGTTCGTTTTTTCGATTGTGATATTGATGATTCTGTGCCACAGACATTGAAGTTCCAGACGATAAAGTCTCTGGTACTCGTGAAAGGTGTAAGCATCTGCCGAGTAATCAGTGGTGTGGGCTGAATAACAAGTGCGAGTACTTACTTGAGTTTCGGTGGAGGTTCGGAACACACTCACATCCTCGTATGACTTCTTTGGCCAGTCTTTGATACGACTCCCTTGCTGAGCTCTTCCTTTTGATACTCCATTGTGAATGATAGATTCCCTAATCTCTTTATAATCTTTGTTCCTATGTTGTGAAAAGGCACCCGCCTCTCCATTCAAAAGGATTGGTGATGGGCACCCTTTAAGTAAATTGAGTAGAAATTCGATTATCGCTGCAAGATCAGTGCCTTTGCATTCGTACGTATCCTCGAAATCTTTGCGTAATTCGCTCACTGGAGGGATATCAACGATTCCATCTTCAGTGACTATGGATCGTCAATGCATGTGTTCCTGTTCAAAAGCTTCTGAGAGTCTTACCAGATCCCAAGTATACATTGTTCGAGGTAATTCTACAGATTATCCTAACACCTGTTCTCAGTAGTACGGCGGTGATTCTTTTCTTTTCCCATGGACTTCCAATAGGTCCGTCTATTGCGATTCTTTTTGGCTTTCCCTCTACAAGTTCATCAAATGGTTCGTCCTCTACTTCGACTCCATCTAAGAAGATTCTGTCTTGCATCGTATTTCGAACTTATGAGGCGCATTCGATCAACCTCATTCAATTTCTCCGCGTCCTTTGTACTCTCTTCATACTCTCTTCACGCGTTGAAGAACATTGTTCACCATTGCAATCGGACTCCGGAGGTGATCTGATCAAGACTAGGCAGAAGATGTAAAACCCACGTTGGCGGGTCAAATCACTGCTCGTATCACCAGTTTCACTGAATATCACAGCTTCATATGCTCTCAAGGATTTTTACGCGAAAGAATTCATTGCTTTCTTACTCCACCCTAACAGAAATAAACATCAGAGCGTTCTCTGTAGAACTACTATCTTAGCAGCTGAATCACTGTGCACGTGGTTTACTATCCATATGCGGTTTCTACATAACAGTACTGGTGTCACTGATCTCCGTTAGGTTACAGTGATGCATAATATAGCATTGTTTAGCGATTTCACCATCCATACTGTAGTGATTCTTCTACGCAAACACCTGTCGAATTTGCATTGGAAGCGTTAATTGCATGGAGGTGAGATTACGAAATTCGTCACTCGAAGACATCATGCGAGATTCGTTACATGAGGATCAAATCATTCCTTTCACGGACGAGGATGCGACATTCTTCGATTGGGACGGAAGAGAACCAAAAAGACAATCATGCGAGACTCGTCACTTCTACTGACGACAATACAAGATTCGTTGTTGGACATTGAGGTTGATAATCCAAAGACATCAGTTGGAGTTGGCACAACGAAGCGTTGATCACATCTGGAGACAAGATTATGTATTATCTGTCATTGAACAAGAAATTTGAGATCTTGTCACGAAGTTCATTTTCTGTCGAATCCAATTTGGCAATCTTTGTTTTGCTATCTCACTAGTACGTGCCTTATTACCCACTTATTGCTTTACCGAACCTCGATCAGACATCGGCATAACACCAATGAGTGCATTAATTACAGCGAGGTGTTAACGAGCATAGTCAATCTGCGCGAAGGCTCATTCATTTTGAATCTAGTGATGTATCGGAAATCGAGGAGAATTCGGAATACGGCTTATCCGCTGAGCAGTATACAGTCAGAGCAACCATGAATGCTACCGACTTCGAAACTTCAGGTGAATTTATACACCAAATGCAGTTGACTGTCGAGATTAGGGGTCTCTCCTCCATCGATACATCAAAAATCATCTATAAGATACATCATCTCTGTTACCAACGGGACAACGAAAAATATCAAGTTCAGCAACTCACGATGGGTGTCCAGAATCCGAAGCGATTGGATGAAGAACCTATGCATGTGACTGGCCATCGGACATAGTCGGCGTACTATTCCATTTATTTATTATTTAATAACTCTGCCCTTTCATCGATTTGCCTATCCACCGAAATTCGAACACCGCGCCGGTCTCGGACACTACCATAATACGGAATGGTGGTTCTTACCCCTTGGTATTTCACACATGACACACGAACAGCTTCATGAATACAGAGCTTTTGCTGCAAGATAACCCCCATTGCGGAACTCGATGATTGCCATGACTAATCAGGTTGATAGAGTGAAAGCCGATTTCATTCCCAAATTTGCAGCACACCAGATTCACATCGACCTTATAAGCCATTCTGCCAGTCCATCACCTGAGTATCCTCCAGCGAATATAACTTCCCAGATCAAGAGCCGGCTTGATGATCATCCAATACCATTCTTTGACGTCTTAGCATCTCAACAGTTGGCTTACACGGAACGACATGCTCTTCTTTATGATCTTTTAGGATATGGACCAAAGAAAGGGCTGATTCATTCCATTCAAGAAGAACATGGTCATGAGACGCATCGAATTCGCGAAATGAGCCACCCTGACGGTTCAGCTTATATTCGGATTCTATTCGACTTGGATGTGTATATAATGAAAGTGGATCTTCGACTTGCAGTGAGCGACGAATATAAAGCAAAGCTGCAATACTACGGCATTGAGTATGACTTTGTTCAGATATCCCATTTGGAGCTGGATGAGCTGCCTTGGAGCGTTGCCAGCACAATGACTCAGTATTTTGCCTGTCGCGGCTCAATGCTACAACACTTCAGAGCCGCCAACACAATGCATCCAGTACGTCCACGTCCTCTTTGCTGGAAAGGACTACAAGGTGGTCTTCTGGCCGGTCCAATACCTCGATCAGTTAATATGGTCGCGCACGGCAATGATCCTATTATGCCATCATTGAAGGAACACATTGAGAATTTATTGCTGAATTTATTGCTTTATTGTTGATGTCACTCGAATACCTAGTGATCGAGTAAGCATGGAAAGTTTAGGGAATTGTCCGAATACAAAACTCCAAGCATCGAGCAACGCATCGCATCTGAAGCAAATCAACTTGCGCAAGATCTATGGACATACCTTGACCGAACTCGGAGTCAGAACGGATTCGCTTCGAAATGGTATCACTGCAGCGGGATTTAAAGTGAGCAAGCTTAAAAAAATTGCAATGGGAATGAAATGGAAACCGGTTTGACCACTACTCTACTTGAGCGTTCTTCTTCAGTGTGTCGATTTACAATCGAATGATATGATTTCCAAATATTGCTAACATCAACTAATGATGTCAATACATTGGGTGGCATACTGAAGTTAGTGTGCTAGTGATCGCATCTCCTTTCATTGCTCTTTTGCGATAATGTCGCTTCTCTCCGCTAAGTACAGAGAAAAGACCGGCATCTCACTCAATATGCAAATTAATTCTGGCTCAGGCAGTGATAATGGTAATGTCCCGAATGGAAGAAGTTAGGGAGAATATTATGAATGTTATGAATAGAAAAATAATGAGAATTATACACGGTAAGGGTGTTATACAATTCTTTATCGCGCATGTATTTCATTACCCATTTAGGTGCAGAAGGGGATAAATTGAAAGGATAATCTTCGTCTCTTTCATCAACGGTGAACGAGGATTCCGAGTCAGAATGAGACCGCAACTCAGAATCCACTTCAGAAGTTGCGCAAGATTCATGACTAGATTGGATTTCCGTATAATCATCGATTTGCTCGTCAATATTGTGAAATTGATAAAGGTCTGCTAATACATGGCATGATTCCTGCATACGATCAATTACTCGCGCAGCTTTCATCTGGATATTACATTGCAAATCATCCTCACGCCTACTGCTTGGCAATTGACTATCTCTGGTTACACACGAGAAGGAGACATTGTCGCTTGTCCCTTCGCTGGAGACTTTATAGGTACGAGACATCGTTTTCAAAAGGGTTCGTAACGAATGAATGGTGATATGGGATTTGGGTGGTTCGTTGGTGTATCTTGGAGCTTGGGTTGTGTTATACTCAATATACAGCTGCCATATCTCTTGTAGTTTCATAAAATCCGTATCAGAGTCCATGAGAGCACACTTCACGAAAGTGAGGGCGAGATCATTGCTTTGAAGTCACTTTCATTGATACGCTTGGGACCTTTACGGGTAGTGGGTAGAGGTTGAGATGACTTTGACTGACAGGATCATCCGCCCCACCTTCGTTGCGGAGCAGAAAGAGCAATGCACTCATCAAGGATAGAAACCAGTTGGTACAATCAAGTTGGTACAAATGCTGACGTAGGCTTGAGTTCGCGTTTTCGCACTCCAGCTATATAGATAGAGGATTATTCGTGGACTCAAACCAGTCCATCGCATTCAGTTCGACCTTGAGTGTCGATGATGTCGCATCAATTACATACGCATATCTGATCAAGTATTGTCGGTACGCTGCGAAACACCACGAAGAACTGCAAGCAAGCAACCAAACTGATGCTTCTCCAGTCGCACCCAATGGTGAAACTCTTGCTCGAATATATAACATTCGATTGCCTTTACACTGATTGTTTCGAGTTCAATTCGACCTTGCTGACCATCTTTGGTGCCTATCAGACGATACAGTTGTTCTAAAAAATTGCAGCTGTTGAGCTTCTGTTCATTAATCTTGCCAAGTCAGATGTAAGGGTTCGTTGAAGTAAGCCGAACGTTTGGAGTGAGTCGTGAACTTGTTGGCCATCGTAGAGGCCTACATCGTCGAGGAATCTAGAGAGAGTCCATTTTCCTCTGAGCAGAGTTTTACTCCATTTCAAGTGATAATTATCGATGACGAACTCTTTCAAAACATTTCCAGCTTGAATTCCTGCGGAAACCACTGGGACTTCGGAGGTAATTTCCGAGCTGATCTCCCTTTTTCCTTGGATTGGACTGTCACAATGGGGTTCTTTGAGCTTGGCAATCAAAGATAATTCGCTAGGATAATTTCGACGAAATTCCTTAATTCCTTCTGTTTCGCCCTTTCTGCACCTTTGTTCACTGGTAATTGAGTAGAG
>Ga0160429_1001348_pt1 | contig 13827 bp, 16 predicted proteins | sample SolpanmetagenomR_FD_108199 | JGI IMG/M metagenome (GOLD analysis project Ga0160429, IMG submission 108199) | Solar panel surface microbial communities from Lawrence Berkeley National Laboratory, California, USA - R | ecosystem: Engineered > Built environment > Solar panel > Unclassified ...
AGATTCTGTTCCATTACAAATTTGTACACCAAGCATATGCAAGGTGATTTCGATCACGAACAAAACCATTCTGGAATGTAACAAACACACAACAACTGTCTACATACATCTTCTTGATTATTAAAAGCTTCTAAAATCATCTTTTGTATGTCACAGCACTTCGATAGGTGTGTTATCCATTGTTTTGCCTAGGTGATCGGTTTGACGGGGTAAGTACAATTTTGGCCTAATTTTTGCCAAATGGTCTAGAACGGTCACTGGCTGGGCTAGAGCGGTAAAAAGAGGCTTCAACAATGCAGGATAGTCTATTCTATAAGATGGTATAGTCAAAAAACCAAGCGGGATGAAGTGGATCACGCTATTTTAGGTGGGGCAAAGTTTGATCGGTTTGACGGCCTAACACTGTAATGGGAACATGGACAAGAGAAAAAAAAGGCATGGGGCAAAAGTTGTACACTTTGGTTCTTGAGAGTGGTATGGAACGGAGCGAACGGCAGACGAGTGGCTAACTGGGGTTGCAGCAAGGACAGATGGAGTAGTCAATAGGTACCGGATCTCTCGAGCTCGAGAGATGTAACCCTAACCCTAATTAGAACAGAAATAATGCTCGAGCAGTAAGGTCACACTCAACACGCGATGCAAATGATGTATTTAACAAACCGAGTTATGGACAGCAGAAGAGTGATCAAGAGAAAAACAGACTAAGAGTAAGGTTCTATTGAGCTGCAAAGGTGATTCTTCACAGATTAGTCTGGCTCACTGCGGTTACGGAAAAATGTAGTTCAGGCAAAAGTCCGATAAAGGTAAAAACACTTGTGGTCTCGCTTATGGAAGCATCTCATTTGCGAAACAAGTCGCGGAATTTACGACTAATGGCTTTCGAGGATTTAGAACTTTGCTCGGATATCGGCTCTGTTATCGGCGTTGCTTCATCCGGCGCCGCTGCCAAAGGATGCTGAAACTTTGGATTCAACGGCGCTGAGAGTATTGTCTTATGCATCTGGTATCTTTTGATACGTGTCAATAACTCGTCCACTGCTTCATCCTCAGACGCAACTGCGTCTCGGTGTCTGTAAGTCTCTGTATGCTGATAGTCTTCCAAATTTGCGAGGATAGCTCTAGCAAGCAAGTGACTCTTATCGTAGTTGGGTTGGTTTTGAGTAAATAACTTAACGAACGCTAATTGTCTACTAGGCTTCCAAGAATGGAAGAGTTTCTCGAGAACGGGAGGTACCTGGACGGCTATAAAACGCCATACTACACTGAGATTGTCAAATTCTTGCGAGAGCTTCGTATCATCTACGAGCGATAAATGGAAATCCAATTTGTCGTCTAGCAGCATTTGATATTCACACTCTAGAGGTTCAGTCAAAGCTCTCATTACTGCGTGCGTGCTGATCTGTTTGTACAACTCTGCTCTAGCAACGTCGATTTCTCGACTGGATTGATGGGAATCAAGAGGAGTCAAAGATTCCAAAAACGAGGCGAGAGTTGAGAGGTTAATACTTCCAGTGAGATGTATACAACCCCAAAATTGAAACTGATCAACAGTTCTGGCTTGTAATGCTTTGAATATGATCATAAGCCATGGCTGTACGCAGAGTTTTCCCCGGTTCACACGGAACCATTGTTCCAAAGTAGAGTATGATACGGCATTCAAATCTTCTGGCGACAAGTTGGTAGGTAAGTCGTTTCCGTTGGCATTTTTCATCCGTGTTTCTTGATCAATGTTCATCACTTCTGGTATATTGAAAGCGCCAACTGCATCATTCACCGAGCTCGTTCCATAATACTATACATACATGAGTCATCAAATCTAAGGCCTGATGTTGATATACATCAAATGAGTTGAATTTCGTACCTCACCAGCGAATGTGTCGGATAATTATGTAATCTTTCCTTGCTTTATGCATTCGTCGCTTAAATCTAGATTCTCGTGTCAGTCCATCTTGTACCTGATTTGAGTTTCGACTTACCAGTAGGCTCTTGGAGAACATTCTCTTCAGTTTCCTCGAACGGATTCGTGAAGTGTGTTATATTTTCTTCACTCTTTGTATCTTCTTAAAACGGATTTGAGATGCCTGATGTGTTGTCTCGAACGCGTGGAACCCGAACAGCTGAAACTAGAACAGTGAGAAATGGTAGTATGAAGACAAGTTTCATTTCTGTTGCGTGGGTCTTTCTAGTGTATGTGGATGCGTGTAGAGGATGTAGATATGTGGACGCGAGATGCACGTTCTCGAAGATCAGGAGGATGGACAGAAAAAAAGTCAGGGGCGCGGAAGTTTTGGTAAGAAACGTGACGACACAAATTTGAGTGAGACTCTTGTTGAAACCGGACTCGATGGTATTGAGAAGGATAGACTTGCTGGTCCTTGCAGCCACTGTAGAAAACCTTGATAGGTGAATGGTAAAGAGAGGAGAAAGAGATGGAGTGATTAATGCACATCGAATCCACCGATGAATAGCTTGAATTTCTAGCGTGCTCTCAGTGGACATAAATCCAAAAGAGTGATTGAGGCTGCAAAACAGTGTATTAAAATAGCAATGATTATGGCAACAATCTACTGAGGAATCTGCCAAAATCACTCTGGTCCGTTATGGCAGTCTTTTATGGCTGAAAGAGAAGTCCGATAATGATAGGAAATGGTGAGGCAGCGCTTGCGCAAGCACTTAGTCCAAGAAGAAGGTTGCAGATGTTGTAGCTGCTGGCTTTCGATGGTTCAGAGCTTCGCTCGGCATGCTGTTCCATGTGACCATGATGCCGAAGGTTAGTTGGAATCTGGATATAACGGCACTGAAAGATTGGTTCCATGCGTACTATATTCCAGATACGCAGCAACAACTCGCCTGCTTTTCTCGAACTTGAACTCTCCCTCACTTTCGTCATGTGGACCTGGTCCATCTCCTGTGCTTGCAGCAATAGCTTCAACATGCAAATGACTTTTATCAGGCTCAGGCCGTCTGCTAGTACAACCTTTCACGAACGCTGACTGTCTACTAGGCTTCCAAAGCTGGAAAAGATTCTTGAGACCAGTAAGTAACTGCACACTGTCAACAGATTTCCGTCTTATTTCAATTCTGTTAAAATGCTCCATCAGCGTTGCGTCATCCACGAGCAATAAGTGGAAATCCAGTTTGTCGTCGAGCAGTATATTGTATCCACAGGATTGATCACTCCAAGTAGAGATTATAGCGCGCCTGCTGATTGATGCGCAGCAGTCTCTGCAACGTGTTTGAAGGAAGTCGCTACAGCATAGTCACTAGCGAGCCAAAGTTTGGCGTCAACAGTAAGAGCGGCCAATGGACCAGTAGGTATCCTGGTATACATGCAGTATACAGAATCCGGTCATGGATCAGCCTGTTCAGCTCTTGTTCAGCTCGAGACCCCACGTGGCCTTTTTAATATATTATATATTATGCCGAGTCGAGTCGAGTCGAGTCAGAGATCTACTTGTATAGTGTTAGCCGTTTTTTCGTAGCCATATACATCGAATTTGGTATTTCGGGGGCAACGATTGAAACATCCACCAAATACGACTGGGAACCATAAAACTATAACATTCATACTTCATCAGTATTATGTTGGTATCTTTTGGGGGAACAATGAGAGTCAAATACATACCTCATCGGCGAGCATGCTCAATAATCGTCGTGTAATTCCTTCCTGCTCTAATCTTTCGTGGCGGATATCTGGAGAATAGTGTTAGACTGCCTTTTACCCGAGAAGAGGAGTCTGGGTTACAAGTGAAGTGCTGTATAACTGCATTATTTGCGAATGCATTAGAGTTGAGTGGTGCGCCATCCATATCGAATATTGAAACTCTTACATCTGATGTTCCCTAGTGCGGATACTTCCCTGGTGCTTGTACCTGCTGAGACAAGAATCATCAGAAACGGTAATGCGATGGTAAAAATCATGTTTATTTGTCGGTATTGATATGTCTGCTGATTGTATGCGTGTATATGTGAAGAATGTGTTTTATCGGATGCGTGGAGAATATGAGTCTCCGAGTGTTTTGTTTTTGTTGGATATCGAAGCAGCAACCCTATGTGGATGCGGGAGAATGGGAGATGTGAGCCCGTAAGTGTATTGTGAGACCAAACAGATGTCGATAGAGAAGTAGTTGTGGGTTGAATTGCGTCTAACAAATACGAAACAGGGGAACGACAAGATTTTAGGGGTCGAATTTTGTCAGGGGCTAAAAGCTGACGTCAGCCTGATGGAGTGAGACTAGTTTAGCTGGTTTAGCAGGCAACGATGGTCTCGATGAAATCGACCATCATAGACTTGACTGATCAATCACCACCCGGCTAGCAGAGGAAAGAGAGTAAAAGGTAAAAAGCTATTAGTGTTACAAGAACTGTTTTCAGACTACATAGCTTCAAGGTCTGAAAGGGAAGTCTGATTCCAAGGGAGATATTCAAATAATATCCAAATATTCGGGGTCCTTACGTGCGTGGCTTAGGGTTTGCAAAACAGATCGAGGGGTCTGCGGATAATTGTTGCCGAGAAGTCGAGAAGCGGCGTGAACTACGCTGCTTTTTCCGGTCGTAATGCTACCAAGCGAGCTTGGGATTCGTCGTCTAGGCGGTCTGAAAGGCTAATCTTTCTCGATCTGAATCTCTCCATTCGTATCGACAGTTCAGCTGTTGCTTCTTGCTCCGTCTTGATCTGCTTCGGGGAATAATTTTGAATCATATTAAATCCTGGCTTTGCCATAAGTAAGGCGAGAAAAAGTGAAGACTCTGAGATAGCTTCATAAAGCAACTGGCTTTTATCGATAGCATGTCGACATTTTCCACATCCTCTTACGAACTCCAACTGTCTACTAGGCAGCCAAGACTGAAAAAGATGCTTGAGAATAGCCAGTACCTGTTTGGCCCGTCTTTCATTATGCAATCTGAGCGTGTCGAATACGGCCACCAGCTTTGCGTCATACACCAGCGCTAAATCAAAAGTCCCCCTATCTTCGAGCAATCTCCGAAACTCAAAGTCCAAATCAGTCCAAGCCCATCGTACTGCTTCCGTATTGATCTGCTTGTGCAGCTCAGCTCCATATGCTTGTGCAACCTGTGTGTTGGGCAGTACAAATTTTGAAACCAAAACCAGAGTCTTGAGATCAAATCTGACGCTCTTACTAGCCATAACATGATCCATCAACTTTGCTTGATCTATTGTTCGGGCTTGTAACGATCTGAAAATGATTGTGAGCCATTCTTGTATGTAGGGCTTTTTCTGGTTGCGGTCGACCCATGTCTCGAACCTTTCGTACTCTATTCTTGTCAAATACTCCACAGGTACGCGCATCGGTAAGAGGTCTGCATTGCCAGTTTGTATCAAACGTTCGAGCTTTTGTTGCGTGACTTCTTGTGCTAATGGGGCAAACATTTCGAAATGTGGACGCGGTATGCTTATTTTAGTACCATTATCCGATTCTTGCACACGCTTCCAGTCTTGGGGCTTACGATAATGAGCATGTAGAACCTTTTGCATCTTGTTCTCAACCTCATACTCTTCTGAGTCATCAAACGCCGAAGCTCTAGGATCTCTTGGTTCTCCGAGATAGCTATTTCGACTGATCTTTGCGACTATCATGAAAATGAAGTCTGTATTCTCGATGGTCTTTATGCTCTCATAAAATACAAGCTGTCTGCTTGGTGGGAGGCCATGGAACAGCAACTCCAAAATCTGATTGATATACCGTTTTCTGGCTTGGTCAGCAGCATGGATAACGGCAGTTTTCGCGACATGCTTGAAGGCTTTCGCTATAGCAAAATCACTAGCAAGGCAGAGATTGTCTCGGAGGGTGATGACGGGCAATTTTTCAGAAGGCATGTGGGTATACCATGCAGTATACAAAATTCGGTCATAAACCAATGTGTTCAGTTCATATTCAACTTGGGCCATTGTTTGATCTTCTGGACTCTTTCCAACGAATAGAAGCAGCTGGTCAATGCTGAGTTTTGTGTCACAAACTTTTCTGAAGGTTGCTAATCGTTCTTTTGAGGTTACGCCTACTATATTCGGGATTTGGGGAGCGGGAATCGAAACATCTACTAAACAGGTGTCATAACACTAAAGATACATGTTCTATGAGTCTTATGGCCGAACGATTATGCTCCGAGACTTACCTCCTCTGCCAGCGCGTCCAATAATGCTTTTGCGAATTCTTCTTCCTCTTGTTGTTTATCGTGTATGACTACACGCAGGATTCAATTTTCTGCTAGCGTGTGACGATAAGTATTTAGGTTACCATCATGTTCGACTACGACAGCGGGTACATGATAAAAATCCTCTGGATTTTGTGCGGAAGCATCCGAGATGTATGACGTGTCGTCGCTATCGAGTAATGAGATTTGTGGATTTACTGAGCTTGTTATGACGGCTGAGACTAGTGCAACGAGAAACAGTAGGGTGATAATGACTCTCATATTCTCCAAGTCTTTTTTGTTTGGTGTGTATGGATGTGGAAGAAGAGCATGGGGGTTGCGCGATGACAAAAGGAAAACACAAGGATGACAAAATTCAGGGTTGAATTTTTGACAGTTTGAAAAGTGAGACTGGTCTGAGGACTGGTCTCGATGTAAATAACAATGACTGATATACCTATCCCGTATGCATTGGGATGAGAGAGAGGAGGGATAGATTGTCGAGACTTAGCACGCCGCAAATCGACAGTAACTTCAGTATCGACCGATTCTGGAGGTGGCATACAATGCTTCTTGTCGTTATGGTTGTGGTCATTGTCGCTACGAAATAGTACTATTCCTACTAGTAGGAATCATTGATTGAGGTCAGTAGGAATCAATTGAGTCAAACACGGGTGACAAAATAAACGAGAGGATATCAATTGGTTAGTGAGACTGGTCGTTGGACTAATATGGATCCAAATTATAAACACTGAAAGAACTAAGCCCGGGCGCTAAAACGAGCTGAAAGGGTGTAGAATCAATATGTGAGTTTGAGGACGCTCTCAACAGCTGGGTAGACTACTCTTTCAAAGATGATTAACAACGAGATTAATGCATGTGGGAATCATCCAATGTCGGCGATAAGACCTGGCTATCTATTCATCTACCTGTACTTTCTTCCTATACACTACTTCTCGCTCAGAAGAGCCTTTATACTGCCAAACTTATCACGCAGGAAGGTTCCCAGATTTCGATGTTCCAACGGCTCGGGACACGGCATACAAAGTTTCTTAGTGGCATCCTGTCTCCATCTCTTGATACATCTGATCATTTCCTCTCGAATTTGTGCTTCGCATACAAAATCGTCCTCAGACCACTCACTAGTATCCTTCATATCGTTGATCTCGGGAGCTTTGAGAGCAGCCGAAGCCAGCATTTGGATCGCAAGCTTTCCGAGATCGAGCTCCTCAACCTTGACCAAGAGCATTAATTGCCTGCTTGGCCTCAAACCTTTGAACAATTGCTTGAGAACCCGTGGAGCGTATGCGATTCTTCCACTCGCGCGATGCGAACGCCGATTCTCAGCACTCCAAAGACCTTTATAATGGGAAAGCAATGTCTCATCAGGAATTTCCCACAAGCTCATTGTTGGCACTCCTTCCCGCAGCGCCTCGAGATGAAATTGAGAAGACTCCCAAGCCAAATATAACGTCCTATGGATAAATTTCTCCCGCAACAAAATTCTTGCCCAGTGGTCTTGGCGGCTATTTGTACGCAGCGAATGTGTAGATTCTTCCTGAAAGACAATTATGGTCCTCATTGAGAGCATCAAGCCCGAAAAAACTCGTATACGGTCGTATAACCATAATTGCATGGTAGGTCGCAACTCTTTGAATATTTTTCTTATCCATGCTACAATATAGCGCTTTCCGTTATGCTCCTCGAACCACCGCGAAATACCCTTATACGATACATGCCATAGGATCTCCGATGATATCGGTGACGGTACTAAGTTTGGTTTCGCTGCTGCGAATAAATACGCATCTGCTATTTTTTGTCTTGCCTTCGTTGCTAGGAACGTTGAATGAACAACCATCAATTACAGGAGTGTTGTGGATTACCTTTATCACTTGTTGCGAAATCTCTGACATCGGTGTATTGTAAATCGATTTCTGTTGACACTTCTACGCGTCCACGGCTCTTGGTCGAGTCTGGAGATGTATTGACTTGCTCGTTTGTGACTGAGTGTGCGTGAGTTAGTTCGTATGGCTTTCATGATTTTAGGATTGTTACGTGTATTATCCTGGGTAGCATCGTCTATTGACGGAGGGTCATTGATATCCATAGAAGAGGAATCTGTGTGTGATTGTGTTGCCACCATTTGTAGGAGGATTATCAAGTATAAGGCCAAGAAATGGGGGATCATGGCTGAAATGGGGTTGGTGTTTTGTAAAGGTTGGATAAGAATGGACAAGTAAACGACTGCGTGTGGACGTCCAGTAGAGTAGACGCGAGGTGAAGGGATGAAGAGGAAAGTTCGATGAAAACGATGCTCAAATTCAAGCTGAAGATATATCAATCCCAAGTATACCTGTTGAGAGATAGATCGCATTTGTACCAGAGAAGAACGGACCTGCTATACAACAAAAGTTTTCCGGCTCTGTAGAGCAGTAGTACGAGCATCAGCGATAGCTGGCGATAGCGCGAGCTGCCATCTTGAGTTCTTGATCTGTGTATCACCTTGTAATGAGTATTAGGGAGCGACGCAATCAGGAGAGCGTGGTGATAAGACAGAAGAGGAGAATACACTTATACATGTTGATGACTGACACTGGTATCGATATCGGGTCTGGTCTCGACGCCAATGATAATGACTGAACCTATCACCACTCGCAGAGGTGCCAAAGCAACGAGCCATCGATTATCCAGGATCGACGCAAGAGTTTCAAAGTACTCTTGACGGTAGCGTGAACTTCCGCATTCTGAAACGCTCAATGACGGGAGTGATGACCCCAGAGACTATCGTTATGATTTACCAATTTTGTCCACTTCTCTTGCGCCGCGGTCATCGTTGCTATTGGCATACAACGAATGTGGCGATTGTGCATTAAAGGCAATTATAGTGAGATTGACATAAAGTACTCTGGGCAATTTGCGATAATTGTTTTGTACAAGAACAGTTGTATAGTAGGTTGCAATTCCCGGGAAATTTGTCTTGACCACCCCAACATACATATTTCTTCCTTTTATCGCTCGAATCACGTCCGAGTACCTGTATCCAAAACTTGCCACAAGATTTCTGGTGAAAGAACAGTGGGTTCAAAATCTCAATACCCTGCTGAGAGTCAATAAGCATCTGCTTTGTCGTACCTCATTATCGGAGCTGGTAAATCTGAATGAACTTGTGATTCTTCACTTTCCTGACTTTTGATAGAACTTTCTCTCGATGAGCCGGTGCTTTGTGTATCATCCAACTAAATAACCATGTCATGAGTTTTGCTATCGTTTACAGGCGATAGATCTAGATACAATGTCAGCGTGAGTACGTGTCTCAACCTCTAAGGTAGCGCAAAGGTGACTCTTTGCTTACTCCTTACAAGTCGTTTGGTGGATAGTAGTACAACTTCTCTTTGTACTTGTTCGGTTTTCCCGGCTGTTGGGGGAATCTTCTATCTCTGAGGTAGTTTCTATACCGTCGAACTATATTGTAATGATATGAATATCTGCTTAGCCTTGATTTTTGAGGTAACAGAAACACCTACCCTTTCATCAAGAGACATATCACTCGAATCTGAGGGCTCGTTGGTTACTTGTTGCTCCTCTTCTATTCTGACTTGTGACGAGTAGGCCATATCAGTATATAATGTGAGTGAGCGAACTCAATACAGTTTTGCTGGTACACGTATTCTGACGGCCTTAGTCGTCTGTTGGTGGATTTTCAGCGATATTGGTGGAATATGAGTGGAGTCATTGTTGGCATGGGGGTGGTTTGTTCTTTGGTCAAAGTCTAGAGAACGCGCGCGGGTGAAATCCCGAAGACACGAAAAGCCAAAGTGTTACTGGTCGAATGGAAAAGAAAGGTATTCTTGAGATGTGGATGGTATTGTATGTCTGAGGTTCAGTGATTATCGAATTGTTTAGGTGACGCGAAAGAATCGAAAGAGAAAAGTGAGCTGAAACGTTGGTTGCTTTTAGAATATAGAACCTTATAGAAAGATTCGTTCAATATATAGATACTCACTAGGGTATATTTGGCATACATCATCTACTTTGTGTTCGGTTGGTCTGATCGAGAATATTTCACATCCACCTCCGGCTTTCGTCAGGTCGCTAATTTCTGGAAACACTTTCTAAATAAAAGTTATTTTAGCTCTAATTTTGCGAAAATTTCTTCGTAAAAAACTGTCTTTCTTTGTCTTCTTGCTCGTGGGTATATTATCTGTATTCTCGACCGTTTCAAGGAACAGCTCTGGAGGCTGCGTGATATCAGCTAATGGAGTAAAGTGCGGACCTGTTTCATCCTGCCAACTGGGAGATGATGTATCTATCAGAGTAGAATCAGTGTGTATTCCACTAAACGTACTTTGACTTACCTCTGGAAGCCCGCCCGACTGCACTCGCTTGTGCAACGATCTCACTTTCCTTTTCGTCGACTTCGCAAGTACCAACAGGTTCTTGTTCTGTTGATTGCGCAATAGCCTTGATCTCTTCATTCTTTCGTAGTCTTGACATCGTCCTCATACCTATAAGCAAGTAATCTAGGTTCTCCAATTTGTCGATCCCGTGACGAAATGTATCTTTTCTCATGGCTGTCAGACCGTTAAGTACGCGGGTCAGGTACTGAATGACATGTTTTTTTCTATATTGTTCAGCTGGATACTGTTTGATGTGTTCTTTATTGTATGCAATTGGATGCTGTGAAGCAGTGGTTGCGACATGCTTGTAGCACATCACAAGAGCAAGATCGCTCGCGAGCCAGTATTTTGGTTGAAGGAGCTCCGACGGTAACTCTTCAGTGTATACTTTTGTGTACCAAGCAGTATACCAGATTCGGTCGTATACCAACTGTTGTAGTTTATGAGCCGTTATACACCTTGGATTGTCTTCTGGATACTCGCTAACGAAATAGAGTAGATCCTTGACTGTGAGATCTTTGCCAGCTACATCATTATATATCTCCATTCGTTGAGTGGGATTCGTGGTTGCGACTTTTTGTAAGAGGGGGTGGTCTCGTTGCCTTCGAAATTTTGGATCATAGTACTGCATCCGTAATTCATTAGTTTCTAAGGAGTAGAGACGGGGGTAATGAGTACCTTCTCAGCGAGCGAGTCTAGGAACATCTTGGCTCTTTCTTTTTCTTCTATGATGCTTTTGTACGCTACTGTATGCCATTGTTTAGTCTATGAGTCCTTTGAGATGAGGATAGTATACGTATGCCTGGACTATCCGTCCCCGCGCTCAATTCCAACGAGTCCTCGTGATGTATCGTTGGTGCTGCCAGTGTTACGAGTATGAGCATGTATGCAAATACGAAATGAAAACGCATTGTTGTGTGGGGGTGTCAGTGAAATAGTATAAAAGAGATCCTGTATGCGGGTTTGACGGTGTGACGCGACAACCAAACGAGAAGGGGTTTTGGAGCATGTTGAGAGAATTGATGGAATTCTCAGTCCGGAGACTGGTGAAGTTTGCAGTAGTGTGGAGTCGAGTGTGATGTTATGTTAAACAGGGAGTGAACTGTTAAAGGGGTCAATGGTAACAATGTTCAGTGCATGATGCATCGATGGGTCAGGACGCACAACATTTACATCATATAGGAAAACAGTCTACTCCAAAAGCAAGTAGTACAGCTCTCCTCCGATCCATTTTATTCCATTCTATTTCGAGCAAGCTGTCGTTTCCATTTCCCCCAAATGTTTGCCAAGAAGCTACCTGATTTTGTCGATATCTTGGTATCGCTGCTGATTGATTCATCGGGGGCTCGGAACGATCCCATGCTCTTTCTCCCATTTTTCAATCTTAGCAAGCTTTTCCTTACACTCATCTTCAAAGGAATAGAGCGAGGAATGGTAATGTGAGGAGTGGGTACATTTTACGTTGGTAAAGGAATAGGTAAGAGTGTTTGTTTCTTCGAGTGGTTGCTTGGAGTGGTAGCAATAAGTCAGTCACAAGCAGGTGAAAAAAGCAAGGGGGAGAAATTGCGCGTCATTTTTTTTTGTCAAATTACTCGAGTACAAAAGGGGTCGTAGGAGATGAGACTTGCTGAGGTGGATTTATTATTATTGTGTCAGCCGCCAAGTGATGAGGAATAATGGTATTGATGGCACTGGTATTGTGGTGAATATATGCAATAGAAATGATCGAAATCTGAAACAAGCCCATGGCTCATCTCATATTCTCTGGTTACATCAACTCCTCCTCACGATGTTTTCTTAGCTGCTCTGCGGACTGGAGAGTCTTGATCCTCCTAGATTTGTTCTTGGTAGGAATGAGCCCTCTCTTAATATAAAAGGTCATGATATCCTCAAGCATATCCTCACGTCTCTTTTTTAGCTTCTCTATGGTGTCCATGCTCCACGTTTTAGCACCAATAGCATTCTCGATTGCCCCAGAATCTCGATAGGTCTCGAACACCAGAAGCTGATTATGCTCATTCTTGAGTCCATCAATAAACTTGATCTGATGTTTCGGATGCAAACCGCTGAATAGTTGTGCAAGAGTACACGGGACGATGAGCTTCCACCTCTGTAGCTCTCTATCCTTGTTGCCGTCATGGTTACCAATGTCATCGTACATCTTGATAAGGGCCTCGAAGCCCACCTCGTCGTCGGCCATAAGCCATAATTTGAATTTGGTGATTTCTTTGCACAAGTATTCGGGCTCAAAGTCGGGATAGAACCAAGCAATGTACAGCACCCGTAGGCTTATGTTCTTGTGCAGCTCCTCTTCCATTTCTCGTTCTCTTCTTGTTGCTTTTTTCGGAGGCGGCTGTACTGGGTCTTCGACAAATGACGAAAGGGTAACCACACTGAAAGGTGTTCTCCTGCACTTCATATGATCCCAAAGTGCTACCTTGACCGGAATGCGTAGATTACAGATGATCACCTTCAACCATCCCTCCACGAAATCTTCATCTTTACTTCGCTGATACCATTGTAAAATGGTCGCCTCAGATGCATACCACAATAATTCGGTCTTGATGGGAAAGGATGCAATACTAGCATCGATACTCTTTTCTAACAACGCCTCCGCTGCGTGTATTTTGTTCATACGATCAACAAGCGGACTGAAGATATTAGGAGGTGGCTTGTCGCTCTCATCATTTATGTTGGAATATGCGTAATCCTTTGCGTCATACCATTGTGTTTCGAGTATGCGATGTAATTCGCTCCGAATCCACTTCTCCTGTATTTTGTCTCCTGCCCATTGATCACTGTCCTCCATGTCGTCACAATTCCGCGACTTAAGGATGGCTAGTAGGACCATATTCTTAAAATCAACGTCTTCTATCTTCTGGATGCTTTCGTGGAATCTCAACTGCCTGCTCGGCTTCAATCCTTCGAACAGTCTTGCGAGTAGCTGACTAATATGGCTTTTCCGAAGTCTCTGATTTTCTCGTATTATGGCGGTTTCCACTACGTGGGTAAAGCATATAGCTATCGCAGTATCACTCGCTAGCCAGAACTTCTGCTTGAGCACATCCTCCATGACTGTCTTACTATCTATCTTCGTATACCAGGCAGTATATAGTATTCGGTCGTGAACGAATCTATGTAGCTCCTGCTCCGTTCCATCAGTCAGTAACTCCTCGTTTTGGGTTCTGAGGGCAAATGCGAGTAGCTCATCGAGTGTGAGGCTCTCCTTAGCCATTTTTTTGTATGTGTCGAGTCGTTGTTGTGGGTCCATTGCTGC
>Ga0160429_1001350_pt1 | contig 13798 bp, 20 predicted proteins | sample SolpanmetagenomR_FD_108199 | JGI IMG/M metagenome (GOLD analysis project Ga0160429, IMG submission 108199) | Solar panel surface microbial communities from Lawrence Berkeley National Laboratory, California, USA - R | ecosystem: Engineered > Built environment > Solar panel > Unclassified ...
CGTGGGATGCCCATACAACAATGTCAAGCTTTCAAATCTCTTACGGTTGTTTCTCAAAAAGTCGCTGGAAGGTTCGGCATAACTCGCTCCGTTGGAAAAGTAGGAAGGGTTTAGTTTAAATTGAATGATATATAGACCGCTAGTTGTAAGTTGTGGGTACAAGCCAATTAATTTGAACTTCTTCGTACTGTAACCAAGAAGTCGGTGCGTCCTGACATCACTAAGTTAGCGCGATGTGCCCACCCCCACCATGAACTTCCAAGCACCAATACTCAACTTTACACAACAATCCGCTTTCACAGAATAAGCCGTAAGTTGTTTTTAATGATCGAATTACATACGTTTGAGTTCTAACAATCGTTAAAATAGAAACCTCTATCTTTCTCGTACGTCCCAACACATCTCCTCCGTCTGATCTCGGTACTCCGGACGCAGTATGCTAAGAAATCGTTTTAACATGATACAGCTCAACCATACCTATCACCATGTCAGCACCCAACGAGGGTCGTCAATCCCCGGAGCCTGAGAAGCAAAGTGGTGCGCAGAGCGGCACCAACGCCGACCCCAACAGTGGCGACAAGTCTTCCTCATATGCCCAGGAGCAGAGCAAGCAGGATCTCTCGAGCCTTCCCTCCAACCCGACCGGCCCCCTCGACCACGCTGCGATGGAGAAGACTGCCAAGGGCAATGGCAATCCGACTCTTGGTGGTAAATAAATGTTGAAGAGGATGATGTGATGACGTGGACGTTCCAGTGGAGGCCTGAACGTAGGATTAGAGTTCATTGTGAACAATCAAAGTGACTTTGCAATCTTCGACTGTCCTCGAAGACCATTACATTTACTGCTGTGAACAAGGGGCTTATCTTTTATCAAGTTCTGAGGTCAGGGTAGAGTCCGGCTAACACTCAATGATAACTAAAACCCCTTAATTTCTACAAACATCATTGTATTTCTAAATACTGTCTAGCTAAATTGGCTAAGACACAAACAAAGGCATCACGCTAACCTTGACCACTGGTATCACAAACTAGACGCACACTCATCCCCGTTAATCATCAGTCCGTAACCCTGCAAACGCCTGTGGGTAACCCTCTAAAGAGGAGAAGTGTTTTTCGCGCAGCTGCCACAAGCACACTGCCCGGGTGCGCAAGCACAGACGGACTCGCCGCCACCGCACTCGCACTTGGTACGCTCGGTTCCAGGGACTGTGTACTTTGTCTTCGCGACCTCTGCTTTAGTGACATCCTTCTTGCCGCAGTTGGAACAAGTGCATTCGCCAGGCTTGCATCCACATTTTCCGTCAACGCCGCCGCAGTTGCAGTGTGTCTTGCCAGCGCCGACGTGCTTCGGTGTAGCTTTGTTGGTAGTACTTTCAAGACCAGCGAGACGCATGGCTTCGTTGTGAACGTCCATGACCTGCTTGTTGCCGGCAACATAGAATTCACGGATTTTCTGACCAGATGGTGTGCCTAGAGCCTTTTCGAAGTACGAATTCAAGGTAGCCCAGCCAGCGGTAGCGGTTTCTGTAATGCCGTATTTGGTGTCGACTTTCTCGGCAGTTTCCCTGGCGTGGATACGTTGGTCAAAGTTCTGTAGAGTGGAGGTGAATCTGGAGGAAACGCCATGTTGCTGATCAAGATCGAGCGCTCTCTGAACAGCAGTGTCGCTGATCTTGTAGCCCCTGGCGAGATATTCGGCGATAATACGAGAACGTGGCTTATCTTCTTGTGCAACGTGGTCATCGTGTAAGACCTCATCTACATGAGCGCTCTTTTCGGAGCTCGTTTCCTCGATCTTCGAAGCCGGAGAGACCTGTACAACATTGGGTCCGAGCTGGGTGTTATCGAGAAGGAGAGCGGTCTTAGCGGCAGTAGCCTTCTCGAAACCAACATCAGCGCTTTGGGAGGCTCCAGTGGAAGAGACGGTGAGAGAGCTGATCTTGCCGCAGAAGCTGAAGAAATCCCTGATCTCAGACTCTCTAGTCTCGGCGGCGATATTCTTGACGTGAACCGTAGTAGACATTTTAATGAATTGGATCGTAGTAATTAGAGGAATTGGTGTGTTTATTGAAGGTTGTTATGAAAAAGTGAACAATCTCATGTGATGTGTAAGTTACGATAGTGCCACCCAGGAAGGGACCGTGTTTGAAACCTTGCTTCAACCAGCCCCGCCAAACGTCATCCTTGGTACTTCGGTCGTAGGAAAAAGGAAATAATGACAAAGAAGAACCATAAACATCATAACGTATTGGTATCTCTTGCTGCATGCTGCCTAGTATGAATGAGTGACCGGACGATGCCCACAGTGCCTTCATTTATCCGCGGTGTTCTCTCGAGTGACCTGTAAAACTACTACAGAATGTGGCAAATCTAATTGAGTGAAAGAACAATTCCAATGTACATGTTACGTATGTAGTTATGTTTTATGTATTCAGAGAAGATTGCGTTGATAGGGAAATACTAAAACGGCCCAAGAAATGACAATTTGAGTGCGAAAAGCGTGTCAGCGTCTCCAGAAGTGAAGGTAGGCCGACTAAGTACTTATTCTCGATCCCCTACATTATTATTTACTTCTTGGTGTAGCAAGAAGAGTATCAAAGGTCAGGAATTCTCGTGTTCCATCTTTGAGACATTCCATCAATCTACGACAACCCCGAGTTGATAGCTCTTTCACACGGTAACAAAACGACACCCTGGTATAATTAACAAATGACATTTTCGTAAGCGCTTGAGTCATCCACGAAGCTTCTGTTCTTAGAGTAACTCAAAGGCAGACTTAGCAATTATATTCTTTCCCAAGAACAATACTTCATACCCTAACATCACTATACCGCATCCAGCCCACTGATATCACCAACTTCCTTTCAGTGTCGTATTAAATGATCCATAATATATTCGTACTTACATTTTGCGGGGTTAGTTCCCGAGACCTAAAACCCGAGAGCCGACTCCTAAATCTAATCCGAATATTCATTCCGATGTTTGCACTCTTTTTTTAACGCCATATTATCGCAGACTGAATGTTCGTGTATTGCTATTGAACTCATTCGCCAGCTGTTGTTCCTGTCTCGTGATCTCGGCCTGCCATGTCTGTCAGTTCTACACTCTTACGCTTGCGCCGTAACGGCAAGGAGCAGAGTTGCGAACCATGCAGAAAATCAAAATTAAGGTGTGATCACGCAGATCCCTGCAGTCGCTGCGTGCGGTTAGAAAGAACGCCTGTATGCATATATCATCCAGCTCCAATGTCTAAGCCGTCTACATCAATCATGCCAAGTAATTCTCCACGAAAAAGGACTTCGGTTAGAAATACACCTTCGCTCAGTACCGTTTCAACACCCGCAGCGAAATCCCCTTACTGTGGTGATCCTTTTGCAGTGGAAGCTGGCTGTAGCTTAGGTTACACGCGAGCACCCACACGCTATACAACAGGATATATGGGCATGACTGGTCATTCTGCAGTGTTTCTTGAGAGTAAAATCAGTGCCGATGCGTGGAAAGAGATGGAAAACGATGATAATTCTGCTCAGTGGACATGCCAGAATACTAGTGCCCGCACTAGATTTGCCACTAATATCCTTGCCTGGATACCAAACCAAGCAACCTCAGAGCTTGTCATGGAGCAATACTTCACAGTCAGCTTTTGTGCCACTTTGGGACATTCAGTTTTGCGTCACTTCCATAAGGAGTTTTGGAAGCAATATGGTCCTTGCTTGGTCGAACCGAGAAAGCGGGAAAAGCTGGTTAAGATTGCAGAAGAACTTTGTAACAATACCGCGAGGATCATGGCTATTCCCAAGATTAACATTGAGTGGCTCGATTCGTTCTGCGGTTCAAAAAGTAGATGGGAGGTCGTGGGTATTCTTTTCGCAATATGGGGTGGAGCATTCATGCTGCCTGACACGCATCCATTGCTAGTCAAGTTAGTTCCAGCGGAAATGAGCAAACACAACTTTGCTTTGAGTATGCTCGAATGCGCAGACGCTTGTCTTGTTCTTTCTGAGAAGCTAGACCCTCCTGGTAATCTTCTGGGCCTTACCTTATTATACCGTTGTGTGTTCTTGCAAAGCTGCGTTAGAGGGGATACAAGTAAGTCTAACCTTGCTTCTCAATCCATCACACTCGATGCACAAACCTAACTACATGGAAAAGTTGCTAATCAATAAGAGACTTGAACCTCTGGCAACGTGTAGGGACTTTGACAAGTGCTCTGACTGCAGCCGGTCTACACAGGGAAACAACACATAACGAACCCTGTTCAAACCTGTACTTGGAAACACAGCGAAGAACATTCACTTATGCTTTTGGCATTGCAACCACTTTCGCAACGTTTTTAGGAAGGTATATTAGCTTTACTTTGCGGTTCCGAATTTTAATCTAATTTTTCTATAAGGCCACCTCCTCTGAGTTATAACTATGTTTCAGCCCGACTTCCGATGGATATCAGCGAAGAAGACATTATGGAAGATGATCTGTCCTCCATAAAATCTCAACTGGATGATCGAGGGTGGAATACCAAGGGAGTCATGTATCCCGCTACATTTTGTCGAGCTTTCATGATATTTAATACTTTGAGACACGAGATTTTGGAGTTATCACTTGGTAACGTGCCAAAGGAGAGTTTAGCCTCAAGAACAAGGTTAGTATTTGCTTCGCATGGCTACTCGAGAGATTCGCTGACCAAATAAACAGTGATCTACGGCAGAGGCTACACGCTTCATATTCCCAATTCCCTGTGTGGTTGAAAACACGCTTGAATAAAGATGATTACTTTACTAAATCCGGCTGGGAAATTACCGGCATTGTACAGATTCAGCTGCAAGACCTGCATCATCATTTCTTACTTGAACGGATTCAGCTCGAGAAGGATGAGGCTCAACATCTGGATGCTGCTCGGCAAATGCTAGACGTAGTCTTGATGTATTTCCAACACCGCGACCGCTATATTGAACATTATGACGACTTATTATGGATAGTAAGCCATTTGTTACGAAAGACTATGATATTAGCTAATCGAGACGGTCAGATAAGCTACTATGGCATTGCTAGCGCCAGTTCCATTTCTCTGGACCTCTTGAAGCACTCCTTATCACCTCAGCAGCCTCGCGGCACGCGACCCAATCGTTCAGATATCATACAAAATCTTAGCCTCTTCGTCTCCTGCCTTGATTGGGTCAAGCCGGCGGAGGGTAACTATGGGCTCTGTTCTCGAGCACGCAAGATGATAAAGCACATCCTCGACCGTGTGTTGAATTCCGAACCACCACTCGAAACGCCATCTTCGGACTTACGACGGCTAGATAACTTGGGCGCCGCGGAGACAGGGTTTACAGATTTCGCCAATCTCTCAAGTGTTTCAGAGTTCCCAGTCTTTGGCGTTGAGATGGAGAACTGGTTCAACTCCGTGGACCTTGCTGCGACACCTTGGATGGACGCAAATTCCTTTGGAATGGTGGAGACTCATCCATACTAAGGCTACCAGCCTTATTGTTCACTGTTCCATGATACCACTAGCGGAAGTGAGCAAATCTCACTGGAAGCCAGCTTTTCCTGACACCTATGCACAAATCACAAGCCCACGCGGGCTGCACGCAACCATACTGCTTTCGGATAAACCATCTGACCGACCTCACAGAATCAACCACTTCTGCTTAAGGAGTATGTCATCTGGTTGCTGGGTCGTAGTCATAGAGCGATAATCCTCCATGACGCTTAGGAGTTTCTTGCTTCGACAAATCAGGCGACCAAATTTTATTTTTACCATGAGTCTGCTCAAAGAACGACCAATGATCTGAGTATAAAGACAGATGAGAACCGAGCAACGCCCAGGAACCTTTATTCGACACAAGGCAAATCCTATCAGGACTTCAATTCTCACCCTTCTCAACGTCCTCCTTGATCTTTGCGTCGGCCTTCGCCGGCCTGTCCCCGAAAATCGTAGTGCCGACTCTGACCTCATCGCTACCCTGTCTGATCGCAGCCTCAAAGTCGCTGCTCATACCCATCCCCAATTCCAGCTCCTTGGCTGCGATGCCCAACTCCTTCGCCACGCGATCTCTCACCTCCCTCAGCGCCTCGAAGTCTTCATTTTCCGTCTCCGCCGTCGTTGCTTTACTTCTCGCAATTGCTCCGATCGTCATAAGTCCAGAGAGTCGCAGATGTGGGCAATTATCCCGCACATGCCGACACAGCTCTGTCGCAGCGTCGGGTTCGACGCCGGATTTGGACTCTTCCCCCGAAGTATTTATTTGTACCTGCACTCTTAGTCTGCCATCATCGTCGTCGGCTTTTCCTTCCTTGGCTTCCTGTTTCCCCCCGCCCTCCATCAACGCAGCACGCCCTTTCTCAAGCTGATCCGCCTTCTTCGCGCTATCGACACTGCTTACGCACCACAGATTTGGCACACTTTCAGCCAGTGGTTTGCATTTGTTGCTTTGCAGCGCGCCGATCATGTGCCATCGGATCGTGCGGGGTAGGATCTCCGCTTTAGCCTGTAACTCTTGGGCATAGTTTTCACCGAAATGGAGTTGTTTCAAAGGTGATTCGTGGAGGGCGAGGATGTCGTTGGCAGGCTTGAGCTTTGAGACGGCAATTAGGCGCACCTGCTATGCGATTAGTTGAGTTTGGTGACTGGCGGAAGGAAAATGCCGTACATTTCGGCTTGCTTTGTTCGCCGCAGCGATTTGTTTTGTCACTCGTGTGCAGTTCTCAATGAGCTGTTTAGCTCTTTGCAGATCTACTCGCATGCTTCCCTCGGTGGAGTTGGATTTCTGGTCTGCTGCAGACATGATGTTGCTCGTTGGAAGAGAGCTCCCCCGCCTCGGAAAGCGCATTTTATTTGAGAGCTGCGTCATGAATGGACAAGGGTTTGGCAGGGGTTACGAAAGGGGGGATTCGTATTTATTGAATTGTATTAGTTGCCCAAAGGTGCTTCAATCAAAACGAACTCCTTCGTACAGTAGCGTTGTAGTTATAAAAACAATAGGATATGAATAACCGGGCACTCGAAAAGCATATCAGAAACCCTCCAATTCCATCGCAGTCTCAATCTCAAACTCCACCACAGTCTCAAGTTCTCATCATCATCTTCGTTATATCGTTAGACAAAAACTTCATAGCTCTTCAGATGGAACCAGAATGTTGCGCCTTTATTGGATCGGGTACATCTTCCAGCGCTGCAACTATGTCTTCCTCGACGACGTGAGCTGTGTCTTCCGTTGCGTTATCATCCTTTTCGGGAGCTGGAAGCGCTAACTTCTCAGCCAAGTCGTCAACGGAAGCTTCCAGTTCTTCATCCACCTTTGTCTTTTCGAGGCGTGATTCTTTGCCTCGTTTGTGGCAATACCAAAACACGAAAAGTAATACTACTATAATCAGTGTGGAGCCTAGAAGAACGCAGGATAATACCTACAGAATACGGCTAGACTCATGATAACATTTGTTCCAGCAAGCAACAGGGGAAATCTCAGCTCCAGAAAGCTGATGATGCTTCGAAGCATCGCGGCAACTGCGCCTTTCTGTGTGACGAGGCTCCTCAGGCTCGGAATGTAAGAGGTCATCTTCCTCTTCTGCGTGCTCTTCGTCGGTGGCTTTTGTGTATTTTTCGTTCCCATGGTATTGGCAGCTCCGGCTTTGCGTTCTTGTGCTTTTGTCATGGCGGCCACAAGTTGCGGTGCTAAGAAAGCGGATATCTTGGTGGGAACACTCTGTACTAAGGATTGAAGGAACGGTGGTAGACTATTGTACATCTTGTCGAGCTGCGCTTGGCGGTCTGTCAACAACTTCTCCAAATCGTCGTAAGCTGTTGGCGCTCCATTGATGATGTCCTTGAGAATGATCGTAAAGCTTTCAAGTAAGCGCTGAGAGTCCTTGGATACGCCAATTACACGATTATTGATTGCGGAAAGGTTGAGATTGCTCAGAATCATGCTGAGATCCCGCGCCTCCTTGTTCTCTTCGTCATCGGACTTTTCCGCGTCGATTACCATGTGTTCTACAGGTGGTGAGGATTCTGTATCAGAGGGTCGTTCAGACGTCTGTCGTCGAGTCAGCTGATAAATATCAGGATAACAAACATTGTTACAAACCTTGTTTGGAGTTTTGCGACCGAACATTGAGAATTGTGGCATATTTGGCAGATGTGCTCGCTGTGTCAGTTCTGACAGTTGTGGAAGCTGAGATAATTGTGGCATTGTCATGTTTGGCGCTGCAGCTATAACACGGTCCGGCACGAACGCCCAGTATTTCGCAGTCCAGCTAGGTGGTGTTGTGTCGGATGACATATTAGGGAATCGAGCATGTTCGTCCTCTCCTGGCGACATGGGAAGAGGGACTTGATCAGCGCCGCCATAAACATCAATAGCTTCGCCAGCATCACTAATAACGGTCTTCCCCGAAGGCAGTGGTGGGACTTGGAAGTTCGAGGCTATCCTCTGTAGAAACACTTGATCGTCTTCACTCAATATGGGATCTTTAGGGAATGTGCTAACGAGGCGGACATCTTGAGGGAGAGCTTCAACATGCAAATCAGGTATTCCATGGGGTTGATCAGGTTCTTGAACCGAGGAGGATACTGGAGGTTGATGTGTAAGGGGCGAGACTACTTCAGCTTGTGAGGTCTTTGTTGCCTTCCCACGCCCAAAATACTTCCAGGCCATGTCAAGAAAGAAAGAAAGAAGAGCTCGGGCAGAGCAAGTTTAGTGTTACTAAGGTGAGGGGCGGTGTCTGACATGTGACGAGTGACGTCGCCCTTGTTTACTTAAGTTACACTCTGCATTTCAACGTCAATCCACGCCAACAAGCTTCGAGAGGATACCAACAGCAATGGCAAGATGCTGTTACAACTGCGGCTATCCCTTCCACGTCCATAGTGATGTTGCCTATGCAAACAATTCTGCAATGCTCGAAAATCGAAATGTCATGGTTTGGAAACAATGGAGCTCTCTCTGCTTCCTCTGCGAGTGACTGTGTAAACTGAAGTTGAACATGGCGTCAGTCAGACTCTGGGCTGATCGTGGTCCGTCTGTACAAAGAAAGGTTGCCACCATCGTTTGGACCATGAGCGCAGGCAGTCTTAACAACGAGAGCAGAAAGGTCATCTGACCACGCGCTCCATTATCCCCAAAGCAACAACATCCTGAAACGCGAGATCGGGCTCACAAAGCTCTTTTACCATAAGCTGCTATCATCCTCAACAGTGTCGACTTTCACGTCACCTGACCAGCCACCTGAATCCTTCCTCATCATATCAACGTTCACTTGATCTCCTCGGCGGTGTGTCACCGGCTTCAAAACACCGCCTGCTTATTAATAACATCTACTCTCTCCCACTTCTCTCCTTCTACGCATCACCCTCTGAATTGCAAGACATTTCTTGCGCTCGCCCTCCAGCACGTCTCCCGCCACACTCACTGTGCATTTCACTCACACAAACAAACCACCCTTTGCATTCCGCCTGGTGCACGCATCCATCTTCGTCTGGTTTGGTCCCTCCTCCAGAGGCTACCAGCCTAGTTTGGAACGGGCATTAAACGATCAATATTTCCCCGCGTCTTGTTTGTCGTTTCACCTCAGCACAGATCATCGTGCACGTTTCTCAAGTCAAAACGGTCTTCACGGGGTTACGGGCAGGTTTTGCGCGCGTCAGTCCTACACGTTCCACCCAAGAACATCCACCACTTCTCCCATCCTTCTACCAAGTTGTCATCCTTTGCGCACACCTGATACTCCCTTCTATCCATCATCCCCGCTCTTAAACCCAAACATTATCAACGACGCTGACCCTTAAGTTTTCAAGATTCATCAAACATTCCAACCTCATCCAACCAAACAAGTACAAATGGCGGGCCCCAGCAGCACCTCCAAGCTCATGTTACGCATCCCCTTCAGGAGGACCGTGTTTGAAGACGAAGAGTTGGATGATGACTTTGCTCCGAGTAAGTCTGCCCTGCATCCTGATACTACCAAGGAGCTACCCGATAACCAAGCTGTGCCAGACTTGAGGCAACCAATCACTGAGAAGCCAATCACTCGTAACACCCGCGGGGCCGCCGGACGCAGCCGCGCCAGCTCTTATTTTGCGCTGGCCGACGGTGACAGCGAGGACAGCGATGACGACTATCTTACCAATGTAAGCATCTCTCACGACCCTCCAGAGGGCAACCACAGGTTGCTAATGTAACACTCGTCAACAGCAGCCGTCTAAGAAGATTCGTCTCCCTGGCGGCACCGCAGCAACCCCCAAGCGTGTTGGAACCGAGCTCGATTCTGACGATGAGGTCCTCAGAATGATGAAGGAGGCCGGAATCAAGGACGAGGATGTTGCCGCGGAGATCAGCGCTCGTGGTGGTCCCAAGTACCATCCGAAGACTATCGCTACCCGCTACTCGCGCATCAAGCGCATGTTGCAGAAGCTGAAGGATGACAATCTCGACGACGAGCTTACCGACTGGCATGAGGGCGAAGTAAGTCACGGGCCTGCCCGCTCTTCATATGCGTCGACTAACATTGTACTTACAGGACGAGATGCTTGAAGACTCCATCGCGAGTGCTACCGCTGCTCTCGCTGCCGAGTATCGCACTCTCGAGATGCGCAAGTGGATCCATGTCCAGGAGTCCATGCACCACCACATCGGTAAGAGCAAATATTCCACCCGCGCTTGCTCGGAACGCTGGACCGACCTTCAGAACGGCACCGCCGAGCCTCCCTTCGAGCAGGATCCCGACCCAGCCGCCCGCACCGCCAGGACTCTCGCGCGCCTCGAAGCCCGTCGCATCGACAGGGCCGAAGAAGCCGAAGCCAACCACGAGAAGCTCGAGGCCAAGAAAGCCAAGAGGGCCGCCAACAAGCTCAAGGAGAAGGAGATTCTCGAGAAGCGCGAGGCGAATGCGGTTGGGCAAAACAAGAAGCGTGAGGAAAAGGCAGCCGCCAAAGCCGAACGCCAGGCTCAGAAGGACGCCAAGAAGAACGGCAAGAAGGAGCGCGTCGCGAACACCCAGGCTAAGCGTAAGCATGCCGCCGAGGAGCGCGTCAACAATGAGAGGCTCAAGGTGCTCAAGAAGAAGCAGATGCAGGACAAGAAGGTCATGTCCAAGCAGGAGATCGCCGCGGAGAAGGCTATTGCCGAGGTCCAGGCTGCCAAGGAGCTTCTTGAGGCCAAGGCGGCAAAGCTCGTTCGCATCAAGACAGAAGCTTGCAGCAAGGCGCTCATCTACAAGTACATGGGCATCAGTCCGGATGTCTCTCAGCTCGACGACGATGTTGACGCGGAGGACATCGTTCTTCTCAAGACTCCAGTCCGCAGGACTCTCAAGCGCAAGGCCGCTGTTGTTAGCTAACCGGCTCAAAGACCTCAACCAGTTCTGAGAGCATAAATGAAATGCGGGAATGACGCATGACAAATGACAGATGGGAAACGATTTGCACACATGCCCGGCGGGGCATTAGTTAAAATGGATATATTCCCAACACGCAGTCTTTACCTCACAGCAAACCAGCCGGGCATGGCTTTCAGGCACGATATGTCTCTTGGATGTGGAGTAAATACATAGCATAATTAATCAATCACCCTGAATACAAGATATCTGCTTCTTTTTTGTGTCACAGTCGAATATCTCCTCAACCTTCCCTCTGAGTAAGCACTCTGAGTAAGACTAACCAAGAGCTCTCACTCTTTGCCATTCGTGTTAATCCTAATCATGAGCATGATAGATGTCGTAAAAATTCGCATTTAATTGTAAACAATTATCGCCGCCGCAGAGCAAAACAAACACACTATGCCAACCGGGAATCAGCCCAACCTTTTCCTTCTGCATCTTCGTGCCCTCCATAACTCCCACCATTACCCTTTTTAATCAATTTCCCGCAGTCATGTTCTCTGAATCGCCCTGACCGTCCGGAATCTCACCACCATTAAGATATCTCCAGAACCGGCTCACTTCCCTCACACTCTTCCCTTCATCACTCGCTTCAACACCACCTCTACCCTGAAACACCACCACAGTCCCCTGCCCCGTCTGCCCAGCGGCATCCACAGCACTTGAGTCAGTCAATTTGACCTTATAATCAAGGTAAGCCTCCCCCTTGGGCGGCTGAGCTCCCAGGGCTCCGTAAGGTCCTGCACTCTCTCGCTCCAACGTACCGAACATGGCCTGGATGTAGTGCTGGTCGATCATGTGCCCACTGGCCCCGAGTCGCACAAACACACGGCCGGAGTAGTTTGTGTCCGAGGTCCGTTTCGCATTGTGTAGCACGCCCCAACGAGGAACGGGGTCAAGCGCATTGGCGTAGTGCTCGATGAAGGGGACGTAGTGGTTTGGGATCTCGCAGGCTGTCATGGGTGCAGGTGGGCTGGGTTGCGTATGAGATACTGCGCGCTGACGAATGGTTGCGGCGTCTCGTGAGGAAGAGCCAGAGGGATTAGAGATTGTGCGCCGGTGTTTGAGGGGTGATTGAGGAGGTGAGCTTTGTGGTGAGCTTTGTGGTGAGGGACATGGCGATGGAAGAGAGAGAAGTGGATTCTTGAAGCGCGAGGCTGCGGAGCCGAAGGTGTAGATTTCCTACGGAATCAGAACTAGGACGTCTTGCCAGAATCAATGCTAAGATCTTACAAGTTTTCTGAAGATTTGAACTGGCAGCTCGGAGTATAGGCGTTCCAGAGCAAGGCTAACAAGAATTCCGCCTTGACTGTGAGCGATGACAACAAGCTTGTGGATTTCGTCGTCTTGTAGAGCCGCACTAAGTGCTTCGTATGTAACACGGACATCGAGCGTAGCGTAACTGAAGTCGCGCTGAATAAGGCACTCGAGTAAGTCACCGATAATGCCGAAACTTCGATTGTGAATGCCAGTAATAGGTCGGCGAAATTGTGAGGCCAACATATCGCATGTACTTTGCAGCATCAAGTGGCTGGTTTTACACCGTTAGCCATACACAAGCGTGCTAAAGAAAATCCCACATACCTAGTTGAGATGCCATTGACGAAGATCCACTTCTCATGCTCGAATTTCTCCTTGTTGAGTTCGACGCCATGCAGTTCAGAATTCACCACTAGACCTTGCGGACCGTACTTCCATGTCAACGAGGCTACGAACCAAGAAATCCCCAGGGCGGCCAGATACCCAGTGGTGGCGGGAACGACGGTGAACCACAAGGGTAATGGTGTCGTCAAGCAGCAAACCACGACAACCGGGAGGGAGATTAAGACAAGCAATTCGAAAAGAACCAAAACTCCAGTCAGTACATATGTAACAGTTGTCCTGACTGCATGCCTCTCCACTCCGGGCAATGTCACCGCGTTGCGAAAGGGTAAGAAAGCATTGAGGAGGTGAGTGAAACCAATCTTTAGAAGTACAGCAAGGTCTGCAACAAAGAGTTTGGTGGGACTTTCTTCTTTTGCCTTTGCAATATACTGGAGAACGTTGTTGTCAAAGTCTGTTTTAGGCATGATGTAGTGGTATGTATTGTTTGACGGAGAAGAAAATTGAATAATATGTTTCTTTCTTCTTTATATACTGCACATATGAGGATCAGCTGACGTGAGGTGGCCTCCAAGAGTACATCAGCTGAGATTGTGACGTGAGATGTCCTCCAAGGCTACATCAGCTGAGATTGCCAAGCCTGCAGCATTTTCTTAGTTAAGGTTTCTACAAGTACTAGTACTGGAGCGTGAGTGGTGCTCGCACTATTATTCGCATGATGCCAGCCTGCTTGAGAGCGTGTCTCCATTGCCCCTCTTACGTTCATATGCTTGATTGATTTGTCAAGCACGTGACGATTTCATGGCTGACCTGGCATTTC
>Ga0160429_1001351_pt1 | contig 13796 bp, 12 predicted proteins | sample SolpanmetagenomR_FD_108199 | JGI IMG/M metagenome (GOLD analysis project Ga0160429, IMG submission 108199) | Solar panel surface microbial communities from Lawrence Berkeley National Laboratory, California, USA - R | ecosystem: Engineered > Built environment > Solar panel > Unclassified ...
CCTACCTCGACGCCGCCGCCTCAGCGGGCTACGCCACCTTCTCCTTCGACCGCCTCGGCACCGGCTCTTCTGACCACCCGGACCCGATCCAAATCGTCCAATCCGCCCTTGAGGTCGAGATTGCGCATCAATTGATTCAATCCCTCCGCAGCGGTGGCATCGGTGGCACCACCTTCTCCAACGTCGTTGGCATCGGTCACTCCTACGGCAGCATCCAGTCCATCGGCCTTGCGAACAAGTATCCCTCTGACCTCGACGCCATCATCCTCCAAGGCTTCACCATTGACACCGCCAACCTGGGCGCCACGATCGCGGACTTCAACCCCACCATCGCAGCCAACAACGCGCCTCTACGCTTCGGCTCCCTGCGCAGCGGCTACCAAGTCATCAACTCCGCCGTCGGCGACCAAACAGCCTTCTACCGCTTCCCCAACTTCGACACCTCCCTCTTCAACAACCTCGACAGCAAGAAGCAGACCTTCACCCTCGGCGAGATCTTCACGCTCACCGACCCTGTCGCGCCTGCGCCCGCTTATACCGGCCCAGTAGACATTGTCAACGGACAGAATGACTTCATCTTCTGCTCTTCTGACTGCACGGGTGAGAACGAGAGGGTTCAGCCAGCGTTGTTTCCTGCTGCGGCGGCTGGATCGGCGAATTACTATGCACCTGGCACTGGACATGCTCTCAACGCCCACAAGACGGCGCCGGATACCTACGCGCAGATGATCAAGTTTAGCAAGGACAATGGCTTCTAGACAGGGATTGAGATGTGCTTATTTGTCAAGCATTGGGTAGGCGTTATTATAATTGGCGCGGTTGCTAAAGTGGCATGCATGAATGGCGTACGAAGGGTGATGGTGTGGTCAAGCCTGATTGTGCAAACGGTTCTCACTCATTCATAGATTCCATATGTACATACCCACTTGGGCTTCGTGTAAATATATTCACACATTCAAATTCATTTAATCATCTCGTTGTGCTATCGTTTAATACTTCCACACGTTCAACAAGCATGCCATGATAACCATTACTCGCTGCGGAACAGCGCGACGGAGTCGATGAAGTTGCCTACGTTGTCCGCCGCCTGCGCGATACAGTTTCCATCACGGGTAATCATGCAGCTCGCGCCGACGGTGTTGAGGTTGTAGACATCAACGTTGCTGAGCGTGCCTTCGAGACTGAAGATGGCAGTTTGGCAGGCTACGGCTTGATTTGCTGAGCAAGCTGTTGGTGATGCGTCAGCAGGGATCAGTCATGCGCTGTCATCGCAGCAGAAACAGAGTGAAATGAGGAAGAGGAAACTTGAGATGCATGGGTGGAAGATGGACGAGCATGAAGCCGGAAGCGAGAAGATTGACTTACCAGTAGAGTAGTTGTAAAAGAAACTGTACAGTCCGGCACCGTACACTAATATCTCGGAGCTGTCGAGGATGCGCAGTCCCCAGCCATCTGCTTGGTTCGAGATGTTACTGGTGCCAGGGAACACGGGATCATTCAACGCCGCCACGGGAGGGAACGGCAAATGCGCGTCTGGATTAGGCTGATAATACGCCGTCTCCGTCTGGATCTGCCCAGCCACCACGTTCTGCGTGTCCGCGAACTGATACTCGTACAGTTGGTGGTGCTCCACTGCGGTACCGTACAGCCAGAGGTTTCCGGCGCCAGACTCGATGTACATGCCGCGACCGGCGTAGATTGTGATTTGCGTCAAAGCAGGATCCTCGACATCGTGGTCGGCGACCCAGAGCCAGACATTCTCAAGGTAGACCCCGGAGGCTGACGGCGTAACATGCATTGTCATGAATGCAGCGATGCAGTTTTGATTCACTTCGGCCGCAGTGTCAACAACAATGTTCGGTGTAGTTGGGCACTGGGCGAGTTGCAGATTGGAGCCTGCAAAGCCGCCAATACGTGCATGGGCGTCCCACACGCCTGACGGAGCGTTACTTGGGGCCGCCAGATTCCACTCCCAAAGGATAGCGCCAGCTTGCGCGCCGCGCGTGGAGACGATGAAGTCACTGAGCTCGACGCTGCCGCGCTCGCCGCGCCTGCCGACCTGGACAACCGGTTTGGGATTGTTCATGTTTGCAAAGTACTTTCCACTGGAGAGAATGATGGGATAGGACTCGCCAGTTATGCGGACGCTGCGGGGAATGTAGATCGTCTTCGTGACAACGTAGGCGCCTTGATCGAGATAGAGAACTCTGCGCTGGGCGAAGGCAATGTTGATAGCACGTTGTAGAGCCTTGGTGTCGTCAGTGGTGCCGTCGCCTGTGGCACCAACGTCGCGCGCGGAGATAAAGTTGCGGACACTGAGGTTCTCGTATTGAGGCTTGGAGCGCTCGTAGTATTTACCACCGGAGGAAAGAAGAGACCCAGGACGGTTGGTGGGAGTGATTGGCCCTTCGAAATTGTTGGGTCCATTAGGAGTGTAGGAGTGGCCTTCGCCCCATGCGGCGATAGTAGTGCTGCCGGTAGTACCAGCGAGAGCGACCATATTATTAGGGCCAAGAATAGCAATGGGGACGTTGTTTAGAACCACGTTCTCGACAATCAATCCACCTGCTACTGCCGGAAGACTGCTGGTGTCATGCGAGGTAGCAATGCCAACCTTCGTGTCTGTGATCGAGCTGTCGATAAAGGTTACTGAACCGACGGACTGCGCGAGACGTCCGCCAGAGGTCATGTTCAGACCGGTGGAGCAATTGACGATGTTGATGCTCTTGTACGTCCAGCCCCAGTCCCAGATTTGGTTGATCGCAGTCACCGAATCGTAGAAGCTCATATTGCGCATCGTGAACTGCTGGTTTCCAACGTTCAAACCGTACAGACCCCCACGGAAGACTAGATCGTTCATGAAGCCTCCAGATCCCGACTCAATGAAGATGGCTTGATGCTGTGTGCCGGCCTGGGAGCTCATGAGGAATTCAACGTTCTGAATGCTCGTTGCCTGTGCGGTGGGCCAGTGAATACCAGTAATACTGGCATTGTATGGCGTACCGCGCATATCGAGAACGAAATTTCTAATTTGCCTCCAGAAGACGTTCGTTGATCCAAAACCAAGGCCATTCGCGCCATACCTGTCTCCGTCTATCATGCCAAATCCCGTAGCACCACTGAAGTTGGCCGAAGCTTGGAGGACGGGAATGCAGTTCGGGTTACCAATCATTTGCGTGTAGTAGTAGTCAATGATGGAGCTGCTGATGACGTAGGTGCCTGCTGGAAAGTAGACGACTGCGGGTGTAGTCGTCGAAGAACCGCAAGATCCAGGTGCACATCGACCACCACTGCTGATGGCGAGGTTGATGGCGGCTGTATCATCGGTAACGCCATCGCCTTTGGCGCCAAAGTCCTTCACATTACGAAAGACCTGGTACGACGCCGGGTTTGCATTGAACGCTGAAATGCCTTGATGCTTGATATCCTCGAGCCAGTAGTCGCACTGGTTGCTTGGTTTTGGCCTGTGGGTCGGACGAGCAGGGTGCGGCCAGGGTTTTCCGGTCGGTGTACCATGCCAGCCTACGAACTTGCTGTATTCAGCAGTCATAGAGTGGACCAGCACTTCAACCTGGGGGATCTCGTAATGGACATGCTGGGCTGTTACTGTGGCAAGAAGGAACGCAAACGCGGAGATAGCTGAAGAGCGCATGACTGCTATGCTATAGGCCAAGGGACCTTGAAAGCAGTTGATAGGATATACAGGAGATGAGCTTGCAGAAAAGAGGACATGGAAGGCTTATTCTTATATCTGCAGCACGTAGCCTCCAAGCCTACTTAACATGGGCTAGCTGCACACTACAACCACGCACCTGACGGCTGGACGTTACAAGCTGCCTATTATGGCCAGAAACGGAGCTGATGTTAGACAGCCAGCGCAAGGCGGCTTGAAGCTTTGTGGGTCTGAGAATCTCTCATACTTCCTTAGTCAGGGGACATTGGCCAGCCGACGTGATCTACCCCGCATGGGGAGCCGCTTTCGATGGGGTGTTGACGGCTGTGCATCGGGGCTTACTGCATGCTGTTTGTGAGACCGTAGCTGTCGACAGCAGCGATGACGGGACTATGACTGGGAGAAGATCCACGAAGCTTTGTATCCGACCAGAGGTTGCTGCAAGGATGTTCTTGGAGGTGGTTGATGTTAAGGTTGATAGAACAAGCTTCGGGGGATCTCCACTTCGATCAATATCGCGCTAAACTAGCGCTTTGCGGGGAATCTGCCACTAACATCGTTGTCTTTTCTGGCTCTTACCGCGAGGCTTCGGAAACCCCTTTGACATACTCGGCTAGTTTATGTATGATCGAACGATCTATAGCCACCGCTAGGACAGCTACACTCCCCACCGGCTTCCTTCAAAGCCTTGAATATGGGGAATGAGGGATGTGGTGAGGCAGCACTCGGAAGGTGAAATGGTCATTGACGAAAAGAGTTCCTTCTGAGAAGAGTTCGTGGCGAAGGTCACGGTCTTCCTGCGGCCGTGTACCTCCATAAACGGGTAACTTCAGAAGGCGGAACAGTTTTCCTACCGTCTCACAGGTTGCAGAAAACTATGTCTGACACCACACTCTATTGACATGTAACCCCGTCGCCAGACCACTACTCTTTCATGGTAGTCTCGTACCTCTTCCCTCTAAATGCCCAAACCCCCCAGTTTCCTGCACTAACGTCCACCGGATCCAGATCGTTCAGATCCCACCTCAAACTTCGAAACCTATTCTCGCCTGGTTCTAGCAGGACATCAAACTCGCCAGCCATTTTCTCATTCACCCACTGCAAATCCCGCTGCATGTCCCACTCTGTATATCCAGTCGAAATGATCGGCACCTTCGTTTCTAACAACTTTGGGATAGTCTCCGCCCATTCGTGGCTGCTTGCTGGATGCCCTAATCCAGGATGAAAGAGGACGAAAGCGTCGAAGTAAGGGTCAAATGGCTGGAACACGTTTGCAGTGTGCATGGTGTGCCAGTATTCGACGAACGTGGTCACCTTCAAGAACGGACTTATTCTGTCCTCGACGATGCCGCCAAAGGGGTTGCTGGGCGTGCGCTCCGGGAGCGGGAATTCGTCTTCGCGGTTGGCCATTGATTCAGGACCAACGAAGATGAGGTGGATCGCTACGTTGGGAAACATGAAGACAAGTTGGTTCCAGAGTTCGCGGGGAAGGGAAGATTCAGCGCGGGCGCCAAGGATGAAGAGGCGCACGGGGGGTGGGTTGGGACGGAGTCCTTTGATGGTCGTGCCGGCTCCGGTGCGGGGCGGGTGGAGAGTGTATCGAAGGGCTGTCAAGAGTTGTCAGACACGGTAGCGATCAACGACATCTAATTGAGATATACCGCTGAAACTTTTCAACCCCTCCACAGTCAACCTTCCACCTGAGCGAATATTGTAGGGGCTAAGCTCGTGCAGTATAGAGCCGATCGTCGTAGGGTAGGTGAGCAGCTTCGTGACTTGTCTCAATGATCGGGGTTCATTGATGGCCTTGAACTCTCTGGTGTACAAGAAGCTATCCCAGTTTGTCATGTTGACCAGCGCCTCCTCCATCTGCGGTCCGGGATATTCGAATTCCACAAACTGTCGACCAGACCGCAAGTCATGGTCGTCTTCGTTGATCTCCCGCAGGGTGTCGCATAGCTCCAAGTGGTTCTCGTAGTCGTCGAAATAGTGCTCTTCGCAGCAGTAGGCCGGGATTCCGCAATCTGGACATTCGAGTCGTACATGCGCTGGCGGTGCACCTGTCGCTGATTTCTTTGCTTCCGGATCATCTGGCTGCTGAGGTGCTCTTGTCTGCCGATGGTGTGGATGCGGGCAGTATGCATGCTGTTTTATGAAGGCTGCTCGGCGGCGAATGTCGGGTGAAGGAGAGTTGGTAAAGGAGTGGAAGAGGTTGTTCGGTTGAAGGACAAGGGCGGCTTCTTCTTGGGTCGCGAAGCCTGACGGGGCTGTGTTACTCATCGAGAGTCCTGGAGATACCGGTGTCATAGGCACATCTTGATTTCTTGCGCTGCCTTCCAGCACTGAGACTCGCGATGATGCCTTCCGTCGGGGGTGCAATGCTTGCGTCGGTGTCAACGGCTTCTTGCTCGAGACCCATCTCCGTGCATTCGACCTCGTGAATGGAATTGTTGCTTTGGTACTGCACCGGAGCAGAGCCACGCACTGTTGGCACGTATATCTTGAGCGCATCGTGGAGGGTTGATGTCAAAGAGTTGTCAACTGAAGACTGAAGATTGGAGCTATCATCGTGGTGCTTCGCCGAAGTCCAACCAATCACAGCCCGAGAAGCCTCCATCGCTCACAAAAAGTTCGACTTCAACTCATCACCTCCTCTACCTGCTCCCTCGATACCCTACCAACACACAACTTCGGCCAAGGCGCATGCGAATCTGAGTGTCGTTAGTCGTACAGCACTCTCGACAAAGTGCGAACATTTCACACCTGTAGCTCGCTAGTCGCAGCGCTTGTCGCATTACGTCGAACAGCTCGCTCTGGAGCTACAGGAGGAAGAAACACATCGAAGCACTCCGCAACATTCGTACGCTGGGCCTTGTGTTTACGCCTGGGGAGAGCCACGACAGAACACTCACATCCAGGCTATTGGCCATCAATAGGCTCAGTCGGCTTGAAGACACGTTCGCTCTACCGTTACGGCGCGCCGCAATACTGGCAACCTGGTCACGCGGTTTCTTTCCTTTTCAGGGTGTTCAGTGATGCGCACGGAGTCACAGGAGTACCAAACATACTAATTGCACGTCGCGACAAGCTGCCTACATATTTTACATCGAACCTCTGAGGCTGGGCCGCCTCCCACACCATCACGATGGCGACCACTTCCTCCATGTTCATGTATCAGCTTACTATACAACCTCCTTCAGCAACTACGCAGGCCATCCTCGGCCAATTTGCAGGCACCAAGGAGCAGCAGATCATCACAGCTTCCGGCTCGCGACTGACACTTCACCGGCCGGACTCGACCAACGGCAAGATCACCACAATCCTGCAGCATGACGTCTTCGGAATCATACGGACATTATCAGCCTTCAGAGTGGCAGGCAGCGCGAAAGGTAAGTCTTCCCTCGAGATTCACAGTCCAAAGTAGCGTTTAGTGATTGTTCGAAGCATGCCGAGCAGACACACGGCACCGCAGCCACCCGCTTTGAGCGCGGTGTTTCGGCGCGCTACGCATACGAACTCACTAGAATAATCGCTGACGTCCCGCAGACTTCATCATCATAGGCTCTGATTCCGGCCGAATAACAATCATCGAATACCTACCGCAACCGAACAAGTTTCACCGCATACATCTCGAGACTTTCGGCAAGTCCGGTGTGCGTCGTGTCATACCTGGGCAGTACCTTGCAACAGATCCGAAAGGTCGGGCATGCTTGATCGCGTCAGTGGAGAAGAACAAGCTCGTCTACGTCCTGAACAGAAACGCTCAGGCCGAGCTCACAATATCCTCGCCACTGGAAGCACACAAGGCACAGACACTAGTGTTTGCTCTCATCTCACTAGATGCTGGATATGAAAACCCAGTCTTCGCTGCATTAGAGGTCGACTACAGCGAGTCTGACCAAGATTCAACAGGACAGGCATATCACGGCATCGAGAAGCAGCTGGTCTACTACGAGCTTGATCTTGGTTTGAACCATGTGGTACGCAAATGGACCGACACGGTGGACCGAACTGCGAACATTCTCTTTCAAGTACCGGGTGGCGCGGACGGACCAAGCGGAGTCCTAGTTTGCGGAGAGGAGAGCATAGCCTATCGACACAGCAACCAAGATGCTTTTCGAGTCGCGATTCCGAGGCGACGAGGGGCAACCGAAGACCCGAACCGAAAGCGATATATCACAGCAGGTGTTATGCACAAAATGCGCGGTGCATTCTTCTTCCTACTCCAGACAGACGATGGCGACTTGTTCAAGGTCACTATAGAGATGGGCGAAGACGACAATGGAGCCACGACTGGAGAAGTAAAGAAGCTCAAGATCAAGTACTTTGACACGGTACCGCTTGCGGCCAGCTTGTGCATCTTGAAGAGCGGATTCTTGTTCGTCGCAAGTGAGAATGGCAACCATCACTTCTACCAGTTCGAGAAGCTTGGTGACGATGACAACGAGGAGGAGTTCGACAGCGACGCGTTTCCGGCTGATTTTTCTGAATACTATCAGCCCGTCTACTTTTCCCCTCGACCCAATGAGAACGTGGCACTTGTAGAGAGCATCAACTCTATGAACCCCATTTTGGATTGTAAGGTCGCAAATCTCACGCACGAGGATGCGCCTCAAATCTATGCGATCTGCGGCGCAGGCGCTCGTAGCACGTTCAAGACACTTCGGCACGGCTTGGACGTTTCGGAGATCGTCGAGTCCGAGCTCCCAAGTGTGCCGTCTGCCGTATGGACGACGAAGCTCAACAAGCATGATGAATTCGACTCCTATATCATTCTCTCGTTCTCGAACGGCACGCTGGTGTTAAGCATTGGCGAGACTGTGGAAGAGGTCACCGATACTGGCTTCCTGTCTTCAGCCCCAACCATAGCAGTCCAGCTGCTCGGTGAAGACGCCCTCGTGCAAATCCATCCCAAGGGCATCCGCCACATTCGATCGGGCGGCCAGGTCAACGAGTGGCCAGCACCTCAGCACCGATCTATCGTGGCCGCAACTACTAACCAGCGTCAAGTAGCAGTCGCGCTCAGCTCGGGTGAGATTGTCTACTTCGAGATGGACAGCGACGGTTCGCTCGCCGAGTATGACGAGCGCAAAGAGATGAGCGGTACTGTCACAAGTATGAGCCTTGGCGAGGTGCCGGAAGGTCGTGTGCGAAGTTCCTTCCTGGCCGTGGGCTGCGACGACTCGACGGTTCGCATCCTGAGCTTGGACCCTGAAAGCACGCTGGAAAACAAATCCGTCCAAGCCCTAACTGCTGCACCTTCTGCTCTCAAAATCATGGCCATGGCAGACTCCTCGTCGGGCGGCTCTACACTATACCTTCACATCGGTCTCTACTCGGGCGTGTACTTGCGGACGGTCTTGGATGAAGTCACTGGCGAACTCTCTGATACCCGGACACGCTTCCTCGGCCCAAAGCCTGTCAAACTCTTCAGTGTCTCTGTTAAAGAACAGCCTGCTGTACTGGCACTAAGCTCACGGCCCTGGCTGGGCTATTCTGATCAACAGACCATGGGTTTCATGCTCACGCCACTGAACTATGTACCTCTTGAGTGGGGTTGGATGTTCAGCAGCGAACAGTGTCGTGAAGGTATGGTTGGCATCCAGGGACAGAACCTCCGGTAGGACTCCATTCCTTTTTGTCTGCCGCAACATTATGATGACACCAACTATGCTCTTTCCGAATTTGCTGTGGAACCACATGTTTATCCAATTGTTCCTTCTGACATGTTGCAATATTTACCCTTTCTTGTTTCCACATCTTGAGATGGCAGCTACTAATATCACTGCCAGAATTTTCACCATCGAAAATCTCATGAATAACATGCTCCACGAATCAATACCACTTACCTACACTCCACGCAAATTCGCACAGCACCCGAATTATCCTATCTTCGCCGTAATATCCTCCGACAATAATGTCCTTGCCTCTTCCACTCGGGCTAAACTCCTATCGGATCCTGGCAAGTCGAACAGCACCAATGGTCACACTGACGGCGAGACCAACGGGGTCAATGGTACTCACCATGAACTTGCAGCAGCCGATTTTGGGCATCCACGAGGTCACAGACATTGGGCTTCCTGTATTCAGATTGTGGACCCTGTAACTGCCAAGGCTGTGATTCACACTGTTGAGCTCGAAGATAACGAAGCAGCCGTCTCTGTAGCTATCGTTCCTTTCAGTTCACAAGATAAGGAGGCTTTCCTCCTTGTTGGTACCGCCAAGAACTTGGTGCCATCGCCGGCAGGCTTCGAGTGCGGCTACATCCACGTTTATCGCTTCCATGAAGAAGGCAAGGAACTCGAGCTCATACACAAAACGGAAACAGACGCACCACCGCTAGCCTTGAGAGCATTTCAAGGACGCGTGCTTGCGGGCATCGGCCCTGATCTCAAGATCTTCGACCTTGGCATGAAGCAGCTACTACGGAAGGCGCAAGCCATCGACGCCGTCCCACACAAGCTCATCGGTATCACCACTCAAGGCTCACGTATCATATGCGCCGATGTGCAGGAGAGTGTCACGTACACGGTCTACAAATTCCACGACAATCAACTCATCCCATTCGCCGATGATACCGTGGCGCGATGGTGCACCACGACGCCGGCGATGCTTGACTACAAAACGGTTGCCTGTGGTGATAAGTTCGGTAACATCTGGTGCGTGCGCTGCCCGAATAAGGCGTCGGAAGAAGCGGACGAGGAGGGCAGTGGCGCACACTTACTTCACGAGAAGGGTTATTTGCAGGGCACTCAGCATCGCGTCGACCTCATGATCCACACGCATGTCGCTGATATCCCAACGTCTATCCAAAAGGCGTCTCTCGTCGCTGGCGGTAAGGACATTATCGTATGGTCGGGTCTCCAAGGCACCGTGGGTATCCTCGTACCGTTCGTCTCAAGGGAGGATGTCGATTTCTTTCAGTCTCTCGAAAACCAGTTGAGGGCAGAGGACCCGCCACTTGCTGGACGTGATCACATGATCTTCCGAAGCTATTATGTTCCTGTCAAGGGCGTGATTGACGGGGATCTATGCGAGCGGTATATGCGGATGGACAGGACATCCAAGGAGAGCATTGCGGGTGGTCTAGACAGGAGCGTAAGAGAGGTGGAGAGGAAGATCTCGGTGGGTTGTCCCGGCGTTTCATCACCACAGATGTGGACCTTATATGCTAATGCTCTGCAGGATATGCGCACTCGGGTCGCGTTTTAGTAGACTATGACAATGCTGTCGGACTTTGATCCACGACGGAGAATGTCATGCAGGTACCATTCGTCGAAACGGTAGGCGTCAGGTTGGCTACTCGGCTATTCGAGGATTGCAGGCATTGCTGTATAGTCTCGAGATGAGCACATCTTAGCCGCTAACTTGGCCGCATTCTGACGGAAAATTCTTTGCTTCTGCTGAAGCCTCGGCCGCTCGGCCGATCGAAAAGCGATCCCCCTGTCTCCTTCGAACACTAGACAAGCATTAACTATTTCGAAAAATGAATGGTAAATGGCTGCCCACTCTCTGCAATATCGTCAATGTGCTCTGTACAGACTTTGACCTTTGCTCCGTCGTCACTCATGTTAGGTTTACCACGAGCCCTCCAGCAATACACTCAGCAAAGATGCGGCTAATCTTTCACCATGGACACCAGACTGCCCGCAATGTGCTTGTCTGCATCCGTCACCAAGATTTGCGGACAGGAATTAGCGGCGCATAAGGAAAAGTAAAACCCGGCTGTTCTCCTGATACGTGAAATTACCTCTGCGTCAGCAGTTTCACTTGCTATCCTTTTCTCCGGCTGTCATCGTTTACGCATTGTTCCACTGTTCGCCCACGATGCTGGCTACCATTCTCCTACCACTTCTGACCTTGTTTCACAGAAGGGCGGCAACATATTGGCCTCGAGACACTCTTCCGGACATGAGCTGCAAGACATCGGTTTTCCTGCCCCGGCACGCTGCTTGCAGGGAGAATCTTTCCGTCCAACGCCGTTTCTCTTACTGATAGGAGCTGTTCTACCTGCAAATCCTTACTGTTCGCTGTCTGCTGGCAGCTTGCGCTGGCTATCCCGCAGTTTCGAGCACCCAAAGGCTTGCATGTACTCTTGACGGACTGGCATCTTGTGTTGATAACCGAAAGAGAGGGCAACAATTAGCGTCCGTTTCTTGACTGCTTTGACACACTACGCTAACTGCGGATTGATAATGGTGTTTCTTTCAGGCTTCTGAACACTGGGCGTATGGCTTCTTTCCACTTGGCGCGATCTTGTGCTATCATGGCTGCACTGCTGAACTGTATTGTGCGAGTGCTTCTCACTTCATATTGAGCGGATCTCTGGTATACGATATCTCCACCAGAACTCCCTCGTGTCCGCCAGCTTGAAGGTCTCAACTCCGCCAGCGACCCCTTCCCCATCGACAGCCCAATGGTGGCTCTCCACATTGTCTAGCCAATTCTCCAATATGGCATTCAGTTTCGGCCCGTGTCTCATCACGAACGGGCTGATGCCATGCCCATACAGATCAATGTGCGTCTTCGGGATGATTTTCCCGTCACTCATCCGCGCATATTTGTTGTCGCCGAGCCTGAAAGGCAGCAGTAACCGACACGAATCTTCGAAAGGATTTGCCGCTTCAGGCAGAGCGTCGAGATACAGACCACAGGGTACGCGTTCAACGGTGGAGAAAGGGAAGCGAAAGTTGGCGTCTTTGGCCGAGACAGTACCTTCGATGTGAAAGAAGAGTATGGGCATCTTGATGTGCGCTGTCTCTTTAGGATACTTTTCCGCAATATCTTTGAAAGGTTGGTCAATAAACTCCGTTGGGGTGGGAAGGCGGATCCCTGGTGCGACATAGCGGACAGCGGGTATACGGGCGTGCGAGAAGAGATCCCAGGCGAAGCCTTTGGGGATGCATGCGGCGCTAAGGGATGAGCGGCCACAGAGCGGTTCGTGGAGATCTGGATCGTCGCTGGGCTCGATGCCGGCGCGGCGCTCAATGGCTTGGTACAGGCGCCGCCAGAGGTCGAGACAGACTCTTAGATCTCGGGTCGTGTAGGGCATCAGTGTCCAGGGCGTGGTGTTGTAGCGCATCTCATAACCGAGGCTGGCGTTGAGTGCCAATACTTTCTCGGCATCTACAAGGTCCATGTAAGCACTGAGCACGGATTCCAGCTTCTGCCATGGTAGGTTCCGGTCCTCGAGGTTATAGATGTGGTTGAACGTGGGCATGGAGATGGCTTCTGCTTTCTCCTGATCGTAGCTAGTCGCTATCAGTTGTGAATAGGACGAAAACGCTACTTACGTACGCGAAACAGATGGGAATGAACGTTGAAGGAGCTATAGCGGGAAATTGACCACTTACATTATGCCCGCCGGATATCTCACCAGCTCCTTCGGTGTCACATAGAGAACTAAGAATCTATACTTTGCCCCTTGTTTCTGATCGAAATCTTCCAATAAATCCCCTAAATAGAGCATCTGCCTCGAACTGGCCAGTCCCGATACATAGTAGAAGAGATTGTTGCCAGAGAAGTCATACACCTTCCTTAGAAACTTCGCCAGGCGTGGCTCTAAATGAGGAAGAATGCCACTGCTGCCATGCTTGATCCACCATGTCCTCTTGTCCAATTGAGCTATTTTCTTCCCTCCAGCAACCCAGCCATATATAGCCAGAGAGTTGTGCAGTAATGCGCAGCGATCGACATCGAGTTCCGTTGAGCGGCTCGGCGGTTGATCTTCTGTGACTCGCTCCTTTGCGATAGAAGCGAACGGGCTATTCGCACGCAATGAGAGTCCCATGCTCTTTTAGAAAGCCATCATCATGGCAAGGTGGACACCGGCCGACTTTTCAGTCAGCGTCATACACAACTGGGTTTGCTGTCTCGTGAAATGGTCCGCGAGCGGAGGTGTGCCAAGGCGGCAGCTTAGACATTCTGGACTTGCTCAACGATAGGTACCTACGATGGTAGCTTTTTATGTCTTCCATTAGTCCAAAAAAAAATCTGTGACATCGCTCGTTGCTACAGTAGCTGAACATTTTACTTTGCAGACGGCAGCAAACAGAGGGTGAATTGCTCGGCTGGACGCGGTAAGACAATGGCACAGACCTGGTCCAATCCAGTGCGAGCGCAC
>Ga0160429_1001352_pt1 | contig 13786 bp, 16 predicted proteins | sample SolpanmetagenomR_FD_108199 | JGI IMG/M metagenome (GOLD analysis project Ga0160429, IMG submission 108199) | Solar panel surface microbial communities from Lawrence Berkeley National Laboratory, California, USA - R | ecosystem: Engineered > Built environment > Solar panel > Unclassified ...
AATATTTACTATTATAAATAGGATTCTAAACGAGAACCTCGTCCCTATTAACGCGTATATAGTATATTAACTAGTTAGCCTATAAAACGGGTAATATTAGTTATTTTAGAGTTAGGATATTTACGTAATATATCTTCGAAGTTAGCGAGGGTAAAGCTATTATTTTTATCTAATAAAGAGGCTATTTCGTAGAGTTATTAACTAGCTAGCTAAATAATAAGATATTAGTATTAAGGTTTCTCGGTTTACCGGATTTATCGGATCTACCGCCAACCCTAGTACTCAGTATACTTTAAATATATTTCCGTACCTGAACAATTAATGTGAAATATGAATGGGTTCGGATGAATTGATTGAACTTGCATGGCAGACTTCTCTACGCACAATATCAGCCAATTTACAGCAACGTCCTGAGAACCAACTTTGAGAAACACGTGCATGATATATCGTCCTGGTATAAATCCCTCCGCGAGTAATTGCCCAAGGGTCTCGTAAACCCCCCGCCAGCTCTCCATCGTTTTAAGTAGCACAGGACACCTCGTTGCTGTTGAGAAGCTGCGGCTTCAGGAAATCACATCTCACTACGCTTTAGATTATGCGGCCCGCCTTCTTGAAACACTTCCCTTAGATCCTCCCCCTGCACGCTATAATGATCAACGACTTTGAAGGCTGGTCGGCCAGCCGCGTAGAGCGGAACCATTTCTCTGCGCTGGAGGACGCTCTTATCGCGATCGAGGCAAGCTTCTACCTGGAACGCCTTCTTACCAGCCGACCGTCGAAAGAGCCCCTACTTGCCGCCCTCGGAGGTGCTCCATTTGCACTTAGGACGCACATCGAGGAGGAGTTGGAGATCTTGAAAGAAGCCAGAATCACGCCCTTTTTCGTTTTCCGTGGTCTGGATGTGGGAAAGACGTACGACCCGTTTGCAGCGTCGAATGAGGCTGTGCGAGCGAACGTAAAGGCGTGGGAGCTCTACGACGCGCATCAACCTGATCCGGCTGTAGAGACGTTTGGCAATTCGGGTGCGTTGGCAGCAATTATTATGGCAGTGGTTATTGTCTAATCTAGATATAGGATATGCACGACCCGAAGACTACTACCGCCTACTTCAACAGATCCTCCGCGAAAACGATCTTAGTTTCCAGGTCGCGCCATATAGTGCATGGGGCCAGGTTGGTCCTCCCGTCCTGCGTTTGAAGCTGGTCCCTAACTAACAAGACTTAGCTGGCATACCTCGAACAGTATAGTTTGGATGGATTGAAGTACGTTGATGCAATAGCCGGATCCTCGGAGATACTCCTTTACAATATCGAAAGCTTGATCACAAACCTAAACTTTGAGACTCAGGAATTCACATTCATCCGGAGGCAAGCTTGCATGGAGGAGCTTGGGAACCTCACCGCCGATGTTTTCATTGATGCCTGCTTACTCTCTGGTACAGCTCTGTTACAGCCTCTTCCACAACTGGCCAACCCTCCTGCGAGAAGACCATATAAGATCCAAGCTGCAGCAGAACTCTTGAAAGGAACTGGTCATACCGGCGTTGGAGTGGTATCGAATTATCAAGAAGACCCCACGATTCGCCGTATCGATTATATCGATCGCTACAAAAGAAATCGTCTCGCCGTGAAGCATCAAGTTATCCTTACAGCGGATGGAAAAGTAGAACCAATGGATCTGGATAATGTCCCCGTTGATCTCCACGAGCTCGTTGGTCAGAGGTTACCGGACGAATTAGTCTACTACATGAGCCGTGGCGCATTCGGTCCTCGCGTGCTGAACTACCTCACCTCGGGTCAGATCATCGTTAGCGTACCCGTCGATGGGGGAGATTCCACAGTTTATAGGACTCTGGTTAGAGACCAGTTGACACCTTTGCGATCTCTTACATTATCACTACTGGCACAATCATTGACCCGAGCGTATCAACATCGAGAAGTGCGTCTTCGTTGTTGGTATGTAGATGAGAACGAGACAACTATCAATTTGAGCGAGCAGCCCTTGCAAAAACCTACGATAGATAGCTGGAAGGTCCCGCAAGATTCCTTCAAGAGTCAGGTTTGTTTCCCGGATGGATAGTCTCAAAAAGCCCGCAATCCTGACAATTTATAGGGAGACCGTAATGAACTATCGTTTGCATTACAATATCTCAGTGATGCGGACTTTGCGGCTAAGACGGTTCCATCCAGCGAAACCTCCAAGGTATGCCTGAAATTACCGGTTTGTGTAGCTTCGCACTAATTATGATAAGCTCTTCAAAACCGACGCAGAGGTTACATTCAACTCTATTTGGCGCTTCTTGCACTTGCGTGGATATACGGATAATAAGCACAACTTAACATCCTGGGGTAAAGTCCTCAACGTGGCCCTCTATTCCTCCCCTTCTCTGAGCAAGTACGAAAACGGTAGTCCGACTGGCTTCGAAGAGGGAGTCTTCTTAGCCATAGAGCTCCTACGATTCGGCCTGCTCAACTCACAGCCAATGTTCCCGACATACAGCGGTGGTCCGATGCACGGTTCCGGTACGTTCTAAAACAAACAATCATAACTTTACAAACTAAACAATCCCACAGAAACCGACAAAGCATATACCCTTCTCCTCTCCCGAATCGCGTGCCTCCTAAAACTCCAACACCAATCGATAGGCTTCACAGGCCCCCTCAGTCGCCACCTACTCGGCTACACATCCATCATATCCGCCGTGCAAAACAACCTCCGCGACCTCCTTGAGATGTCCCTCGCAACACTCCTACTGAACGGCGACGCCGACCGCGAAAGCGTTAATGTAACAAAAGTTGGCCTCGAGTAAGTCCCTTGCACCTCCTCAATCCAACCCAAGCACCTCCGGCGACTAACACAAACAACACAGCCTCCCCCTCCTCCAACCACCAGACTGCTCACTCGGCATCGCAATGAAGCACTACCTTGACGAACTGCCCAATTCGCACCCGACGGACCCAACCTCCGCCGAAGCGCGTGAGGATGTCAAAAGGAAGGGCCCCAAGGAGTGGTTTCCCTACGCGCTCGACTTTGCGGGTGATCTAGAGCGCGCGTTTACGCTGTGGGATGCCTTGTACATGGGGTTGAAGGTTGCGTGTGAGGAGGGGTTGAGTACAGGAAGGAGTGCGGGGGAGTGGGCGGCTATCGATGCGTGGGTGCAGGCGAGACGGTAGGAAGGGGCAATGGGCAAACGCGAAGCTGGGGCAGCTGTTGAGGCGTAGAGAAAAACAGGCTTGGTAAGCTGAACCAGAAGGTTAGAGACACATTGCTCGATGAAGGGCGGATGGGCAGAAACAGAACCGTAGGGCTCCAAGTTTACCACCTCAGGTCGTCGACAAAGACGAGTTGCGATGTCAGACACACACCGGAAAGGTCGTTTGTTACGATTTGGCTAATGCTCGAAATAAGCCAAATCTTTAACCAATCGACGCTTGCTGTACAATCAATGTTACACCGCACCATGCCAAACCGCCAATCGCTATGCAAAAAAAGAAGCGAACGAAAAACCGAAAGCCGAAAAGAAGAGAGAGAAACCAACTCGCCCATCAAAAACGTAAACCGTAAACGCAATATCCCCCATTCTCAACGCGTCCTCCCCACATCCCTCGCCTTCAAGAACCTCGCCACACGGCCCGTGTCCTTCGTCGCAACAAAGTACTCCCCGCCCTCATCCTTCCAGCTTACACACCCACTCCAGAACTCCTTCCTCTTGACCTCCAACATCGCAATGACGCTTCCACTCGTCCTAGGACCCAACTTCCACCCCGCGGGAACGAAGCTCTTGAGACTCACCACTCTCGCACCCTCCTTCAATTCCAGAAACAACGCAGTCAACTCTTCGTTGAGCGCAGGCGTGAAAGCTTGGTTGTTGACAAGCACGACGTCCGCGGCGCGCAGGAGTTTCAGGGCCTGCGGGTCCGCGCGGAAGTCTCCCTGCCACAGTTCGCATCGGCCGACGGCAAGACCCCATGCGCGTGCGCGAGGGGGGAACTCGGCGGCTTGCAGGGTCGCGAGTTCGCAGGGGTGCGGCATGACTTCGACGCCGTGGGCCGTACAGCCTATTTGCAGGGCGGCTTGCAAGGCGACGTTGCCGACGCCGGAGCCGAGGTCGAGGAAGACGTCTGTGGGGCGGAGGGAGGTGTCTGTGAAGATCTGATTAATGAAGGGCGGGAGGAGTTCACCGTACACGTTGGAGGAGCCGGCGTCGTAGCGACGGAGCAGGTCGACGCGAGGGGAGACGGTACGGGTGTATATTTGTGAGAGGATGTGAGATATGAGGGGTAGTGGGGGACTAGAGAGTGTGTCGAGGTAGGTAGCAATTGAGGGGAGGTTCTTTTGGATTGCGGAGTTGAAGGTTGTGATGGCTCCTAGAAATCCGTGGAGGTTGCGATGATTCCAGGCGCGTGTAAGAAGGAATGGAATCCCGGTGTCGGGAGAAAGGAGCGGTTCGGATAGTGCTGGTGGCAGATAGTATGTGAGGATGTGTATGACTGTCTGCACTATGTCTTCCACTGGTTTGTACCCATCTGACTCTAGTGGTGAAACAAGGCGAAACCTAAGAAGGTTAGTGTATGATCCGATACAATTGCCCATCAGCCCGCTAAGCTTACCGTTCCTCTTGTCCTGGACTTGGGTATTGAAGTAAAACCTCGAATATGTCCTGATCGGCGCCAAAGGCAGGCTGAAAGTTCTTCGCATGATCACTCAATGTCAAATCTGCGCCATGCACAAAGTCGAGCGGTCCTGAAGCTATCACATCCCAATTCTTGACATCCCGAACACACCGGCTGAACGCAGTTTTTGAATCCACCCTGGTCTTCGACTTCTTGCGCGCACTCTCCCTGGCATCCGCACTGCTGCTATCACTGTCGCTGCTGCTAGAGTCGAATAGTTGTACTGAAGGACTTGATGACTTGCGCTTCGTCCCGGCGCGAACTGCAGTGACTCGAGAGTTATCTGCCTTGCGCTGTAGTGTTCTCTTCACAGGTTGATTACTGCTCGTATTCCGAGCTTTTGAGGATAGCGGCCGATCGCTTGATGATGACTTCTTCGCCACAGGCAGTGAGGCCTTCGCTTTGAGTACAGTGCGGATTTCTTTTCGAATCGAAGGTGCAGCAGGCTTAATGGCCGATGTTCCAGGCTTTCCAAATGAAAAAAAAGAAGACATACTTGAAATGGAACGCTAGTTATGCAGGACTGAATGAGTGTACTCCATACGCCTATGATGTTTGATGATAAGTTGAAGAAAAGTTAATATATGTGTTGAAAGTGAAAGTTATTAATCCATAGAATGCAGAGTGACGGGTGGCTTACCATTTCTGCTTACGTAAGCCTTTATCTGATCCATAAACGGCCGAGATCAGGTTGGAGGGGCAAGTACCAAGGGAATCGACAAGGAGGCGAAGGAAATATAATAAGCTCATCGAATAATCCCTTTGCCTACACGGAGAAGGCTTCATGAAGCAGGGCTTTCTTGTCACCTTATCATCATGCCTGGAACAGTACTAGAAACCGTAGAGATTCCAGTTGTTGACTTAAACTCGCCCGGTGCCCCAGCAGAGCTTCTCGATGCCGCGGCACAACATGGCTTTATTTATGTCAAACACGAGAACATTGGGTTGGAGCCTGAACAAGTTAATACCATGTTCGAATTGGTACAGCAAGACGATCTCAAGACAATGCTCTATAGTGTCTGATATAGCTTTTGTAGTCACATAAGTTCTTCTCAGCACCGACTGATATCAAAGCGGAGTGCACCATCAACTCCGATCAATCTGGCAAGAACACAGGCTGGTTGTCTATGCATACAGAGACTTTAGACCCTGGTCGTCATAAGGTGTGAGGTCTTTCTTAATCTCTGCAACTGACTAACTTGTCTTCAGAAGGGAGACTTCAAGGAGTAAGCATAGAGATCCAAATGAAAAGCACAAGGCTCACTGAGTAAGGGCTTTCAACATTGGAGAGTTCATGAACGGCAAACCTCAGCAGCCATTCCCGAAGCCTTTACAACATGCCGAAGAAGAAATCGGCAAGTTCTGGGAGGCTTGTCATATGCTCTGTAACAAAATCCTGCAACTACTAGCTGTATCTTTGAAGGTAAATTCTCTACTTTTATGCATCTTAAAACGCTTTAACCTCGTCCTAGATACCCAATGAGGCAGGCGGTTCTGCATGGTTCGCACATCGGCATGATAGATCCCAAGGATCTTCAGGAAGCATCTTGCGCCTGCTCTACGTACGTACAACACACCCAAGGTTCGTATCCGCTTGCTAATATTCTATCAGTATCCGGCTCTTCCCTTGGAGTTAATTGACTCTGGTGAAGATATTCGTGCAGGTGCGCACAGTGATTATGGTTCGGTCACTTGTATGTCTCAAACATTTGCGGTGCTACACTGTCACGGCCTGACTTGGATCTAGTGTTGTTTAGATTACCATCACAACCTGGTCTGGAGATTCTGACGCCATCCAGCAAGTGGGCAGCAGTACCGGTAGATCCTTTTCCTGGCTCTACTAAGACGTTGCCAATACTTGTTAACATTGGTGATCTGTTGTCGTTTTGGACCAAAGGGTTGCTAAAGTCGACTGTCCATCGAGTTGTCTTCCCTACAGCAAATGAAGACCAACCTGAAAGCACGGAACGTTTGTCCATAGCCTTCTTTTGCCGTATGTGTGAAATTCTGGGTATACACTTATACTGAACTCATGTTTCCCAGATCCACAAGATAACGCCAGGTTGATAGCGATTCCCAGTCAGATTGTACAAGATAGGCTGGAAGACGCTACCTCAAACGCAAGCAACGCTATGATAATGACGGCAAGAGACCACTTGAATAGCAGACTTGCGGCGACGTATAGACTCGTAGAGGGAAAGCAGGCCGAAATCAAGGAGACTCGCTAGTCTGTTTCAGCTTAGACATTTCCTCGTCCAATAGAGCAATCTCGGCTTCCACTCGAAGCAGCTTCTCACAAAGCATGTGTTCATAGTCTTCATCGGAAAGTACTTTCATGGGGTTAAACCGAGAATGAACCAATCTGTGCCACAAAGATGGGGCTTTCTCTTGATTGTTTGAACTCAACTCTCGTGCATCGACACGATTGTAGATAGTTTGACCGCAAAGCCCGAACAGAGAGAATACGATTGTGCCCGGCAATATGTGAGACCGAGTTCCTATGACTGGTTCAGCGCCTGATATACATTCCAGTGAAGACATTATACGCACGAAAAAGTGCTGCCGCTATAGCTCCACTAACACCACCGGCAATTCCCGACGCATTTCTTCTTTGCTGCGGCGTTACATCCGCAAGAGCTATGTGGCCAGAACGAGCGTAGGCAAAGACGCACCATTGTCTTGCGACTGAAGTACGTCAGTGCCTGATGTTAAAGGCGCGAAGGAGAATATTACACCAATAGGTCGCTCCCAGTGTTGAGCATTGAATTCCTGAAGCAACTGCGAACAAGCCGGGAGTGGTCGAACGAAACACTCCAGCAACTCCTCCAAGAGCGAGACCAGCACCACCTGATCAATTGCTTTCATCAGCCTCGGGATTGAAATCATGTATGAATGGATATTTCCCACAGCATTATCCGGGGGAGCATACCGGTTAGTGCACCAGCCTGGGCAGACGACCAAAGTGTACTCGGCAGGAGCACGCGCACGGCGTCAATATTTCTTTTCTCGTTCATATTACTATTCAAAAAGCGCAATAATAATTACGATCAACAGGACATCTTGTGTTCAAGATCTAAGTTATCTTAATTTTAGCTAATGAGGTCACTCACTCGGCACGTGACGGACAAGCCGTGGGGAAATCATTACGAATATTTCAAGATTCTCCGCGCAATATCCAACTACTCTTTCTTAGTTGAACAAGCACCGCTACATACACCTTAAAATTCCAATCAAATCGCGATCATGGGTGAGTCCCTAATACAGGCCATGCGCCGAAAGGAAAATTATGCAAAGGACCCAATTGACACTTCCTCCAGCGCCTAAAGCTAAAGCCCAGAAAATGAATCTAGGAGCGTTCCTAGGTGATCAATGTACGAATGAACAACGGTGTGCGCTGTCATGATTTACTAAAACGGTCAAGCGCTTGGATCATGGGCCGACGAAATGGAGGACACACCACTTCCTTGTAGGCGACCCGCCACTGCGAACCTGGACCTGTTCGCTAATGCACTACTCTAGCCTCTGGAAGCACGTACCGTTCCGAACGCCCGTCCTACAACTCATCCTCCACTTTTGGGGGAGAGCGCTCTTCAGAACGCGATCAACAATACACTGGTATGGACTCAAATCGTAGTACCCTCACAACATATGCTTATATGGTCAGATCGTGGCTTCTCTATTCGCGAAGAACTTCCACTGCCTTCAAAGCCGCCTTTCACTGCTCATCTTGGAAATCTTTCTTTTGAAGTCACTCAAGCCGATGTTCAAGACTTACTTGCAGCATGCTCCGTTACCAGTGTCCGCCTTGTGGAGGACAAGATGGAGCGCAAGCCTAAGGGCTTCGGCTATGTTGAGTTTGCCACGCTTGATGGTCTCAAAAAGGCTCTTGAGCTCAGCGGAACACAATTCCAGGGCAGGAATATTCGCGTGAGCGTTGCTGAACCACGTAAGCGGGACTACAAAGCCGGAACATCTTCCCACTCTCGGTTACTGATTTGAATTTAGCCAAGGATCGCCAGGAAAGCAGACAGATTGAAGACTGGACACGACGTGGCCCCTTACCCGATCTTCCTGGACAGCAGCGTAGGGATTCAGACCGCGGAGATCGTGGTGGATATAGACAATTTGAAGCAGCTCCTGATGGTGGTGAACGCAGGCGTGCTCCATTTGAGCAAGGCGACGGAAAACCCAGAGACTTCGGAAATTGGGAAAGAAAGGGACCTTTATCACCATCTGCTGCTACCGCTATGCCAGTACGCGAAGGACCTCCAAGAAGCACAGCACCTTCATCCGAGCGAAGAGGGTCTCCCGCATCATGGGGTGAAGGCCGTCCTAATGGAGAAGTTCGTCCGGCTCGCGAATTCCAAGAGAGGCCTCCGCCTGTCGAAAGACAACCCACTGCTGCCGAAAAGGACAACCAATGGCGTGCCAGGATGAAACCTGACATTCCTACTCCTGAAGCAACGCCAGAGGCAAGCACACCCACATCGCCTATTGCGCCTGCTGCTCCACTAGCTCCCGCAAGTCGCCCACGACTCAATTTAACAAAGCGCACGGTTTCTGAAGCTCCCGCTGCGGCTGATGGTACCACAAATCCCGCCGATTCAAAAGCGAGCCCCTTTGGCGCAGCACGTGCCGTCGATACTGCAGCGCGTGACCAGGAGATTGCGGAGAAGAGGTTAGCTCAACGTAAAAAGCAGGAGGAGGAGGCTAAGGCCAAGGAGGAGAAGCAGAAGGCCGAAAAGGCGGAGAAAGCAGAAAAGGAAAAGGCAGCTAAGGTTGAGAAGCCGCAAGAAAACGGAAAACCCGCAAAGGCTGGACCTAAGGAGACCACTAAGGAGGGTAGCAAGGAGGCTGGTGCCAACTCGACTGCACCCCGTCCGACATTCGAAATTCTACGCAGAGCAACTGATTCTGGGAATGGAGAGGCTGTCGACGACGGCGCAGTCGACGCCTCGGCCAATGGTATGATCACGGATGACAAAAGTGTGAAGCCGCAAGAGGTTGTTCGTGACATCCTCAAATCGGGAGACTCCACAAACGAGACCGGTGCTTCAGCTATGGAAGAGGAAGGATGGAGTACAGTTTCGAAGCCGACGAGAAAGGGAAGAGGCGGTAACCAAGGCGCTCGCGCCATCGCCTCCTAATAATTTGGAGTGCTACACCGAAGACCATTTTCCGCATCATCGTCGAATTTCCCCGCACCACTTTCTACGATCTGAACAGCACATTATTCACAACGCGTCTTAACTTGCACAAATCCTCCACTTTCTTGAATTGAACATGGGTCGGTGCCTGGAGCAGGAAAGGTTGATCTAGATGAATGGAAAAATAGGCAGCACTGGTTTGCGTTTGGCTCCCAAGCGTGGGTTTATAGTCTCTACGTGTTATTCTTGCCATCGGCAGATCCATAAAGTGAAGAGACAAGGAGCAATTTGCCTGTGTCGTCTCAAATTACTCTACGGTTCTCCTCAGGCATCTGCACTTGCCCAAGCGTTCCATCATTTCAAGTATAACTTAACTTAAAAGGTTGCGATGCATCCACCTCGAAGATTTGAGCGTAAGTGGTTGTACTACTTCCCTTTTACAGGAGGAAATCCGAGTCTATAATCATCATCATTGAACTGTTTATCAGTAACTTAACAAGAGTTACATCAGCACACGAGATTTGTGCTACAATCTCTTTTTACCTTTTCGTGTCACGCCAAGCAAGCAAGAACTTTGGCGGTCGCCCCCGTCACCCTGTTTTGTTCTCTTCCTCAATCCCTCCTCCCATCGCCATCAGCCCAACTTGCATTGCAATCCACAAGAGACCAAATCGCTCACGTCAAATCTATCAGTTGCTTATTTCCTTGTCGTGTTGGCACTGCTTAATTGCAGAGACGCTTAACTTGCTGCGTCGCTGTCATCGTCGGAGTGTTGCCGCCACCGAGTCGTAGCACTCCTCTCCTCCTTCCCCCTCTCCCGCCGCATCGCCCAACCACCGACTTCAGTGAATCACATCCTTCGCTGTTGTTATCGCTGACCGACTTTCTATATTGCGACAACTTGGTTATCAATCTACGAACCTAGGTAATCAAGGGAAGTCTCCATTGTCGACACTTTCGCCACCGCCGCACCGAGAACTGCTTGACTCTCTGGGCACTTTCATTTAGCCGGAGGTTCAGACGGGACTCATCATTTTCCATCTATTCGGCATTTAGGATCGAGTTCGTTACACTGCGTCATTTTCGGTCGATCGATACTTACTCAGAGCGTTGTCAACTCTAATTCTGTCGTTCGAACTATTTGCAACCTTGTGGTCTCAGCTCGAACTCGGCGCTATCAACCCTACACAATGAGGGAAGTCAACTTCAGCATTCCGAGTGCTAACAAGGCCTCCGTTGGTATAACTACTGCTCTTTACGATCGGCGAGCCCTCGATTGTACATCCACCTTGCCTCTAATAAATTCTCTCAACCATCTAGCTTACCTTACAACATCCTCGGCTCGCATAAGAGAAATCCTCACAGTCGATGGCGGCGTGGAACGATTGGTATGCATTCTCAAAAATGGGAGGACTAGAGACGTTATGGATACTTGGAAATGGAACCTGGCGTTCCAATGTGTGGTGAACATTGGCGTTCGTGGAGCTGAGTCGCGAGGAACAGAATCTCGAGGCTCGGAAAATATTCGAACACGAGTTGTTGAAGCGGACATGGTGCCTGTTATTGCTACGATACTGGACAATTATATGCAAGTCGTGGACAAGCTCAGGGCTCGGCAAGAGGAAACGGAGCCTAAGGCGAGCTGCTCTCGCCTTGGACCTAGGAGTCCCTATACTCGAACCGATGAGCGAAATGGAGGATCCCTTGTGACAAGGTCCGATAGGAGGCGTCAACTTCCTGTGCCAATCGACACTGGTGTACCTGATGCTACAGCGGATACCCTTTTACAAGATGACACGCCTCAAGCAACAGGTAATGATGAGCTACTTGATGCACCAACCATTAGCTCATCCCAACCAATATCCGCCGGGTCCTCGCTTCATCATCGTCACCATCATCATCATCGTCATCGACATCATATTCATCGCACGATATCAGAAGAAAGGGACCGCCAAGTTACTCCTTCCCTCAATTCTGGTCTCGACACGCCGGAAGCCTATGACGCATCTGGTCCTTCCCGGGATGTGCCACGGGCGGCGCATCTGAGACCGGCTAGTCAAGGCGGCATACTTTCACAGCCTGAGTCTCCGATGACCCCGAGAATGCCGATGACTTTAGGATTCAGTTTATCTGATGCGGCTATGCCAACTCGGATTGGGCAGCAGGGCCGTCGAAACTCAATGTCTGGTGAATCTGACGATGACCTAACAGCAGTGGTACGCAGGGAGGCCATTGTTGAACACATCGTAAGGGATGATGTAATGGTTGATATACAAAGTGAGCTGGAAGCAAACGGTATGGCGGCACGTGAGGCAGTGCTCAATGCTGTCGCCAGTGAAGAGGGTGCATCCGTTGTTGCGCCTTTCACAGTGGATCCTAATGCGGACACTTTCAGCATCGCTCGTCGATCTATGGACGGTGGTTTAGCAGACTCTGCTGCGGCTGCCATCAATCCAACAATCACATTCTCACCAGCTCAACCTCCATTCGAAGGACTCGAAACGTCACCCGGACAACCGCAGATGACGCCCTCCGCCGTTGACAGATTGGGCAGTTCTCACATACTGGCATCTGTACCGCGCGACGAAGATGTCATCCTTTCCTTGCAGCTATTGGCATACGTTTCGAAATACTGTAATCTCCGGACGTACTTTCAACAGTCTCACCTAGTGCCAAAGCTCAAGATTGGACGTGAATTGGAGGCACTCGAGAATGGAAACAGCTCCATGGACGTGTGTATGGAATTGGATGAAGTGGACAACGATGACGAATATTGTCAACCAAACGACTATAACATCTTTCCCTTGGTCGAGAAGTTCACAGTGCGTCATCACTCGCAAGACATGCGATACTGGGCTGGGGTCGTGATGCGTAATCTATGTCGCAAGGACAAATCGAGAGGAGATATCAGACAATGCGCATATTATAAGTGCGGCAAGTGGGAGGAGTATGCCAGGCAGTTTGCTAAGTGCAGACGTTGCCGGCAGACCAAATACTGCAGCAAGGAGTGTCAGAAAAGCGCTTGGCCGTGGCATAGGTTTTGGTGCCAGCAACCTCCAAATAGTGAAGTGAAGGGATCGTGATCGGGCAGAAATCCGAGAGGTAACAAGCATTACTGCGGCGGACATTCTGAACAAGCTACAGTAGTACTGTATTTTAGCATCATTCTTAGCGGGCTCGGCGTTGTTTATACAGTTGTGGGGCGTGCTCTGCTCTCTCAGTGCAATATTACTTAGGCTACCATGGCGTAGGTCTGGAAGCCGAATGCTAGCTCTAGCGTATCACTCTGTCGCTCTCCTGGAAGCTTTCCTGGCAGCTATCCTGTATGTCTACTTTGTGAGTTAAAGCCGTATGCATAGTTAGCATGCAGGTTCGACGTCTAGCAGTAGGAAATGCATGCCAGCAACTCGTCGTCAGTATTCTATTCTGATAAACCTCCTCTTCCCCACAAACGAGTTCAGATGAAGAGCCCCCCCTCCGGAGTTTCGCTTGAAGGTCAATTATGTGGCTTGACAGCGAGCGGCGAAGCTTCGGACGTGGCGGATCTAGCGCAGTAGTAGTCCATCACTCCAGAACCAGAACAATCAAGCGGCGTTCTGGCAATCTGCACTCTGCAGACGTTGTGACATGAACTAGAGACTTCAAGGAAAAGAAGCCCTACATAATAATCATACAAGATCTTCGTGGTGCAGGTTATGGCAGCCCCGGAGCAAGTCTGAAACATAGAGAGGAAACGAACGCGCGCCCCTTGAACCCTAACATCATTGCCCCGATTTAGCACAGCGAAGGATGCCGCAGCAAGTCACAACCAACTCCGCTCAACTTCCATTTCAACACGCAAACGCCCGACTTCGTCGTCGCTCTTCACAAATAGCAGATTCTTTCTCAGATGTCCACTCTCGCGATTACACTTCACCGCCTGTCGCCCACAGTATGAGTTCCGATGCGCCAGCGACTTCTGCGCCT
>Ga0160429_1001353_pt1 | contig 13768 bp, 9 predicted proteins | sample SolpanmetagenomR_FD_108199 | JGI IMG/M metagenome (GOLD analysis project Ga0160429, IMG submission 108199) | Solar panel surface microbial communities from Lawrence Berkeley National Laboratory, California, USA - R | ecosystem: Engineered > Built environment > Solar panel > Unclassified ...
AGCCGGTGATGGCTATGAAAGTTTCAGTGAAGAAGCGAAAGCCCTTCCGCCGCTACCACGACAAGAACCCGACCCCTCAGGTGCCAACAATCTCATCCGCCGGCCGACAGTCTCAAATCGATTCGCTTCCTTCCTCGGTTCCCGCCGAGGCCCACCTACGTGTACCACTGCCGGCTCTCCTTTGGCTTCGCCTCTTCCAGTCCCTACAATCAGGTCGGACTTCGCACCTTCTATAACAGTCTTAAACGAGGTGGACAATGCGAGCCTTGTAGCACGTGAGGTTGGTCTTCGTCAGGCAGCTGAGGCCTCTCTGGCAAAAGTACACGCAGAGATGGAGGAGCTTTCGGCCAGCCTGTTCGAGCAGGCCAATGGAATGGTGTCGGAGGAGCGAAGGGCACGGGCTGCAGTGGAGTGGGAGAAGACGGCGCTGGAAGAGAGGGCGATGAAGATGGAGGGCAGACTGAGGCTGTTAGAAGGCAGAGACTCGAGGATGGACATGCTTGAGGAAGCCGTGAGACGTGTAGGGAGGGTGCGGCACCTCTTAGGGGAAGGTGATGCCCATCGAGCGAGCATGAGTTTGGTTATGACGACGGTGAATGAGGCGTGACAGCTTTGGGTTTTGATATGTCACGACTTGGACCTGATCACGAACGACTTGCAGAATTTACCACAAACTTCTGGGAACTTAATCTCACAATATAAATGCTTGGCTGTTTTACGAAACCTGCTGTTGGATACTATGTGTGACAGGATACTGGCACCGCACTCTCTGGCGAGTGTTCATCTAGAGATCGTCCAGTAGAAACAATATTTCTTGCACAAAGTGAAAACCACGTGAAGATGGATGGTCGTCCATTACATCCTTGACTGGACATAGTGTAGTACCCACTCCTAAGCCTTACACCCAAAAACAGTTACATCAGGGAGCGGCTATATGTGCATGGTACCAAAACACTAATCTATGCCCGTTCACTTCCGTTGAAGCTGGCCCGATGGCTAGGAAGCCTAAACTCAGGCTGTCTACTTATCAAAAAGCACGCATGCTTGTGATCCGCGTAGAATATGTCCAGAACGCCCAGATCCACCGTGCTCTTACAAGATACAAGAGAAGAACCCAAAAGAACCACGCTATTCATGAACATCGTAAGATTTTCCGTAGCCAAATCATCATTCCATCCCTGAGGATTTCGAGGAACTCATCTATTCATACATTGCAAACTTTCGATCCAAAGACGGTGATCAGTAAGTCTCCTCGTCGTCCACAGGGGATCCAACGGCTGTCACGTGTCTGGTCGGAGGTTGCATGCCTTGTTGCACACGACCCATTACCCCCGTGAAGCCGGTCGGGTTGATCTTCCGAGCTGTTTGCGCTGGGGGAGGTTGAATGCGGGAAATGTAGGCGCCAGTTGTCGAATTATCGTAATCTTCATAGTGATCGTCATCCGCAGAGCATTTCGTGTTACGGCCATTTACATTGCTCTGATAGCTCTCTGGTACTGGCTCAGGTAGCCCTCTGAACTGACGAAGCCGCGGTGGCGGGGCGTGTGCTTCCATAGCGATACTTTCGTCATCTTCATATGTTTCCCAGTTATCGGAGCCAGAGTAGGCGGTATCATGAGTTACCACCGAGGAAGTGTTGGAAATCTGGCGCGCAGCAACAGAGGATGCAGCAGTTGAAGACATTGGACGAGAGCGGGCACTAGCCACTGAAGCTGTGTCAGAAGTCTCGTACAGCTCTCTGTGGTAATTAGGTCGTGGTGGAGGAGGCATGCTCCGGATATTGTTCTGTGCAAGATCGTAGGCACGAAGGACAGAAGAGTTGGAGTGAGAGTCCTGTGTTCCTCGTGGGTCATTGTAAGGATCTTCTGGTTGAACATGTCGGACCACACTTCCACTGCGCGAAACATCGGTAGAAGATGCTGAAGAGGGTGTTGCAAGAGCCGGAGCTTGATAAAGATCTCGTAGCTTAGGAGGTGGTGCCATGAGTGGCCCATTATGCTTTCGTATGGTGCCTTCCTGCCTTTGTTGACGTTCCGGTGAATTACTCCCGTGAGGCATGCTACTTAGAGGGACACGAGACGGTAGCCTCGAAGGACTCTTGCTGCCTATGACCGCTTTAGGCGCGCTCATTGTGGTAACACTCGTATAAACCCCAGGCGTCTTAGGACGAGTAGTGGTTGGCTCACGACTGATCCCAACACGCTGGACTGATTGCACTGGCTTAGCCGCTTTTGGTTGTGAGGAGGGCGCGACTGGCGTTTTCGATCGAGGAGGTAGACCGTTGGGTGTTTTAGATCGCGATGGAGCTACTTTGGCTGGAGCTTCTGTGATTGTGTCCAGATATCTCTCACCAAACACCATAAATGGTCGACCATACTCATCCTCCCAGCTTCCAAGCACCTGACTTAGTTCTTGTTCGATTCTGGGCAAATCTTTGACAATCCTTTTGCGCATTTTCTCTTCCCTTAGAAGGCGAGTGGGGTCCCGTTTCTCTCCCTTTTGAGGCTTTAACATCAATCTCGACGCGTCCTGACTTGATGTAACGAGATCCTCTCGGTCCTTAATTAGGGAACGGTGTTTCGCGATCAATTGCAAAGTCGGTGCTCGCTGTTCCTTAAGAGCTTCGAGACGGACTATCTCGGACTCATGTGCTGAGAGGAGCGCATCACTGTGAACATCTGGCAAAATCAGCACTGGTAACACGATCGACAATAAATTCTTACCACAAAACATGGGAGTAAATTCGACTGCTTCCTCTTCGGAGAAATACAGCTCGTCCCACAGAATATGAAGTTTATTCCTCGCATCCTCAACGAAAAGATGCAAGTTCTGCCTCTTCAGCTCGTTCAACCTTGCCAGCTCATCCTCCAAGTCATTGATTGCACGTAGAGCACAACCACGGTTTCCTGCTTGAAATGCCTTTCTTTCATGCTCCTCAACTCCTAGTCGTTCCCATAGACTTTCAACAGTCGCTTTAAGATCCTTGAGTCGCTTCTCCCGCAAACGCTTTTCATCGGATAATTTGTCTCGTCGCGCAAGTAGTTTGTTTAGATCATTTTGATGAAGTCCCAACTGTTCCGGAGCATCGCGCCAATTTTCGACAATCGCGCTATCGGTCTGCGCCTGGGGAGTGCCAAGCTCTGCCCACAGCTTCACCATCTCATGTGCCGTTTTTTGAACACCCATTACTCGCCTCTCGTACTCCTCATACACACGTGTAAACTCGGCATCCAACGATGCGATGTACGCTGGCGAAACATTGAATGTTGGCGGAATCGATTCTGCTATTCCCGTAGGAGGAAGTTGTATTCGAATGAAAGATGGTTCTAAGTGTGAGGAATACGATTTGAGAGCTTCAACCAGTTCTAACCTGTGTCAGTGAATCTTCTGCTATGATGGCGATTCAACCTACTCTTGACCTGCTCAAAACGCTCCTGGTGCAACATGCTCACAGATCTCTGCTTTTCCTTTAATGCCCGCAAACAATCTATCAATGGAAACGTGATTTGTGAAGCGTAGTCGAGATATGAGCTCTGATTGTTTGAGTGGCCGTCATCCAGCGATGCTTCCAATTGTTGGATTGTTGATAGAACGTGTTTTGCCTCTTCAATGAGGTTGTTCTTTTCACTGGACTATGTTAATGTCGACAGAGTAATTATATAAACATGACATACCTAGACACCGATCGCAGATGATTATGTAAGGTTTCTGAAAGTGAGGAGAATAGCTTTTAAAGATTAATACCATGATGCACAACGACGGCATGAACCTACCTCGGATTCGCGAGCGTCACGCTCATTATGAGGTACACCGATTTCGTCAAACAGACTGTGAAGCTGACCTATAATTGTCGTGACTTGCTGACTCAAATAGCTTGTGTCCATTGTTGCGCAAGAAAAAGCGGGTTAAAGCGATCAATTGGTCAGGAATGCGCCAATGCGCCAGCGCGTTGTGATAAGCCAAAGCAAAGAAAGAAGTATGAAATCAGACACGCTTTACTTAGCCAATATTGCAGGATGTCACAGTATCGAAAGTGGAAAGTTTTGGATATCGCGTAGGTCCCGCGGGTTCAGTCCCGACGCGCATGATGGCACTTCGGTTGCCAGGCCAACCTTCATCACGATCCTCAAATAGCACAGATTTTGTGGCGACTTATAAAAATCAACAATCAATTCTTAAGCTAGAACCTTTCCCATGCTACCAGTACAAAGAAGCTTGAAAGCCAACCGACGCCGGGGTTATGATGCACTCTCTAGAAATCCTGAAATACATGATGGTGAATCTTTGTTCATGGTCGGTCGTGTCAAAGGGGAATCAAATAAGGGATGATGAAAGGGTGTTGAGAAGGGGTGTCGATGTCGGCTAAACAAGGGGGGGGGCGGGGGTTGGTGGTGGTCGATTGACGTTGACGACACTGGAAGCCTGTGTCCAGATGCCCTCGTATGTACAGCGTCCCGACCATATAAGACTGGCGGACTTTGTTGATCAATCATGTTCTCCGTCGGGCCGGGACTCCTGCTTTTGGTGGTGTAGGAGCAACATCCTACCCGGTTCAAGTGCTCATGCTGCACACAGGAATGCCTTGTCAGAAGCAGCCTCACATGTCCATAGAGTCATCACCATTGGCAAAATTGAAGTTGCCTTGTTGTGGCTGTTGGGCACCAAAGCCGAATGTGCCACCTTCACCCTCTTGGGGAGCAAGCTCATTGAGCTCTCCCGCTTCGTCGTCATCTGAGAAATACTTCTCGATGATGTTGAAAGCTTTCATGTAAATTTCCTCGTTCGCATTGTTTTGGCAATCGTGGATCTTCTCCATGCCTCCAACTTCCTCAATGAACAAAGCGTAGCGATTGATGACTTGCTCCTCGCTGCTCTGCACCTGTGCTTCCTTGTCCATCTCTCCAATCTTGAGGATATTTTCAAGACCATCGAGAGCGACTTGGATGATCTTGTTGTCCGGGCATGCCAAGAGATCGCACAGAGGCTTGATTGCGCCTCCCTGAACAAGGTATCTGATTTGTTCAGGCTTCTGCAGACCACCTGAAGTGGCATTAGAAATAGCCCAGCATGCCTCCTTCCGCGTCTTGAAATCGCCTTGTGACAAAAGGTGAATCAACGGAGGCATGATCTGTGCGTCGATGACAGATTGAATCTGTGTTGAGTTTCCTGCGGTAATGTTCGAAATGGTCCAGCAAGCTTCCTTTCGAATTCCGTCCTTGTTCGAGCTAAGTAAAGCCAACAGCGCTGGCAAGGCTCCACAATTGATGATCATCTGAGTTTGAACGTCATCACCAGTGACAATGTTCCCAACTGATCGAAGAGCTGGAGTTTGAACGGATGTGGATGAGTGCTGCAGAAGTTCTACCAATCTACGAGGAATGTTCGCCTCAATGACAGCTTGAATTTTGTCGTTAGATCCATCAGATAAGTATGAGATAGCCCAGCAAGCATCGATCAATACTTCATCATCTAGAGAATAAACAAGCTTGGCGAGAACAGGAAGAGCTGGCTGAATCTGCAACTCATGTTAGTCGGCAGATTACAGAAGCAAGAGCATGTCGTATACTTACGGTATCCCAGTCAGGCTGTGGTGTCTTGCCACGGCAGAAGTTGCTAAGAGTCCAGGTGGCATTGCGGAGCATGCTTAGCTTACGACTGTCGCCGAGGAGCAGTAGAAGCGGTCGGAGAGCTCCGCATTTGAGCACAAAGTCACGGCACATGGGGCTGTCACCAGCAATATTACCTAGCGCCCAGACGGCCTGCTCGCGAACATCAGGCTCCTGGCTTCCAAGAAGCTCAACGAAGATTGGTACCGCGCCAGCCTCGATGACAACTTGTGTTTGATCGGCAGAACCAGAAGCAATGTTGGTAAGGGCCCACGCAGCTTCAAACTGAACAAGTGTGTGGGGAGATCGGAGGAACTCGACGAACCGGCTGACAACTCCCGTTGCGATGACCTTCTCAATGGGCGGGTTGCGCTCCTTGGAAAGAAGCTTGCGAAACTTGGTTGTAGCTTGAATTTGCGAGTCGATCTGATCGGAGAAAACGCCAGCGACCATCTGCGGCAATTCCTCATTGAGCTGCGATGAGACGTATCAGCTTAGATCCTAGGAAAATGAACGCAAGGCTGAAGTGTAGCTTGACTTGCAGCTGTGTTGCCATAACAATTCATATGCATGTGATGCGACTGACCTCACTCTCGACAATGATGCCTTCATCATCGCTGTCCGGAGCCGCACCAAGCGATGCTCCTAAAGTGCCACCCTCGTGTGTAAGACCTCTCCTCTTTGCAAGATTTTCCTCTCTCTTTGCCTTTCGGATCTCAACCTGCTGCTCTTCACGACGACGGCGGAGCTCGTCTGGCTTGAAGGTGTTTTTGGCCTTGAAGTTGGTCCGCCTGTGCTCGGGAATGTAACGATCTGTCATGGCGGCGTATGGCAGGTGTAGATTCTGGGAATGAGAAACAAGCTTCGGTTTGAGCGCTGAAGGATGTGGACGACGAAGAGTGTTTGGATTGAAGATGCTTTGCAGCTTGTGAAATTTAGCTCACGTGATCCTCGCGTATCGCTTGCTGCCCTTCTTTCAGGTACGGCGAACCCTACAATAACAAGGTAATACAAACGAAATCCTCCTATAATAACCTCCAATGATTTACTATTTCGTCCGTGACAATCGTGAAAAGTATTTGGGATCGACCCTAGTTACTTCGAAAAGGGAGCATATACAGAATAGTAAAGAGTGCAAAACCACAAGACTTGTTATTGTTTTTGAGCAAAACACAATATCTCACTAGTAGAAGAGCAAGCACATCGAGGAGCTCCAGTAATCAGTTACGTTTTCTCGGTGTTGTGACGTGAAACTGTTGAAGAGGGTTCCACCAACTGCCTTCTTGTTACTTGGAGAGAAATGGGACCGTGCCAGGCGCTTCATTAATCAGCCGCCGTCCCGCGCAATGGCGAGCACCACCGACATGGACGTTATGGCTGGCAAGCCGCCCAGTGGGGTGATTGATCTATATATGGCTGCGAACTTCAGTCGCGATCAATTCTGTCACATTATGGGTGTAGTCACTGATGTCTTGGAACCATTAAGTCCAGAAAGAAGCAAAGCTAAGGACTGGCAAATTAAATTCCTCCTACACGACACTAGCCCTCAGGCTGAGGGATTTACAGTCAAGTACTTCGCTCGTGAAGTCATAGGCCTTCCGGCGGTAGCATGTGGCGACGTGATTCTGCTAAGAGAATTGAGAGTCAGTGAATACCGTGGTCAAGTAGGTGGTATCTCTAATAACAAGACAAATTTTGTTGTGTTCCCGAGCGCTTCCATCGTGGACACGGGGTTTCGACACCAATATGCTGTTAATGACCAGGTGCTGCCCCATACTAAGAAATCATCCATGACCGCTCCTCCAAGCATACATGCGCAACAATGGGCTATTACGTTAAAGCACAAAGTACTTTTTGAGCAACACGCTACGGACAAGACTACTGTTACGGACAAGACCGCTGCTGCCGTAACAGTCAATCAAACATCTCAAAAATATGCTCCAAGTACAGCTACTGCACCGAAGACGACTGATCATTTAACGCGCACTGCACAACAACCGATGCTAGACTCCAGAAGGGCAACAGCAAACAGGTTGGCTGAAAAATTCTCAACATTAGAACTGGTGACAGCGGGGAATTTCTATGATTTGGTTGTCGAAGTTGTCAAGATCTTCTCAAATATCTATGGAAATGTCGAGTTATATGTGACCGATTATACGGCGAACGACAGATTCCGCGATTATGAGAAGCCAGTGGACGGGACAGATGACAATTGGCGTGGTCCACACGGTAAGATGACTTTACGTGTCGATCTCATGCCACCTCACTCTCAGTGGGCATTCGACAACATCCTTGAAAACGAGATTGTCTCTCTTAAAAACGTACTCATTAAGCCTAACAAGAATATGGAGGGTGGGCTAGAGGGCAACATATGGAAGGGGAAAGAGAAATGGAATGCTGGCCAAATCAACGTCAGGAAAGCGAGAGCAGGCGACCTAGGTTATGAGGATTTGCTTGCACGGCGAAGGACATACAAAAGGGAACCGATGAAAGGCTTCTTCGCCGGTCACGTTAGAGATAATGGAGAACAGAAGGACAAGAAGAAAAAGAAAGGTCGAACTAAGAAAAAGGATTCGAAGGATCCATCTGACATTCAGGAGAGGGGCGTTGCAGAATCAACAGTGGAATCATCTAAGCGTCTCGTCTCTGCGATCAAAACCAACCTTGAGGAGAGTGGAGGGCTAAGCGTTAAACGGCGTCGACTTGAAGCGCCTGCCGAAGGTTTGGCGCGTAACGGTAAGTCGTGAAGCAATTCCTCATGGAAATTTTAGGGCCAACACATTCCAAAGCACAAAATCTAACGATTATCCACACTAGTATCCTGCATGCATCCAGATGTTCCACTATCGACCTACAGTTCCGTGGTACACAGCGAACTTCGAGCCAACCAAACACCTCAGAATCGGATATCCTACACTCTTCCATTCATCAACGTCAAACATCGAGTGCACCTACGCTGTACCGATTTCTATCCCCACGATATTCGCGACTTCGCACGCACAGTTATTGACCCTGGCCCCTCCTCGAAGCCATGGGAGTGGATGTTCTATCTTGTGGTCGTGGCAGGCGATCCCTCAGATCCGGAAACGCATCGTATTCATCTGCAGGTTTCTAGAACTGACGCAGAAGTGCTGTTGAGACTTCCGGCAAGCAATCTTCATAGTCCGACCGCAAGTCGTGCTGTGGAACATCTACGCAGTAAGTTATGGATGCTTTGGGGAGATCTGGAGGAGTGCAAGACCAGGTTTCTCGCTGCAAACCCAAACATTGAAGCGAATGAGGAGTGGTCTTGTATGAACGCTGGTATTGCCCCGAGTAACGTACCGTTCGAAGCCTGTGTAGAAGAGTTTGGAGTTCGCTTTCCATGTGCTAGGAGTGAGATGAATGATGAAATAGACATAGACGGCAACCAGAATTTCGAGGGCGAAGGGATGTGCTGGACTAGGGCTTGGCGGCTCTTCGATACGCAGATCAAATAAGGAGCCCACATGAGGTAGTGTGTGCAAGCATATGAACAAGAAGCGGGTTTCGCACATTGTGCACATGACCGGTACTTAGTTATGAACCACTTGCAAATAGCAGAGATGCGAACTCTTTCAGTCATTGAGTTGTTCGACAGGGCATTGAACAGCAAAGCAGACTAGGCTACATATCTGGAATCTAGAATCTGTTCATTAAGTTCTACTCTACAACCACAAATGACAGCTTAGTCATACCGATCTAAACTCATGAGACATAATACATATTATTGCTACATTGACAATTTCAATCATCCCAGCGACACCTCACATTTCATCCTGCAAAGCGCCTTTGGCAAACTCCGATATCGTCGCCGCGCCATCATCCTCGTCTTTACCCGCGGCACCGAAAACGCACCACCACCATTTACTAGCTATCCAACCCATGTCCAGACGTCTTACCACTCCGACTTCATTCAGCCAATTTAAAGTCCACTCGGCTTCGAAGACCGCCACACAGTTTTTGCATGCTTTGCATATTTCTTCGGCTGTCACGCCAGGGCGTAAGACGACCATAGTAACCACGATCGACAGCATGACCTCCCACATCGCCGGCAAAACATTGTTGTGAATATCATACCAGAGTGGAATGCGCTGCTCCGCGTCACCGTTCAGATGCCTTCCTGGCGGTTGCGGAAGGGAAGTGTGTAAGGGAATGCCCGCACAATAAGTGTCTTTCATCGATAAACGAATTTCAAATTGCAGACTGTCGCGATCGAGCTGCTTAGTTTTGTAATTTGATTCAGCAAATCCCCAGATACTTAAACCACGAAGTGCGTTTGGCTTTTCAAGGTCGCCTGGGAGCATATCGGTGACCGGTGGAATGTCGAGCGTGAGGTTGAGATAGTTCGCAGCTACCAGGTTCAGGATCGCAAGAACGTGGCCGTCAGGTGCGGAGGGTGGCATAATAACCGTGCCGTGCTGAGCTAGGTCGGTATCTAGAGTGGTCTTATAACGTACGGCTGGCCGTAGGAATGTGTCGGGGTCAAAACTACCTTTCTTCAACCCGCTCACGAACTGCTCATTCATAGCGTAATTTCGGCCAGGTACCAAACGACCCTTGTTCTCCATTTTGAGAATTTTAAGAGCGAGTAATTCCGCTAGAGCTTTGTCCAGCATATCTGTTCCTAAAGGCGTCAATTTCGCGCGTGCCGCTTGCGGGTGATACGCCTTTGCTGGTGTAAATATGTTCGCACGAACGTAGGATTTGGCAACCTCAAAGCTGTCCTCTTCCACTTCATCTGTTGTCTTCTTGATTCCGTCATCTGAAGCTTTTCTCCGGGGTCCGATTCGTAGTGAAGCCGACGTATCACCGAGCACCTCTTCACGTTTCATCTGCGTCGTCCAGCCGACATAAAGATCTTCTTTGCTTAGCTCGTATATATCTTTTTCAGGCACAACGTCGAAGTACTCCTCAAGAACTTCGCGGCTTACCGGCAGCTCAGGCAATGAGTCACCAGCTGGAAACTGCATACTGACTTGTGCCCAACCGACAATTTGTTCCCAGTCATAGTTTTCAACATCGTCGTAGTCAATCATTGGCAGTTGCCATTCCTCCACAGCCTTCAAGTAATTGTCTTGGAACTCGATTTCCATTTTGGCCAGTTGCAAGCGGCAATTGCTTTGTACAGCAGTCCACCGTCTTTTCAGCAGAGAGCCTGAAAAGTCTCCAGGAAGTAAACGCTGGACAAGAGACCAATCAATGGTGCGATCCACTCCGCCCAAAAGGGTTCTCACAACAAGAACAACCGCGATAAAGCGTTGAGACTGGGCTTCGGAGAAAGGTGCAGCACTCCTGAATTTGCGGATCCTTTTGGAAGGCACTTTGACAACTGTGGGCCCGGTGGATGCTTGAGACTTCTTTGCCGTTCGTGCGTCAGAGCCGCCCTTGTTGCTGAACCTTAGGACAGATCGTGTTCGAGAAGGAAGGCACATGCCGCGAATTGACCTCCCTGTCGTTGGGACCGTTGTTTGCTCATTCGTGATCGGGAACGATACTGTTTGCGACTTAGCAGGGAGAGCATCTCTCATCAAATTGTAACTGATGAAACGTGGAGTGACGAGCTGCATGTTGGATGTCAGCTCCTCTTCATGATTTTTCTCCCAGCGTTCCACCTGTTTTATTTCTCGGTCTATTTGAGAGAGATAGCTCAGTGCACGTTTATCCTTTGCATGTGGATCAGCGAAGCCCTCGATAGATTTGGGCAATTTGTCCTCGAATGACCGCAGTAGATGCGGTTGGATCTTTAACTGCGGTCGAAGCTTGCGCGGAGCCACAAAATTAGTTGCAAAGGTTCCCGAAAGTCGATAGAAAGTCTGAACAGGCCTTGTCAATGTTTTATATTGTGCTTTCCAAGGATCAAGGACTCCCGGTAACTGGAAATTCAGGACCTCCGTTTTTCCAGTAGGCGATAACGACATCGAACCTTGAAGTTCTCTTGGAGGCGAGTGTACTTCTGCAACGTCTATGGGCTGCCACAATAAAGCATTCGGAGGATTTGGGATCGGGCTGACGGGGGTACGTCGTCCAAAGCGGCGGTCGTGCGACGCTCCAGGAAGACAAGGTGACTTGACGCGCCGCACTGGAATCTTCCCGCTGTCTAAACGAATCAGACTTGCAAGTCGGCCTGGTCTCTGTTTCTTTACGGCCTGAGTCCGAGTGTGTGCATAATTTGACAACTGAAATATGGCCTGCATTGACGCTTGTTCATCGGGGATATCTTCGTTGTACGCCTCATCGCTTGAATCCAACTCTACGCCACCAGTGCCACGCTTGATGCTATCGGCCCATACAGCCCATGCTGCCCACGCAGGTTTTGACTTAGCCTTTGGCGGCCGATTAGAGGGCATTCGTTCAACGAAGGTATTTTCCAGTGGAAGTTCCTTCAACTTTCCTTTCGGCCCAAAGGCTGCCAACCTTTCAGCACGCTTGCGCAAGGCTGGATCGACGTCTGGTTTCACTGGCAGATAAGTTGATGAGTTGTTTTCCGCCTCAATAATCTTCCTTTCCAGGGTTTTGATAACAGTAGATCGGGGACCGATATGAGGAAGAGCCAGGATATGCTTCGTAGTAATGATTCCACTTTTGGTTTTAAACGCAAAGGCGAACTTCTTGAGTCTACCAGAATCGATAACATTTTTCACGGCACGTAATACCGTTTTCGAATCAGGTTTCATTGTGGGAGCAGATCGTTGTGTTACGGTTGTGAAGGGATACCAAATTTCTCGATCCCCGGGATAGATCCCACCAGCTTCAGTCATAATGTCCAGTATGATCTTCGACTTTTTGAATTCCACCACACCTTTACCCAAAGTAACACCTTGCTTCTTTCTGTAATGAGGTTTTCTCTGAGAGGTCGCAGCTTTTCCATAAAGCCACTCCGCATGTGAGATCGTTGGTAAAATGGGGACGTCGGTTGCAGTCTTATCTTTGGCGTTAACAGGGAAGGGATCCTCGGTCATGCTATTAGCTTCAAGTACTGTCGACTCTTCCTCCGACAGCCCGGGCGTGTCATGCTGCTTGTCCTTTTGGTTAATCATGTCAACATGCATCTGATTCAGAGTCTGCATGGCCGCAAAAGCGTTTTTCAAAGTATCATCAAGAACTTCCTTTGACATGGAAAGCGTCTCGGTACCCTGAGCTATTGCAGATTGCACACTTGCTTTTGGAGTGGTCATCTTAGGAACCTGTACCGACGATGATATTTTGTCCACTACTTCTAGTAATTGTGGCATTTCCTCATCGTTAGTGGATTGTTCTGAGTTAAGCTGTGTAATGCTGTTCAGAGTCTCAGAGACCGGAACGACTACCGGAACTTCGCTAGATGTGTTTAGAACCACTGATGTCACAGAATCTCTACCGTCTTGCTCAAAGGTCATCCTCAGATTTGTGTTTCGGCTTATGGTCTCAGGAGTTTGAAAAACTCCAGATAGTGCGCCATATAACTCGAGCGAAGGTAGTGTCGCCAGTGAAGGACTGTTTGGTTCTGATGTTTCTTTGAACCAAATTAGCCTCTCCAAGCGCGTGGATTTGAAAACAAGAAGTAGACTTTTCCGAGGACGACCGATAGCGTTGATATGACGTGCCGGACTACGGTACACTTTTGGACCTGAAAGATGCGCAGGCCGAGGAGAATCGATGGTGCGCTTTGCGGCGAGGGTTTTCTGTCGTTTTTGGAAGTTGGAGGATGACCTGTCATCGATTTCGGTAGAGGCTCTTCTTTTTGTACCTTTCGTGAGGGGCTCTCTAGCCACCTCTGAATCTATCAAGACCGCACTTGGTGATCCTGTGATATCGACATCAGTATCTAGAACGTTGGCTGCGTTACTAACATGATCAAACTGGGTGTCATCTATCGGCGGTATTGGCGAAAAGTCCATAGGTCCAAGCTGATTGGATATTCTGGCTCTTTTGGCGGATGGTACTTCGCTTATTCCAGGCTGAAACACGGTGTCAGTGGTTTTCTCAACAGCTGACACTAGCTGCACTGCGAGATCCCCAGCTGCACTAGCGCTCCTAGTGGCCATCTTGTTATTGACACTCTTCTTGGGGCGACTTTTTGGTTTCTTGGCTACCGGAGGTCCGTCCTTGGCATTGATAGTCTTTTTCGGACGACCTGTAGGTTTTTTAATAACAGGAGTTGC
>Ga0160429_1001355_pt1 | contig 13757 bp, 12 predicted proteins | sample SolpanmetagenomR_FD_108199 | JGI IMG/M metagenome (GOLD analysis project Ga0160429, IMG submission 108199) | Solar panel surface microbial communities from Lawrence Berkeley National Laboratory, California, USA - R | ecosystem: Engineered > Built environment > Solar panel > Unclassified ...
AAGCAAGAATAGAGACACCAACATTCATCTGCCACTGGAGTGCTCCAATTATGCAGAGAACGACTACAGTGGCAATAAGACCAAGAACCCAGACCCAGATTGGAACTTGCTGATCGGCGGTGGCAAAGTCCTCGACGTGGTCTTCCGACTTCTGCGCGACGGAGTGCTTTGCAAGGAATGGAACGTTCTTTCCGCGCTTGAGGGCCATTTTGTTAAGTCCAGCCATAGAGTGCGACCAAGCACTTCTGAAACCAATATAGATTGTCCTGTATTGAATGAAGAGCTCGGCCATGGAAGCGCAAACCATGATCATGACACCAGGCCAGAGCAACCAGTAACGAGGAGATGGAACCCAGCCTGCCTTGCCAATTCCACTGAGCGAGGTGAATGAGGTGACTTGACCCCATTTAGGATCGTTAGGCACGGGCCGCTTGCCGATACATACTCCATAGTGAACGAGAAGGGGTCCGATGACACCCCAAGAGAGCACAGAACCAGCCATCATGGACCAAGCAGTGTTAAGACCGATGAGCATACCACTGCCGATGAATGCAGGAGTGATTTCAATAATCCATCCCCAGTTTTCGAAGTTGATGGCGGCGTTGTTGTAGCCTCCCCAGATGAAGAACCAGGTGAAGATGTGCCAGTCGTACAAGATACCAACGCAGTAGTATGAAACAATCCTGTGAACAATGGCACCACCGAAAGTCCACATGAGCGCCTTCAACTTTTTTGAGGCGTCAAGAGCACCAGTACCAGCAGCGTGCATGGAGCGAATAGTCATAGCAGTGGCTGTAGACGAAGGGAAGACGAGACGGAGTTCTCTGGCGACTTGTAGGATAAAGAACTTGCGAAGAGGAGTAGCGAAGAAGAGACCGAAGAACGAACACACCAGTGTGAGTGTGAGAATACGACCAAAATCAGCAGTGGGACTATCCAGAAGACCAAGCTGATACATTGCAGGTAGCGCGGCAACGAAGAGACCACTGAGACCACCAGCTCCAGTTGCAGCAGCTTGAACGATACTGTTCTCCTGTGGACCAAAGTCACCGCCCAAGATTGGGATACCAATAGCAACTCTTTGGAAGAACTTGCAGATACCGAAACTAATGTAGTGTTAGCGAATGAACGTCTTACTTACTTCATGTTCACATGTACACATACCCGAAGATGGCTCCGAACATAGAGGCACCGAATGTGAATCCGGTTTTCAGACCAAGGTAGACGTTTGAGGCATTGACGAGAGAACCTAGGCAACATCCGATGATGATGGCACGGAGTGTGAGAGGTTGAGGCTCAGGTGCGACGCCGTCTAGAACGGGAAACGGTGTGTAAGGATCGGTCCATTCGTCAGTCTCTCCGTCTAAGGCAACGACGATACCCTTGTCAGACACGCTGTCAAGGAACTCATGCTTCTCGTTGTTGATGTTGGGAAGGAACTCTCCTCCCATGCCACCCTTGATTTCAAGTGATAGCCTGTCTGCTGAATGAGAGTGGCCTTCAATCTCCTCGGCGGCGATGTGAGGACCAGCCTTTGGGTCTTCGTTGAAGCCACCCATGATGAATGTATTAATGTGGTATATGGAAGAAGGAGAAGCACGGAGAACCCAGGTGGTTCATGAGGTTGTACTTATACTGCTGCGCCGAGGGTGGTATATGGTTCCCCGCTCTAACGTGATCACTTCGCCAAGTGATAGTGAGGCTATCGCGCAAGTATATCTTTGTGGTGGGTCAATACTGCATTAGCATTAGTGTTATCTCTTAGCATTTCCATGTCGTGCCGTGTTGTCGATAGAACGTCCCAGTACAAGCGCGATATCGCGAACAAGCTCTAGGATATACCTTACATAGAGTGCCCATTCTATGCTAGCGGGATTGCGGAGTAGACCTCTGTATAGAGGCACAAGGTATTATACGCCGTGAGGAATATCCACGCTCTCGCCACCCAAGTAATCGAGGCACTTCTCGCCCAGCATTTGCACTCTGGCTTCTTGGTCGTGTGCTTCTGTTCACCTTCCCGAAAGAAACAAGCTCAGCCAAGCCTACGTAGGAGGCAGGCGCCAGCATTAAGCGGTGTTGCAAAGGTCTGCCCAGGTGCTCAGACACGGAGACATCAAAGGCTTAAATATTGTTGGGCTGGTGCCGAGGCGTCTTTCAGACGGGAACTATAGATATCGGGGAATCACAAGGAACACTAACACCCAAGCACAATAGCATATTGGATGTACGATAAGTGTGCTTAGCAGTATCTCATCAAATTTCAACGGAGCTTGCTGAGCCCTCACGAAACGATGGCTTTGACAGGCTGTCTTATCGACGCCGAGCATGCCAACCCACGCCGAGTCTTTTAGCTTCATGCGCCGAGCTTTATCGAGTCCTGATAAGGAAGGTCGGCGGCTGCCGTGATAATGCGTGACCGGCCGCAAAGATACACAGATACGAAGTGTTCAATTGCATAGCACTCCCGACTACATCTGTAGAGAAAATCAATTGCCACCACGAAGGAAAACGCAATCCAAGCAGAGATGTAGTGGCATTTCATTTTGAGTTGCCTTTTACGGAATTGATCGACAGTGTCGCGCCATGGAGCATTTGCCACTGGTAATCAGAAAGGTAACGAAATTAATTGGCAAGAACTCGAGGAGTCGAAGTCTGTCGTCGCTGCGATGTCGTGACTGGATTTCATACAAAACAATGTTGCATGGAGCTGTAACCGACTTGGCAACAGCTCTCGTGTTCGATGTCGGAGAAGGGGGTTCCGGGTCTCATATAGGGACAATGTGAGACCCATACGTTGATCTGATCTCATATTTTGATCTCTCAAGGCCCTCTGCTTCGACGAGGTGCCGCAATGCAAGATCGTCTGGCCTGAAGACAGCAATAACGCTGGAGTGGTACGAGAGCTCGAAACTGCGATGAACGACCGGGCAGCACTTGCGGCATCCCTTCAACCATTATTGCGTGCTCATCCAACGCGGTAGAGCATGCTCTTCGTAGAAGTTGAGGTCGGCGAGACATGACGTACATCGCATTATCGAAAATCGAATGCTGCTAGACAGGACAAGGCATAAGGCTGGAACTACTGTGCCTCAAAAGTATCAGCTTACGAAAGGCCTTTGAGCAAAGGTTTGCGATTTGAGATGTCGCACTTTTACATCGTTAGACAAGTCTCACCAGGCATCAGGCAGTGATTGTCAACAAGAAGCCAAATTCAGAAATTACGGTCTGTCCATACGGGCCAACCAGTGATCTTGATGTTCATGCCCAAGCTATTGAGCTGCTCTGTGGAAGCACACATTGCTAGTCCATGTCACGAGTCTCCAGTTCGAGTCGACAATCTCGATTCGTTGATACCCTTTGCTTGGCGTAATAATGAGATAATACAAAAGCACCGCAAGATCTACTGAAATCGAGGTTGTGACCAGGGGACCTATAGTTCGTGCGTGAGACGGCTTGAGCAAGTCGTCTGCTGAAAACGCGATGTCAATGAGTGTTGTTACTTCATATATAACTTCATGTGGACGAAAACGTGCTGCTTGCTGGAAGGACAGATATCCACTTTGTCGTCTAATGGAGTTGCGCTTCGACTTGAGGTAGGCTTCCATTGCTATCCATATCGGGCGCTTGACACTCGATGATGTGTGTGTATTGCGATATCTTAGCGAACCAAGGAAGACAAGAATGCGTGCCTGGCAAATCTGAAGCAAAGCAAGAGTGCCCACCGTGATCTATGCTGAGCATGTGATGCCTTGACAAGACAGATCACTTAGTGTATGGTGCGAGGAACTTGGTATTGTAGTTATATATTGTTTAGAGGCGTTCATTAAGGTATGAGATAGAATTGAAGCCTCAGATGCTTGTCGAGTGTTGGCAATGTAGACAGCAGACGTGTATAAGAGGGTTGGACAGTATGCGCGTATAGGAGGGTCTTTGTTCGCTGATATTGTCAGCTCTTAATACGCAATGATCAGTATGCTGAGAAGCGCACCACTCCTTGTCACGCTCCACTGAACAGCGTTGAAATCACATCACCGTGGAAGAGACTGCCCACCTGTTCCAATTATCCCATGTGGTGAATCCCGTTTTGTTCACCGCACATAGCCATCCCAAACCAGAGACATCCAGATTAAAGTGCCCGTACTCACAAACACTGGCCCGGCGAGTGCTCTACCCCACTTTGCAGTCCTGAAGACAAACCACTCGCTCATAAAATGAGCAAAGGCAATCCAATATGTCGCAAACGCTAGTTGGTAAAGGACCGGGTCGTGAATGTTAAATGCAGCATATAAGCGCACAATGGCCGACAGAAAAGTCCATGTGCCAAAAGTGCGACCGGATAACGGAGTGACGAGGTGAGGTTTGTAGCCGTATATCTCGCGAGTATAGGTGAGAGTAGCAAAGGCCTGTACTGAATTGGCTGCAGCGGTGACGGCTACCTGGATGTAAAGAGTTGTGTAAGCAAAACCTTCGAATGGCATACGTCACAGCGGCTCGTTATAACGAATCTGTTGCTTAGTGGAGTTTATCAGCATTTTCCAGATCTGGGCAATGTCCTAGTGACAAAATGCCTCAGTGTAGATGAATGATCAGAAACCATGCACAAGAGGTCTGGATTGTGAGAGTGTTGTCGCTAGACCAAGTACGCGTGGATCATAGTGCCTCGCTTCCTCATGCTTGTAACGCCAATTTTACGAGACACTGCAGGACATCGAATACCTTGTACATTATGAAGGAGCATAGAACGACTTCTTCTGCGGCACGGCACAAGACACCTCAGCATCACGACAAGTGAAACATGCAAGAACGTACCAGTAGGAGCCATTTAGGCAAAAGACCTGCATTTAGAGACGCCCATGAGGAAGCTGAGATGAGGTTGGACATTTTCCGCGATTCTGAGTGTCGACAAATGAAACGTAGGAAGCCCGTGAATTCACTGTTTCCGTTGCAATAGTTTTATGGTCGAGAAGTGGGAGTAGTTACAGCAGATAATACGACCGCCGAATTGAGCCAATGAGATAGGCGTGGCCTGTGTTGCTGTTGACTCGTGAGTGTGGTTTCCAAACCTGACGGGAACCGTAATTTCTTCAACACGGTCGGGCTACCCTGCTGAACTGGGCCATCAACGCCCTCTCAAGTCTGCTACATTGATACAACTCCGTACCATCCAGAGAAGCGACATAGTTTAGATCGAGGATGATCCGATGTGCGCAGCCAAATGAGCGCGCATCAATGCCTGTGCGCATCCGCAACCGCATTCGTTGAGACCTTGTAGAGTGATTCCAGCAAGTCTACAGTACAAACGTAGCATGCATTCCGAGACGAATACATCGGTGCGGCTCGAACATGCGCCGTCATCACAAGACGCCCGGGCTCGAGCTCTCCTCCGGCATATCGGCATTGTTCAGGCTTGAAGTCACTCGTCGGAATAAAGCCAGGGCAGGAAGACAGTCGGACTGCAAGCCACATTTGCATCGGCAGGAGTATTGTCTAAACCAGCAGAGCATTGCCCTCGCTCAAGTATGCCAATGCTATAGACGAGCTTCAACGTGGACGCAAATGCCCTTGTCCTTCATATGAACTCCGTGATTTGCGCCATACATTGCAGCTGCACATCAAAATAAGCGCCAAGCAGCGTGGGGGCTTTGAGTGGGGGTTTCTTGCAGAAGCGTCGAGCGTGAAGCGTTTCCACGTCCCACGTCCCACGTCCCACATCCCCTGTTTCAGTTAAGGTTTTCATGACATGACCAACATTGAGAGGGAGACTCTAGACCGCGGTCTTATACGTTTATAGCAACAAGTTGCTTTCATCTAGAGGAGAATGCGTAAGCGGTGATCGTCACGCTGCGTCAATATTCGGTTTGAAAGCGTTACCGACACCGATCACGCAGACAAAAAGATCTAGCGAAGAGGTACCGCTGCAGTAGACCCTAGGCGTTCGTTGATCTCTAGCCAAGGCGTTGCTCCCCACGCTAGAAGCACGCTATGAGCGGCAGTGGCTTTCCTTATTTCGTTCTTCTTCTAGAAGACTTTATGTACGTCGTCAATGGCTTGCAACCATGCATGCATAGCCAATTTCATCTGAGCGCCAACCGAGGTGTGCAGCCTGATAGAAAGTGTTGGGGCAATACTTTGATGCAGAGACGATCTTAGCCCGAGTTTCTTTATGCATCGTGGATGGATGTTGGTTACTCCTTTTCCCATTTGAGGTATAGAACATCGGAAGTGATTGAAACGTCATGCTGTGCTCCAATACAGCTGGTCAATATTCTATTCGGTACGCGCAAATGCCTAGACCGAGTATGGAGGTACTTCGGCGCACATGAAACTGATGGATCCGGACAGCATCCGCATAGCGTTTATTCAAACAACGGCCTCACCGCTTCTGCGAACGGCGTTAGAGGTCATACAGGCAAAGACACGACGACAAACTGTGGCCGCGGTTGGCGCTCTGGCACACGGACCCGACCGACCTGCTTGTCGACGCTCGTATAGCCATTCTGTTCAATATTCGAGTGATGTCGTTCGCTGAAGTTCCGTTGCAGGAAGTCTTGCTGATCATCGGGATTTCTCGTTCCAAAATAAATAGTTTGCAGTTTAGCACATTTCCTCGTCGGCACATGTCGCTGTATGCCACGGGTGTAAAGCCGACAAAGATATACCAATGTGACGACTGCCGCGTGGGGTATGCGCTAGAAGCAAAGAAGAAATTGGCATGAAGCACGGCAGGATGACTGGTCACCCAAGGCCTCGGTAAGCCAAAGAATGCCGTGCATGAAGGACGGATCTGGACATGCTTGTAGCATACAATAACCTCTGCACCTACGTCAAAGGAAGAAACCTTACCTTTTGTCACGGATCTGCATCCATGCACACAGCTAACACAAAGGCTGTCCGCGCTGCCGTACCCACTCTATACCACGAGGGCATGGCATATGTGGGTCTCCAATGGAAAAGCACCAGGGACAGCTGCTGAGCTTCCTCGACAAGAGTTTAGCTGTATAATGGTTCGCCCTAAAGCGTGCCATCTCGTCCCAACAACCTCGTTAGCAATCTTAACGACATGAGTCGGGTCTGCGTGCTCTATACTTGGCGATCGGATGGCTCATATATGCTAGGACGCCTTTGACGAGTCGCTCCACACAACGCATTTTCCATTAGATGTCCTTGCACCAAATTTATTCATGTATAGCAATAGCGTCCCAAGTAGCAACCTTCCGCACACTTGACAACCTCAATCCTTGCCTCAGTTACAGACTTGACACTCAACCACATATTTAGATCACAGCAGATTGCATACAATTGTGGACAGTGTAGCGCATATTGTGCATCCGTCGGAGGATTGCGAGCATTTGCATTTGAAGTTCTTCGTTTCATGGCAACTAGCGTCCACGCTTCTACGATCATTCCTGACTTTGCATTCACTCCTCAATCTTATAAAGTCTTTTACGAGCAAAGCCAGCCAGCAGGCATGTCCGAGGACGAAGAAGAAGAGTATGATGTTCTTGAAGAGGACGACAGTTCGTTCCTGGATCCCAAGTATCAGGAAGTGATTGTCAAGTATGGTCGCGTCTTCCAGCGTTACGCCATCGACGAGGAAATCTACTACGTGCCAATAGATCCGGTAAGTTGATTAGAGTACGGTTGGGTGATTAGAACAAGATGGAAACCAAGAACTGACGAGATTGTCTCAGGAAGAGGAAGAACGACTAGGAATCCAGCACAATGTCGTTACCAGATTTCTCGACGACAAGCTCATCCACTGTCCACTGACGGCGGAGCCAACGAATATCTTGGATTGCGGGTATGGCCAGGGTGAATGGGCTAAGGCGGTGGCAGAACAGTATCCGACTTGTGAGGTATGAGTGGAAGCGAAACATCGAAGCTTGTTATTGTATCGTTGATCGATGAGAAAGCTAAGACGAGTCTTCGTCAGGTCACCGGGATTGACATCAACCCTCTGGATCTGCTCGAGATACCACACAATGTGAATCTCGAGTCCGAAGACCTGAACAATCGCCTCACAGAGGTCTATCCACTTCACCACTACGACCTCATACAATCGCGCTTCGTCTCTGGTGGGATTGGAAATGCTCGCTGGCCGAGCTATGTCCAAGAGTTGACGCAGTACGTACCAACTCCATTAAGCAAGACATTTGAGTCCCAGATTCTTGATATTCTTGACCGTTGTGTTCGTACGACTAACTACTTCTCGAAGTCTTTTGAAGCCTGGAGGCTGGCTCCAGATGATTGAATTCTACTACAACTTCCAATCGCATGCTGGGTTGCTTAATCCGTCGCACGCATTGTACGAATGGGGTACCAAGTTTCGACGGGCTTCAGAACTGCTCGATAGGAGTCCACGAGTTGGGAGTATGACCATTCTCAAAGACATGCTGGAACGGGCTGGACTTGGACCAGTCGCCTATCGCAACTGCTCAGTTCCAGTAGGCGGATGGTCTCGAGATCCGAGAGAAAGAGGTATTGGTCTTGAGAACATCAGAAACATTGACAGAATGCTTGAATCCCTGGGCACATGGCCGTTCTGTAGCGTGCTGGGAATGTCCATGGAAGAGGTAGTGGCATTGAACAACCGAGCGAAGCAAGAGTTGCGAGATTCATCGTTGAAGCTCTACTTGCCCATGACGCTGTGTTATGGCCAGAAACAAAGATCTTGAGTTGATCCAAGTATGTGAACTGGTGGTAAATGCGACGATTGGACGAAAAGGACTTTACGATTACACGACCTTGTGAATGATTGCAGGAATAAGGTGGCTTTGTATAAAACCGGAAAACGAGCGATATGCTCCCTGCTCATATACCTAGATCCTGACACGATCTCGACAAGCCTAACGCTTTGTGGGCTTTTTTCTCATGAATCGAGTGTGTAGATTAGTAGGTCAACTTTGGCGAGGCTACACCAAAAAACGATAGTAACTAAAAAAGATCCCCTTGTGATCGTCCACACACACATAGAAGTTTCTTACACGCTGTTTGTTAAGACCCCAGTAGCTTCAGCGGTAAAGCGCAAATATGAGATCCAGGCTCGTCAGTCAAGCCACCTGGCAGCTCATCACTATTACATCGTGCGAGACCAGGAAAGCAGCGAGGTCTGAAGTCGTTGTGAAGCAATCTCAATAGGCTTTCTGTATGTGCTGTATGTTGTGTCAGTGGGTGTGGTCCAGCCAAAGTATAGTGAAACTCTACAGTCTCCAGGTAATTCGAAACTCAACGGTGTTTTACATGATATATCTTGATAATCTTCCTTACACGATTCATATCAAATCAACCACTGCTTTCCTGTATCAAGCCATAACGACTTGTGTCGTTATGTGGTAACAGGAAATACTATCTTGAAGCCCTGGACAATCAAGCTCTTCTAGACCCCAGAGCTGAAGCCTGCATCTTATGCAGTCGAAGTGTATAACATATTCAACTTCAAAGACTTCGTCGACGACCATTGAGGTTGATGTCGACAATGACGGTCGATGGCCGAGATGCTCACAAACTGGCAAGATGTTTAGGGCACCCTCAACCACAGATGTCCCAGGACAAGGTGTAAGGTGAAGGGAGAAACCACGATACATATTCAAGATCAAAGCCAAAGCTGCAATGAGATGAAACGATGTTGTTATATCGTAAGCACGCCATAGCAAGCTTTGTCACCCAGCTTCCAATAGTCGTTATATTTAGTTCGAGGGATAGAAAGCGAGCACCGAGCGGATCGAGATGTGTTAGTCAACAGCCTCCCCACGTGGTCACAAAGAATGCTATAGCAGAAGATTCACCAGTGACGTGCCCGGAGGCATGAGGCCTAGGGCAGCATCGAGTTTTGCGAGAGTGAACCGTTCGTCAGAGTCACAGCTACTGTACCTGCAAATAGTAGTTGAAAGCAACAATGATGTTTGCAACAAGCCTTTTGGTTCGTGCCTGAGTGCCAATCCTGTAGTCTCGGATATCGCAGACCCACCTTCTCGGGCACACTTTCTCATGACTCGCGTTTCATGACTGTTTTTCGAAAATGACGGTCACATGATGGATATATTACCTAATTAGGAAGGTGAATATGAGATTCATAGGCGATTATAAGGACACTCTCGGCACGAAAACCGTCTGACTACAATCCTGGAGATACCCGATGGACAGTCACGTGACCATATTACCTGAAACTTCGGCTTTCAGAGGATGACAAACAGCTTGATCTGAGTTCTGATTGAAGCAAGGAAAAGAAATCATGAGTCTAGATGAATATGAAGATGACGGCCCGCCGATGCTTGTGGCTACAGGCGAGGCAGATACTGTACCTGGAGAACTTGATGCACAGGTGGAAGATTTGAATCTTGTGAAAGTGCCCATCACTATTGTCACAGGTAAGTCCTTCATCGTATTTAGAACAGCCTGAGATGTGCTTTTCTGTTCTGAAGTGGCCTTCCCAAGAAATAATTATCGCCTGCCACTATGTGAAGGTGCAAAGGCAGCAGTCGAAGCCTTCAAGGACCTATCGTCGTGCTATATGCCTATATTACTTTCTAACACTATACCCAGGTTACCTTGGAGCAGGCAAAACCACACTCCTCAACTACATTCTAACCCAAAAGCACGGCCACAAAATCGCCGTGATCCTTAATGAGTTCGGCGATTCCGCGGGCATCGAGAAATCACTTACAGTCAACAAAGACGGCCAAGCCGCTGAAGAATGGCTCGAACTAGCCAACGGCTGTATGTGCTGCACCGTCAAAGACACCGGTGTTATGGCAATAGAACAACTAATGGAGCGTCGAGGCGGGTTCGATTATATTCTGCTTGAGACGACGGGACTCGCTGATCCGGGAAATATTGCGCCTATCTTCTGGCTAGATGAAGCAGTTAACAGTTCCATTTATCTGGATGGAGTGGTAACGCTAGTGGACGCGAAGAACATCCTGAAAAGTCTTGATGAGCCGGCGATGGAGATGGTCGTGGGTGTGAAGGACGATGAGCTCAAGCATAAGCATGACCATGAGCACAAAGGACCTGAGATGACGACGGCACATTTGCAGATTTCGCATGCAGATGTCATTGTGATTAACAAGAGCGACCTTGTGACGCCACAGGAACTAACGATGATAGAGGACAGAGTGAGGAGCATTAATGGCTTAGCGAAAATACACATCACGAACCATAGTCAAGTACCACAGCTCGAAGGCGTGCTGCTGGATTTACATGCGTACGACGGTGTCGGCGAGATTGACTTTGCAGCCAAAGGACACAGTCACCTTGATCCAACAATCAGCACAATCACACTGTCTATGCCTGTATTGTCAGATGAGCTGGTCGATAAGCTCGACGTGTGGCTCCGATCTGTATGCTGGGAATCAGAACTCCCGCTAGTGCCTATTGCTTCATTTGAGATACATAGGATCAAGGGACAAATACCATTGAATTCTGGACGCATCAAACTCTTGCAAGGAGTTCGCGAGATCTATGAGCTTACTGACGCTGCGAACTCTGCTGGAGAACCATCAACACCTACGAAAATGAAAGGCAAGATTGTCGTTATTGGACGAGGTCTGGATGCTACATCTTGGCAGCAGAGTCTAGACATGTCTCTATAGTCCCAGACTCAGCTCTACTCGGACGCTCAACACATCATCGATGCACAATATCACGATACGGCTCTAATCCTCTTTGCAACTCCGCCACGATCTCATCCGCCTCCGCCTGCGTAGCAGATTCGAAATCATACCTCTTGCTCTCCTTCTCCCTCCAAATCACCACTCTAAAAGTCTTCGGATGTTTCCGATTGACCTTACAACCGACCACGTTACTGAAGTGCACACTAGTCGTCTTGTTCTGTACAGGATCGTACAGTGCACGGTTTGTTGTTGTAGGGTCTGCAGGCATGATGTGCATGTATTCTCCTGAGATTTCGAGTACACGCGGATGTGATGGCGCAAGAGACATGGGCTGTCTGCGAATGACGTTGTAGCGTTTGTACGTACCAAGCCCAGTGGCTGGATAGGAAAGACCAAGGCCGAACGAAGCAAACGGATCGCCGCTTTGACCAACAGAGTGTTGCTGAGCTAGTGGATGGACAGAAGATGTCGCGCCGTCTTTGTTCTTGGGCTTTTTGGGTGTGCCAAAACCACCTGATGGTGCTAGTAGAGCGCTGCTGCTTCCGAGAATGGGCGCGTTGGGAGAGTTGCTCGAGGGCGTGCCGAAGGTGCCAGCGCCACCTTCACCGAAGCGCCGACGTACGAGATCGAGGTCGGAATGGTCGGCGCCTAGCGCTTCGACAGTGCGATCAATTGGCGCGATAGTGGTTGTGTTGCTTATTCTGAACATATATAATGCTTTATCGAGGTTGAGCTTCTTGCAGGCTTGATCGAAGACTTCGGCAATGTATGTGTCTGTTGTGGTATGTATTGTCATTGATCGTGGTACAAAGTCGCTGCTGGTGTAGTGGATGTTTAGTGTTCGAGGAGTGGCCGATCGCGTAATTGTTGGTGACGTTGTTGTGTTGGGCGCATCTGCAGGTGGCACCATACTCTCTTTTCGCATGGCGGCGCTGACGAAGTATGGGTCCGTGATTGGGTTTCCACGACGCGGCATCACCCTACCTGGTGGAGGCACATTCAGATTCTGTTTGGATGTCTCGATTTGTGGCGTCGTGGGGTCTGTCGAGGTGGTGTCTGGCTCTGCTGACGCGGCTTCTTCGCTATACTTTGGTGTCTTCATCTCATTATCTGCGAACTGTGTTTCATTCGCTTCGACAAGCGCAAACTCGTCCCATGGCTTGTCACGCATCCTGCGAGCTGCTGCTCGACTGTTGTTCGAGGTAAAGTCCGATAGTGGCTTCGTCCTTTCGAGAGGTGGAAAGTCATAGTCTACCTCCTCATCTTCCACGATGCGGAACGTCCATTTGTTGACATTCATGGCGTTCTTTGCAATGACTGGCTGTCTGGCCTCTTCTCCGTACTTCCACAGACTGAATCCAATGGCTTCCGCTACCGTGACTGGCTCGCCTTCATTGGAAACTTTCCTGATAAGTATCTCCATTGGCTTATCATCGTTTGCAGCTGGTGTATAGATCTTCAGATACAAGGGTCGAGGATCGCCTGCACCTGATAGACTGGCGAATCTCTCAAAAGGATCACTCGGCTTTTTGTTGCGAGCCTGAAGAGCTAAAGCCAGTATGCTGACAGGCTGTATCATGCTAATAGGTCGTGGCTTTGGCAACTCCATCATTACAGGCGCACTTTGTTTACGTTTCCGTGGTGATTCATCGGGTATTGATACCTTCATGTCAGATCTCAATGGTGAAGAGCGTAACGTCCCGCCAAGTAGAGACATCGGGCCTAGTGTCTCAGAGAAGTCTGAGTTCAACGAGTCTCCGTCTGAGTCCATAGCGTTCTCGCTAGGCGCATTGTTCTGCACAACAGCCAAGTCTTCCTCGTCTTCTTCAATCTGTTTCGCCAGAGTGCCATAGGCTTTCCCAGGTCGATTCTTAAGTATTCTTCGTTGAAACACAGAGGGGTCAAGGTCAGAGTCAGCACTGATCTCACTGCTTGTCGTGGTATCACGCCTCGTTCGTGCCTTGATCTGATCCGCCGTACCTAGAGAGCTTCCTCGTGGGCGAAACGATTCGGCAAGCTTTGCTGGAGAGGATACTAATGCTGGTGGTTCTTCTCGGTGACTTGTACTTCGAATAGGCGACGATCCAGCACGTAGTCTTGCTGGCATCTTATTGAACTTGATCTGACCGGCGGGTCGAACTTCAA
>Ga0160429_1001357_pt1 | contig 13753 bp, 9 predicted proteins | sample SolpanmetagenomR_FD_108199 | JGI IMG/M metagenome (GOLD analysis project Ga0160429, IMG submission 108199) | Solar panel surface microbial communities from Lawrence Berkeley National Laboratory, California, USA - R | ecosystem: Engineered > Built environment > Solar panel > Unclassified ...
GCCCGACGGCCAGAAGTACGTGCGCCTCATGGCCTGGACGCAGGTGTACGTGCGCTACAACGAGAACAACACGGGCACGCTGCGCGGTCCTAACCTACCCAAGAGCAGCCAGCTTGACTTTGGCATCCGGCGCTCGCGCATGGTGCTGCTGGCCCAGCTTAGCCCGCGCTTTCTGATTTATACCCACCTGGGTATCAACAACCAAAACAACGTGAGCGGCGGCGTGTCGCCGACGGTGGACGGCAAAAAGCCGCAGTTCTTCATTCACGAGGCCGTGACCGAGTACAAGGTCAACAAGTACCTCAACCTGGGGGCTGGCCTGCACTACTACAACGGCATTTCGCGCCTGAGCACCGCCAGCACCACGAGCATCATGACGATGGATTTGCCGCTCACCAACTTCCCGACCATCGACGCCATCGACCAGTTTGCGCGCTGGATTGGGGTGTACGCCAAGGGCCGGGTAGGCAAGTTCGATTACAAGCTGTCGATGAGCGACCCTTTCCTGACCAACCTACCTACTAACACGGCCTACGTGGTGGGTGGCGTACAAACCGGTAACCCGCTGAGCTTGGGCACCTCGGTAACTAACCGCGATGCGCTGGGCAATGCGGTAAGCATAACCAGCACGGGCACCAACGTAGCCAACTACAACCCCCAGAACGATGGCCATGTGTACCAAGGTTATTTCAACTACAATTTCCTTGAGCCAGAAGCCAACCTGCTGCCCTACACGCAAGGTACCTACTTAGGCACCAAGAGGGTGCTGAGCCTGGGGGCGGGATTTATGTACAATCAAAATGGCATGTTTTCGCGCTCTGCCAGTAACGTCGTGACCCTGTCGAATACGACGGCAACGCCGGACCTTTACGCGGCCGTACCTACTACCAAGCACGATATCAAGCTCTTCGGGGCCGACGTGTTCTACGATGCGCCGCTCGACACGGCCAAGCGTACGGCCGTTACCTTCTACGGGGTGTACTACAACTACAACTTCGGGCCCAACTACGTGCGCTTTGTGGGAGCCGAAAACCCCGGCTACGGCGCCAGCGCCACCCGCGGCAACGCCGTGCCGCAGTCGGGTACCGGCGGCTCGGTCTACGGCCAGCTCGGCTTCCTGATGGGTAAGAACACGCTAGGCCAGAAGGTGCGCTTGCAGCCCTACGTAGCCTACCTGCACAGCAACTACGAGGGCCTGCGCAATGCCGCCGGCGACGTGCAGGGTGTGAACGTCTACGACGCGGGCCTCAACTTTTACATCGACGGCCACAATGCCAAGGTGACGCTCAACTACCGCGCCCGCCCCGACTTCAACCTCACCACCGTGAACGGCGTGGGCGTGGCCGGCGACGTGACTCATCGCCCCGAGGTAACGCTGCAAACGCAGGTGTTTTTGTAGGCTAGCGGCTATTCATCCAGCAACTTCTTTCCCCACCCAATCTTATGGAACAGAGCCTGAACCCCAACGCCTACGGCGCGGCCGCGGATGCGCCGGCGGCGCACGACAACAACCAGGTCGATTCGAAAACCATCTGGCAGGTTATCACGGCCTCGTCGGTAGGCACGGTTATCGAGTGGTATGACTTCTACATTTTCGGCTCGCTGGCGGCCATTATCGGGCCGGTGCTGTTTGGGCAGTCCGGCGATTTGACCAAGTCGTTGCTCGGGGCACTGGCCATCTTCGGGGCGGGCTTCGTGGTGCGGCCGTTCGGGGCGGTGTTCTTCGGCCGCATCGGCGACATGATTGGGCGCAAGTACACGTTTCTGGTTACGCTGCTCATCATGGGCGGGGCCACGTTCATTACCGGCCTCATCCCGAGCTACGATTCCATCGGCATCGCGGCGCCCATCATCGTCGTGATTCTGCGCCTGTTGCAGGGGCTAGCCCTGGGCGGCGAGTACGGCGGCGCGGCTACCTACGTAGCCGAATATTCGCCGGATAAGCAGCGCGGCTACTACACCAGCTTTATCCAGATTACGGCCACTGGCGGGCTCATTCTCAGCATCACCGTCATCCTGATTACCCGCAAGCTGCTGGGCGAGCCCGCTTTCAAGGAGTGGGGCTGGCGCATTCCGTTCCTGCTCTCGGGTTTCCTGGTAATCGCTTCGTATTTCATTCGCAAGCGCCTGCACGAGTCGCCGCTGTTTGCCAAGGCCAAGGCCACCGGCACCACCAGCAAAAGCCCCCTGCGCGACTCGTTCGTGAACCCTGTCAACCGTCGCCTGGTGCTCATCGCCCTCTTTGGGGTGACAATGGGCCAGGGCGTTATCTTCTACACCAGCCAGTTTCAGGCCTTCACCTTCATGAATGCCACGCTCAAGCTCGATACCGTGCATTCGAGCATTATCATGGTGGTGTCGATGCTGCTGGCCACGCCGCTGTTCGTGTACTTTGGCTCGCTCTCCGACCGTATCGGGCGCAAGCGCATCATCATGACCGGCATGATTTGCGGGGCGCTGTTTACGATGCCACTTTTCCACGGTCTGCAAGCCTTTGCCGGCCCGATTAGCGAAGTGACGCCCGCCACCGTCGATGCCGCCGGCAAGGCCGTGCCCGCCGTGATGAAGGCCCTCGACCCCAACCTGCCGGCCATGATTGCGCTCACCTTCTGCCTGGTGCTGTTCGTGACGATGGTGTACGGCCCCATCGCCGCCTACCTCGTCGAGTTGTTCCCCACCAGCGTGCGCTACACCTCGCTGTCGGTGCCCTATCACATTGGCAATGGCATATTTGGCGGCTTTGTGCCGCTCGTGGCTACTTCCATTGGCGTGTGGGCCGCAGCCCAGCCGGCCGGCACCTTTGCCAAAGAGCACAGCAGCATCGTTGGCCTCATCTACCCGGTGGTCATTGCCTTTATCTGCTTCGTCGTGGGCATGGCGCTGATGAAGGACACCCGCAACGTGAAGCTGATGGACAGCTAATAACTGTTTGAATGACAGTCAAAACCCGTCAGGCAGCCCGCCGGGCGGGTTTTTGCCTTCTACCCGCTAGCTAGCCCCCGCCATGAACCCTACTCCCAAGCCGGCGGCCGGCGACCCGCAGCGCGGCCAGCGGCTGCTTTTTGTGGCCGGGCTTTTTGTGGTGCTGCTCAATTACCCCTTGCTGGCGGCCTTCGACCGCGGCGGCCGGGTGGCGGGCGTGCCAGTGCTGTATCTCTACGTGCTGCTTACGTGGCTGCTGCTCATCGGCCTCACGGGCTGGCTCGCGCGCAAAGCTGGCTAGCCTGGCGCGCTTCCACGCAATGTTCTTACTTGTCCCGCGGAGCCTCGCGGCGAATTTGATAGGTGAATAAGCTGCTCGTCATCGCGTTTTCGTTTGGCTACCTGGCCCTGCTTTTCGGCGTTGCCTACGCCGCCGAGCGGCGCTCGGCGGCGCGCAAAAGCCTGGTGGCCAATCCCTACGTGTATGCCCTGAGCATGGACGTGTACTGCACCGCCTGGGCCTACTACGGCTCGGTGGGGCGGGCGGCGCACCAGGGCCTGAGCTTCGTGGGCATTTACCTGGGGCCAGGGCTGCTGGCGCCGGCTTGGTGGCTGGTGCTGCGCAAGATAATTCGGGTGTGCCGGCAGCAGCGCCTCACCTCCATTGCCGATTTTATCTCGGCTCGCTATGGCAAAAGCGCCGCGCTAGGGGCGCTCGTGACGGCCGTGTGCGTGCTGGGCGTGGTGCCCTACATTGCGTTGCAAATCAAGGCGATTGCCAGCTCGTTTGTGGTGCTCACGGGCGGCGACCAGCGGGCGGGGGCTAGCGGGGCCGCCCTGTTTGCGGCCGGCACGCTGGCCGTGTTTACGGTGCTCTTCGGCGTGCGCTCGGTAGAAGCCACCGAGCGGCACGAGGGCGTGGTGCTGGCCGTGGCCCTCGAGAGCCTGGTGAAGCTGCTGGCCTTTCTGCTGCTAGGGGCCTTCGTCACCTTCGGGCTGTTTGGGGGCTTTGCCGACTTGTTCAACCAGGCGGCGGCCGAGCCGGCGCTGCGGCAGTTGTTCACCTTTAAAAGTGCGGGCACCACCGGGGCCGAGTGGCTCACGCTGCTCGTGCTCAGCATGTCGGCGGTGCTACTGCTGCCGCGCCAGTTTCAGGTGGCCGTGGTCGAGAACGTGGACGAGGACCACCTGCGCAAGGCCATGTGGCTGTTTCCGCTCTACCTGCTCATTATCAATTTATTCGTGCTGCCCATCGCCTTTGGTGGCCTGCTGAAGCTCGGCGGCCGGGGCCTCGATGCCGACACCTTCGTGCTGGCGCTACCGCTGGCTATGGGCCACTCGTGGCTAGCCCTGCTCACCTACCTGGGAGGCCTCTCGGCGGCCAGCAGCATGATTATCGTCGAAACCATCGCTTTGAGCGTGATGATGAGCAACCACTTGCTGATGCCCCTGCTGGTGCGGGTGCCCGCCGCCCGGCCCGAGGGCCAGCGGCGCTGGTTTGCCTACCTGGGCCGGGTGGCCCTCACGAGCCGGCGGCTGGCCGTGCTGCTGGTGCTGAGCCTGGCCTACGTCTACTACGCTGGGGTGGGCCGCCAACTACCGCTCGTCAATACCGGGCTGGTGTCGTTTGCGGCGGTGGCGCAGTTTCTGCCGGCCGTGCTGGGGGGGCTCTACTGGAAAGGGGGCACCCGGCGCGGGGCCACGCTGGGGCTGCTGGCGGGCTTCGGGGTGTGGTTTTTTACCCTGGTGCTGCCCACGCTGGTGGGGCCGGGCCGGCTGCCGGTGAGCGTGCTCAGCGATGGGGTGGGGGGGCTAGCCTGGCTGCGGCCGGGCGCGCTGTTCGGGCTCGACGGCCTCGATTACCTGTCGCACGGCTTGTTTTGGAGCTGGTTTTTCAACATCGGGCTCTACGTGGGCTTGTCGCTGGCCTGGCCACCCACGGCGCTGGAGCTGCGCCAGGCCGACGTGTTTGTCGATGTTTTTCGCCGCCGCAGCCTAGCCGAAGAAATCACCGGCTGGCCGGGCCGCCCGCCGCTGCCCGATGTGCGCGCATTGCTGCTGGGCTTCCTGGGAAAAAAACGCACCAACCAGGCCCTGCGCGCCTTCGCCGAGCGCTTCCCCGACGCGCTGCCGACGGCCGAAAAGGCGGTTCTCCCCTCCGCGCAGCCTCCCATGCCGGCCTTGCCCGCCGCCGACCCGCGCCTGCTCACCTACGCCGAAAAGCTGCTGGCCGGCACGCTAGGCCCGGCCAGCGCCCGGATGCTGCTGGCCTCGGTGGCCGGGGCCGAGCAAATCAGCTACGACAGCGTGGTGGGTATTCTCCGGGAAAGCCAGCAGCTGCTGGAAGCCAACCGCCAGCTGCAAAAGCAAAGCCGCCAGCTTCAGCGCCTCACCGACGAGCTGCGCCAGGCCTACGACCAGCTGCAAGTGCTGGATATGCAGAAAGATGAGTTTCTTTACACCGTAACCCACGAGCTGCGCACGCCGCTCACCAGCATCCGGGCGCTGGCTGAAATCCTGGCCGACAACCCCGACCTGGAGGCCGAGGAGCGCGAACGCTTCCAGCTCACCATCGGCCGGGAAGCCGAGCGCCTCACCCGCCTCATCTCGTTGGTGCTGGACTTGGAGAGGTTCGAGAGCGGCCAGGCTAGCCTCGAGCGCACGCCCCTGGCGCTGGCCGAGGTGGCGCACGAGGCCGCCGAAGCCGTGGCCCAGCTAGCCCGCGAGCGCGGCACCGAGCTGCGCGTGGATGTGCCCGCTGGCCTACCGCCGCTGCCCGCCGACCGCGACCGCCTCATGCAGGTACTCATCAACCTGCTCTCCAACGCCATAAAAGCCACGGTGGCCGGCCGGCCCGGCCGCATTGCGGTGCTGGCCTGGCCCGCCGCCGACGCTCTGCTGCTGTGCGTAGAAGACAATGGAAAAGGCATTGCCTTGGCCGAGCAGCACCAGATATTCGACAAGTTTTTTCAGGCCCGCCACCAAACTATGCGCAAGCCCGAAGGCTCGGGCCTGGGGCTAGCCATTACCAAAAAAATAGTGGAGCTGCACCAGGGCCGCATCTGGGTAGAAAGTGCCCCCGAGCAGGGCGCCCGCTTCTTTATCGAGCTGCCGCTGGCCGTGCCGGCGCGGGCGGCAGTACCCTTTTCTTCGTCCTTTCTGCTATGAATACGCCCGCCATCTTACTGGTTGATGATGAGCCTAATATCGTCATGTCACTCGAGTTCTTGATGCGTAAGAATGGCTACCAGGTCGGCATCGCCCGCAATGGCACTGAGGCCCTGGCTGCCATCGACCAAACGCCCTACGACCTGATATTGCTCGATGTGATGATGCCCGACGTGGATGGCTACCAGGTGTGCCGCCAGCTGCGCCAGCGCCCCGACCGCGCCGCTACCAAAGTCATCTTCCTCTCGGCTAAAAGCCAGCCAGCCGACGTACAAAAGGGCTACGCCGCCGGGGCCGACCTCTACATTCCCAAGCCTTTCAGCACCCGCCAACTCATGCAAAAAGTGCATGAATTGCTGGGCAAGTAATGCCAAGCACCAGCTTGGCAAACCGTTAGCTTCGCTGCCCCTCGGGTGCACAACCCAGGCGGCGCCCCCGCCCGCACCAAGCAGGAGCTTGGTGTTATACCTCACCACAATTTTCCAACTTACCGCATGTCCGCCATTCGCACCCGCACCCTCGAAGAATACCACGCCGACTATCAGCAATCGGTTGAAAACCCCGACGCTTTCTGGGCCGCCGCCGCCGAGCCCTTTACCTGGCGCCGGAAGTGGGACACCGTGCGCGGCGGTGAGTTTTCGCCGGCCGGCACCAGCACCTGGTACGCCGGGGCTAGCCTCACCCTCACCGAGAACTGCCTCGACCGCCACCTCGAGCAGCGGGCCAACAAGCTGGCCATCATTTTCGAGCCCAACGACCCCAAAACCCGCCACCTGCGCCTGACCTACCGCGAACTCTACGAGCAGGTGTGTAAGTTTGCCAACGTGCTGAAAAAGAACGGGGTGCGCAAGGGCGACCGCGTGGTGCTCTACGTGCCCATGATACCGCAGCTGGCCGTGGCCACGCTGGCCTGCGCCCGCATTGGGGCGGTGCACTCGGTGGTGTTCGCCGGCTTCTCGGCCTCGGCCATCGCCGACCGCGTCAATGATGCGCAGGCCACCTGCGTTATCACGGCCGACGGCTTGAACCGCGGCGCCAAGCAAATACCGGTGAAGAGCGTGGTGGATGAGGCGCTGGCTAGCTGCCCTAGCGTGCAGCGCGTCATCGTGGTGGAACACACCGGCTGGCCGGTGCAGTGGGAAGAAGGCCGCGACGTGTGGTACCACGACGAAGTAAAAGACGTTGAGAAAGAGTGCCCTGCCGAAGAAATGAACGCCGAAGACCCGCTCTTCATCCTCTACACCTCGGGCAGCACCGGCAAGCCCAAGGGCGTGGTGCACACCCAGGCCGGCTATATGGTGTGGGCTGATTACACATTCCGCAACGTGTTCCAAATCGAGGAAAACGACGTGTACTGGTGCACCGCCGACATTGGCTGGGTCACGGGCCACACCTATGGTCTCTATGGCCCGCTGCTGGCGGGCAGTACCTCGCTGCTATTTGAGGGCGTGCCCACGTTTCCGTCGCCGGGCCGGTTCTGGGAAGTGATTGACAAGCACCACGTCACGATATTTTACACCGCGCCCACGGCTATCCGCTCGCTCATGGCCGCGCCCCTCGACCACGTGCTGGCGTATTCGCTCAGCAGCCTGCGCATCCTCGGCTCGGTAGGCGAGCCCATCAACGAAGAAGCCTGGCACTGGTACCATCAGCACGTGGGCAAGGGCCGCTGCCCCATCGTGGACACTTGGTGGCAGACCGAAACCGGCGGTATCATGATTTCGGCCATGGCCGGCATCACGCCCAGCGAGCCCGCCCGCGCTGGCCTGCCGCTGCCCGGCGTGCAGCCCGTGCTGCTGAACCAGGACGGCACCGAGATTGAGGGCAACGACCAGGAAGGGTACCTAGCGATAAAGGCTAGCTGGCCGGGCGTAATTCGCACCACCTGGGGCGACCACGAGCGCGCGCGCCAGACCTATTTCCAGCCCTACCCGGGCTATTATTTCACTGGCGACGGCGCCCGGCGCGACGAGCAGGGCCTCTACCGCATCATCGGCCGCGTCGATGACGTGATAAATGTGAGCGGCCACCGCTTCGGCACCGCCGAAATCGAAAACGCCATCAACGAAAGCGAGTACGTGGTGGAAAGCGCCGTGGTGGGCTACCCGCACGATGTAAAAGGCCAGGGCATCTACGCCTACGTTATCTGCCAGCACGGCGTGCCCACCACCGATATCGAAATTCAGAAAGCCGAGGCCAGCATCATCGAAGCCGTGGTGGCTGCCATCGGCCGCATTGCCAAGCCCGATAAAATCCAGCTCGTGAGCGGCCTGCCCAAAACCCGCTCGGGTAAAATCATGCGCCGCATCCTGCGCAAAGTAGCCGAGGGCGAAACCGCCAACCTGGGCGATACTACCACGCTACTCGACCCGCTGATTATGGACGAGATATTGGCGGGCAAGAAGTAAGCTTTCACTAAAAAATCTGCGGCTAAAACTCAAAAGCCAGCTAGCCTATGCATGGGCTAGCTGGCTTTTAAATTAGAGTTACTCCTGAAATTGAAAAATCAGGTTTTTTACGCCTAGTGAATCTACTACCCGATTAAAGTCGGTCTCCATCAACGGTTTGCTGAACATTTGCTGTGTAGCTGGGTCGCTTAAGTCCGTGCCAGGGTCGCTTGCTATGGCAAACCAATAATACCGATTTTCAGACTCTATAAAAATTCGTCCCGCACTATACCCGACCTGTGTTACGTTCTCAAAGCGGTATAAATCAACTCCCTCCTGCTAACGATAGAACAAGGTTTTATAAGAGGCGGCTGGGTCATCAGCAACGTAGTACGGCCCGTAGATTTCTGTTTCGTGCGCAAAAATGTCACCGAAACCCACGCAGGAAGAGAGGCTGATTACTAAAAGGCAAGCGCATAATAAGAGGCGTGCCATGCTGGACGTACGCGTGAGTAGCTGCCTGCTCAACGCGCCCCAGTTTGGCAGAAAGTACCTCAACATGGTCATGCCACCGCCGGCAGTACCGTGCCGCTCACCTCGCCCAGCCCGATGCGCACGCCGTTCTTCTCGGCGAAGCCGCGCAGAATAACCGTGTCGCCGTCGCGCAGGAAGCCGAGCTGCAAGTCTCCCGGCAGGGCTAGCGGCTGGGTGCCGCGCTGCGTCAGCTCCAGCAAAGACCCTAGCGCGCCCGGTGTGGGGCCACTGATGGTGCCCGAGGCGTAGATATCGCCCGCTTCGAGCGGGCAGCCGTTGCTGGCGTGGTGGGTGAGCTGCTGGGCCATGCTCCAGTACAGATATTTCATGCTGGTGTGGCTGATAACCAGTGGGGCCGCCGTGGCGCCGGCGGGCTGAACGAGCACTTCGAGTTGAATATCAAAATGCTGCTCACCAGTGCTTTGTAAGTAGGCCAGGGGCTGGGGTTCCTGCGCCGGGCCAGCCACGCGGAAGGGCTCCAGCGCATCGAGCGTGACGACCCAGGGCGAAACGCTGCTGGCGAAGTTTTTGCCCAAAAACGGCCCTAGCGGCTGGTATTCCCAGCTCTGGATATCGCGGGCGCTCCAGTCGTTGAATAGCACGACGCCGAAGATGTGACTTTCAGCCTCGGCCAGGGGCACGGTGCTGCCCTGGGCGGTGCTTTGGCCCACGATGAAGGCCGTTTCCAGCTCAAAATCGAGTTGCTGGGTGGGGCCGAAAACGGGCGTTTCCTGGCCTGCGGGGCGATACTGGCCCTGCGGTCGGCGCACGGCGGTGCCGCTGGCCACGATGGAGTTGGCCCGGCCGTGGTAGGCAATGGGCAGGTGCCGCCAGTTGGGCAGCAGCGGATTATCGGGCCGAAACATAGCGCCCACGTTGGTGGCGTGTTCCAGGCTGCTGTAAAAATCGACGTAATTGGTAGGCTTCACCGGGCGCAGCATCGTTACATCGCGCTGGCGCAGCAGGCAGGTTTGAATAGCCAGCTCGTTGTCGCGCAGGCTGGCGTTGTCGTGGCGCAATAGCTCGCTCACGCGCTCGCGCACAGCGCGCCATGCCGCCGGCCCCAGCCGCAGAAACGCGTTCAGCGAGCGTCGCCGAAACACCTTGGGTAGCGCCGCGCCCAGCGCTGGTACGTCCTCGGCAATGCTGTCGAAATACCCTAGCTGGGCGCATTCGTACAAATCGAGGGCGTAGCCGCCGATGGCTACCGCTAGGCGCGGGCCCCACTCCGGCACGTCCATCACCCCGAAGGGTAGGTTCTGAATCGGAAAATCGTCGGTGGGCCGGATGTCAATCCAGGAGCGCAGGCTAGGGTCGTTGGCGGGCGAGGCGGGCATATGGTAGTGTAAGCTGAGCTTCAGCTTACGAATCGGCCAAAAAAACGTCTGTCATGCTGAGCTTGCGAGGCATCTCTACTGCGCCGCTAGAGGTACTAACCCTAGTGGTGCGAGCAAGATGCTTCGCAAGCTCAGCATGACAGGCGGTGATAAAACAACAAAAAGAAAGCCTAGCGGGCTTCCACAGCCGTGATTTCGGGCACGGCTTTGCGCACGGTGTCTTCGAGGCCGGCGCGGGTCATGGGCGACATGGGGCAAGCGCCGCAGGCCCCTTCCCATTCCAGCTTTAGTACGCCGGCATCGGTTATTTCGGCCACGCGCACGTTGCCGCCATCCGTGGCCAGGTAAGGTCGCAGAGAATCAAGGGCTTGCTCGACGCGGGACAAAACAGAATCCATTTTCAATCAATTAACGGTTAGCAATGAGCTGGGAACAGGGTTCGGTAGCAAAATGTGCACGTGGCGATTACCGGGCAATAGGTTGCCAAGTGCTACCTAGCTGTTCATTTGCACAACGGAAGTTTTAGGAGCAACATTGTTGCGGATGCTCACCTGCCGGGCCAGGCTCTCGGCGAGGTCGCGGAAGGTGGCCGCTGCCGGCGAATTTACGTCGGCCAGCACGGCCGGGCGGCCATCGTCGCCGGCCTCGCGCACGGCCTGTATCAGCGGCAGCTGGCCTAGCAGCGGCACGTCGTGCTTGGTAGCTAGCCGCTGGCCACCGCCTTCGCCAAAGATATAGTATTTATTTTCAGGCAATTCGGCTGGCGTAAACCAGGCCATGTTCTCGATAATGCCCAGCACCGGCACGTTGATTTGCGGCTGGCGGAACATCTGCAAGCCCTTTTGCGCATCCATGAGGGCCACGGGCTGCGGCGTGGTCACGATAATGGCGCCGGTCACGGGCACGGTCTGCACCATCGTGAGGTGAATATCGGAGGTGCCGGGCGGCAAATCGAGCAGCAAGTAATCCAGCTCGCCCCAGTCTACTTCGGTAATAAACTGCTTGAGCGCCGACGAGGCCATCGGCCCGCGCCACACAATGGCGTGCTCGCTGGGGGCCAAAAAGCCGATGCTCATCAGCTTCACCCCGTACTTAATGATGGGCTCGATGAGGTTTTTGCCGGCCGGCGACTGGTACACGTGCGGCCGGGCGTCCTCAACCCCAAACATAGTCGGCATGCTCGGCCCCGAAATATCGGCGTCGATGAGGCCCACCTTGGCCCCGGCAGCGGCTAGCGCTACGGCCAGGTTGGCCGTGACGGTGCTTTTGCCCACGCCGCCCTTACCCGAGGCAATAGCGATGATATTCTTCACGCCGGGCAAGATGGTGTTGTTGTTGCGCATGGTCGTTACGCGCGATGTCATCTGAATCACCACGTTGGCGTCTTTGTCCACCATGGTGTGCACGGCGCGCTCGCAGGCATCGTGGATGAGCTGCTTGAGCGGGCAGGCGGGGGTAGTAAGTACCACGGTAAACGACACCGTGCGGCCATCTACCTGAATGTCTTCCACCATATTGAGCGTAATCAAGTCCTGGCCCAAATCGGGCTCTTCCACGAAGCTCAGGGCGTGGCGAACGGCATCTATTGTTATCTCCGGCATATGCAAAGGCGCCGCTAAGGGCGTAGCTGCAAAGATAACCCGCCGGGCGGGGCGGGGGTTTCCGCCGGCCTCGATAATCGCGGCGGGGCTAGCCTAGCAGGGCGACCAGTACTCAAACTTGACGAGCCGGCCGCGGCTGAACCAGAAGATGGCGCCGTCGTCGTGGTTGGAGCTGACGGATACGGCTTCCTGGCCCTGGGGCATCTCGGCGGTCTTAATCTTCTCCGAGTGCGTGCCCGGGCCAAAGAGGCGCCGCAAATCGGCCACCGTGGTGCGGTTGGTCAGGGGCTGGCCGCCATAGGTCAGTGCCGGGCTTTTGGTAGAAAAATACACGTACTCAATCGCATACCCCAGCTTGCTGCTGCCGATAAACCGCACCTGCGGGTAGCGCAGCTCGTAGAATTTCTGACCTTGCTCTTCACTGAAGTAAGCTCCGCATTCATAGTGTGGCTCCACCACGGTGCGGGGCTGGCCCAGGCGCTGCTGCACTTGGCTGCGGCTCGAAATAAAGGCCAGCTGGTGCAGCCGCAGCTTGTTGAAATCAATCTGGCCCGTTGGGGCCGGGCTGGCACCCGCACCCCAGGCCACCAGGGCCAGCGCGCTGCAAAAAAGCGGAAGCATACGGGTAAATAATCCCTAGTGAAACGGCAGCAAGCTAGCCGCGAAATCTGGGCCAGGGGCGGGGGCAGCGTACGATTAGCAGAAATGCGCCTAGATTTGTGCAGAAGCCAGCCACTGCCTTTTCGCAGCGGCTGGTGGTTACCATTCGCATGAATTCCCCCAAAAAGCCGGTGCCCGGCGCCAACCCGCCCGCAGTTTCGATGGCCGACCTGGCCCGCGAGCTGGGCGTATCGATGACGACCATTTCGCGCGCCCTCAGCGACCACCACAGCATTGGGGCCGCTACCAAGCAGCGCGTGCTCAAGCTGGCCAAAAAGCTGAATTACCAGCCCAACCACCTGGCCGCCGCCCTGCGCAAAGGCCAGAGCCGGCTGCTGGGCGTAGTGGTGCCCTATATCGAAGGCAAGTTCTTTCCCTCTGTTATTCAAGGAATTGAGACGGCGGCCAGCAAGGCTGGTTTCAGCGTTATCGTGTGCCAGTCGCACGAAGACGTGCAGCTGGAGCGCCGCAACGTGGAGACGTTGCTCAACGCCCAGGTGGCGGGCGTGCTCGTTTCGCTGGCCCGCAACACCCAGGATTATCACCATTTTGACAAGGTGCGGGGCCGGGGCGTGCCGCTGGTGTTTTTTGACCGTATTCCGGCCACCGAGCAAGTCAACTCGGTGGTACTCAACGACCGGGAGGGTGCCTTCCAGGCCACGCGCCACCTGCTGGAGCAAGGGTGCCGCCGCGTGGCGCACCTAGCCGGGCCGCCGCACCTCAACATCTACCAGCACCGCCGCCAGGGCTACCTCGATGCGCTGGCTAGCTTCGATATTGCCCCCGACGAGGCGCTGATTATCACCTCTAACATGACGACGGAGGATGGTGCCCAGGCCACGCGCCAACTGCTAGCCCTGCCCACGCCCCTCGACGCCATCTTCGCGGCCGGCGACTCGGCCATCCTCGGCGCCCTGCAAGTGCTAAAGGCCCAGGGCATCCGGGTGCCGCAGGATATTGCCCTGGCCGGCTTCAGCAACGAGGGCTTCACGGCCATCACGGAGCCGCGGCTCACGTCGGTAGACCAGCGCTGCGAGGAGATGGGCCAGGCCGCCGTGCGCCTGTTTCTGGAGCTGGCCGCCGCGCCCGATGCGCCTTTTATGCAGCGCCAGGTGGTGTTGCAGCCCGAGTTATTCGTGCGCGA
>Ga0160429_1001359_pt1 | contig 13747 bp, 20 predicted proteins | sample SolpanmetagenomR_FD_108199 | JGI IMG/M metagenome (GOLD analysis project Ga0160429, IMG submission 108199) | Solar panel surface microbial communities from Lawrence Berkeley National Laboratory, California, USA - R | ecosystem: Engineered > Built environment > Solar panel > Unclassified ...
CCAGGCAGCAGCCCCTTCGCGAGGGTCTCCCCCACGTCGCCGAACGCGTCGCCGAGCAGGTAGACCGCGCCGGAGTAGGTCTTCGCGTAGGCGGCACCGGAGCCACCGAACTCGGCGTTGACCTCGGCGAGGATCACCTTCTGGGCGCCAAGGATGTTGCCGGACTTCTGCAGCGTCGCGATCTGCTGCTTCTGCTGATCCGTGAAGGACACCCCGGACCGAGTTAGCTTCGTGACGCCCTTGATCGGGTCGTTCAGCGCCTTGCCGAGCTGCAGGGCACTGGACTTCACGTCCGTGCCGAGCGCCCTCGACATGTCGACCGAGGCCTTCGTCGTCTGGTTGAAGACGTCGTTGCCCTTGCCGGCCTCGTTGCGGACGTTCTTGAAAGTGAGCAGCAGGTTCGCGCCCTGCTGGATCGTCTCCGCCTGCGTCGCGGTCTGCGACTCGAGCGACTGCCCGAGCTTGTAGATCCCGGCGGCAGAGATGTTCGCCGCGCCACCGGTCGACTTCACGACCGCGGAGGTCTGAGCGTTGATCGTCTGCCAGTTCGCGACCGCGGAGATCGAGTCGCGGACCAGTCCGGTGGCTGCGTGGACGGCGCGGCCGAAGCCGGCGACCGCGAGCGCGCCGATGCCGAAGCCGATGCCGGCGCCGACGATCTTGGCGACACCGCCGGCTGCGGAGGAGACGCTGCCGAAGACGCGGACGGTTCCGGTCCCGAAGCGGCGGAAGCCGGCGGTGGCCTTGTCGGCGCCTGCGGCGGTCTGGGTGGTGATGCTGCGCAGTCGCTCCTGGGAGGAGGAAAGCCGGTCGGATGCGCCCTTGGTGGCGTCCTGGGCGGCTTGCACTGCCCGTTCGGCGGAGGCGTGCCGTTCCTCCGCGGCGACAAGTCGGGAGGAGCCGGCGGCGAACTTGCTGCGCGCTTCGGCGAGGCCGGCTTCCGCGACGCGGAGCTTGCCGGTGACGTCCTGCTCCTTCAGCCGCGCGACGGAGAGGGCGTTGGAGGACTTGGCGACCTCGGCGGTGATCGACTTCAGTGCGCCCTGGCCGGCGCCGGCGGTGGCCGCGGTGATGCCGGACTTCAGGCCGCGGCCCACGTCGGTACCGGCCTTGACGCCGGCGCCGCGAAAGCTGTTCTGGAACCGCTTGACACCGCTCTTGCCTGCGGCGTCGACTTCGTTGCCGACCTTCGAGCGGAAGCCGTTGAAGGTGGGGAAGATCGCGACGGTGCCGGAGCCGACTTCAGAGGACACGGACACCCCCTGGGTCAGTCGCGGAATGCGCTCCGTGCGGCGAGGTCGACTTCGAGGCGTGCGCGCTCTTCGGGCGTCACGTCGGGTTCAGTGGCGGTTCCGGTCCACGGCATCGGCATCTCGATGGGGTCCGGGTAGCGCTTCTCGTCGCGGTGGGTGTTGACGTAGTGCTGCAGCAGCTGGCCGAGGTAGACGTCGCCGAGACTGGAGGCCCAGTCCCATCCGTGCTCGGCGGCGCGGAGGTGCGAGCCGGTCTCGCGGCGGAGCTCGTCGACGTAGTCGAGTGCTTCGCGCCAGGAGATCGACTTGCCGACGGCCTTCAGGGGCAGGTGCAGGTAGTGCCGGAAGTCCCAAGTGAGAGCTGCCCGGTGCTCCTCGATCAGGCCGAGGAGCTCGAGGATTCCCCCAGGGAGGCCTGCTGCCTCTTGTTGAACTCGTTGAAGTAGGCGACGACGAGCTCGATGGCTTCGAACGTGTCGAGCTCGTCGAGCTTGGCGGCGGTCTCCTGGTCGTTGATGCCGTCGAGGAGCGTGAAGATCTGGTCGATCTGGTCGGCTCCGGTGTCGCCGGTCGCGCGGAGCTGGCGCAGCAGCTTGAACTTGAAGCGGAGACGGATCGACAGTTCGCCCTGGTCGCTGGTCTGGGCGACGAAGGTGTCGCCGACGACCTGGAAGCGGGGCTTTTCGGGTGCGGGTGTCTTGGGTGCAGCCATGTGGGTGAGCTCCTACGCGCGGGTGATGTGGGTGTGGCCTGGGACCGCGTCACCCATGCGCGGCCCCAGGGGTAGGTGGGCCGCTACGCGGCCTTGATGATCGCCTGACCGAGGTGCTCGTTGTTCAGCGACGCGTCGCGGCGGAAGTCGAACGTGGTCTCGTAGCCCTTGACGGACCCGCGCTCGGACTTGTCCTCCTTGGTGCCGGACACGGTGGCGTAGCCGGTGCGGCGGCGGATGTCGCCGTTCTTGCCGATTTCCTCGGTGAACATCGCGAACTCGAGGGAGTGGCCGCCGGCGTCGATGGTGATGTAGCCGTTGGCGTTCGGGGTCTTGCCGTGGACGACGAGCTGCGTGTTCGCGTCGGTCTGCGCGAGCTTCGCGACGAGCTGCGCGTTGGCGAGGCCGGAGGGCAGGTTGTAGCCGTCCTGGAAGAACAGGATCTTGTCGCCGTCGGGCTCGAGGGTCCACTCGGGGCCGCCGTCCTCGGTGAGCAGGCCGAGCTTCTTCCAGGCGGCGGGGAGCACCAGGTCCGGGTCGGCGAGCTCCTCGTCGGTGGGCAGGGTGGTGCCGGCGGGGGCGAAGCCGATCGCGCCGGTGACGGGGACGAAGACCTGGGTGATGTCGTTGCCGTAGCTGTCTGCAGCCATGGGGTTCTCCTATGCGGTGAGAGGGGTTCCGACGACACGGAGAGTGACCGTCGCGTACGCCCGGGCGCTGTCTGCCTGCTCGGCGACCAGGTACGGGCCGTTCGAGTCGGTGACTGCGGCGACGGGGTTGTCGTTGCCGGGTGCGGGGATGCGGGTGCGGAGCGCGACGGCGAGGCGGGCGATCGCGAGCGCGTCTTGCGGGTTGGCGCGGGTGCCGGCGAGGGCGGTGATGCCGACCTGTCGGGTGCCGGTGAGGATCAGGTCGTTGGGTCCGCTGTCGTCTCGGAGGACGAGGAGGGGCCGGTGGTCGCGTTCGACTCGGTCGACTTCGATGCCTGCCAGGTAGGGCTCGTCGCGGCCGGTGAAGGCGGCGCGGTACCAGGCGGTTAGGAAGAGTTCGAGGTCGGCGTGGAGGACCTCACCGGCCACGGGCGGCGGCCTTCACCGCGCGGGCGAGGTTCCCGGTCTTGGACTCGATGAGCATCGACTTGGGGTCGTCGGCGACGACGAGTGCGACGGAGCGGATCTGCCGGTGCGGGACGACCTCGACGTGGATGGAGTTGACGTAGTCGAGGGTGTCCTTGGGGCCGGTGCTCTTGGCGGCGTCGGCGACGCGGTTCGCGGCCTCGACGCAGAGGCCGACGACTGGCGCGCTGTTGGCGAGGTCCTCGAAGAAGCCGTTGTTGTATCTCACGGGTCGATGACCTCCTGGATTGGGATCTCGACGGGCGGCTGCCATCCCGTCCACGGGTTGGGGGTGCTGAGCGGGACGGCGTGCACGATGAAGGTGTGGCCGCTGTAGCGGAGCCGGTCGCCCTGCCGGACGTCGACCGTGGCGTCGCAGAACAGCGAGGCGGTCGAGGAGGTCGATGAGCGGGCCGGGTCGCTGGACGCCTGGATCGACGGGGTGCCGATCCAGGCAGCTGGCGGATCGGGCAGCGTGATGGTGGCGGCGTCGTCCCAGGTCGCGGCAGGGCGGGTGCGGCCGGGGTTGTACGGGTCGGGCTCGGTTGCTCGCCGGTCGCGGAGGATCATCGGCTACTTGCGCGGCCGGCGTGTGCGGGTCTTCGGCTTCTCGAGCGGCGGCGCTTCGAGCGACTGGCCCGGTCGCCGCCAGCCCTGCTTGAGGTAGTCGTCGACGACGGCCGGCGGGACGTCGACCTGGGCGCCGTGCGTGTTGATGAGCACCGTCATGGCTGCACCTCAGTCCTCGTACTGCTCGGGCCACAGGTTCGTGGTCACCGGGGATGCTTTCGGGAAGTGTGCGATCGGGCCGGCCGTGGTGATGCTGGCGGAGCGGCAGATCGCGCGGAGCGTCGCGCGGACGTCGTCGGTGAACCAGGACGTCGCGTCGGTGTAGTCGACGCCTCCTGGCCCCATCCGCTGGCCGCGGACGAGCAGGGACCCGCGTGCGGCCGCGTCCTTCGCGACGCCGCGGAGGACTGCGACGAGCTCGTTGCGGCTCTGCGTGTCGACGACGTCGTGGATGGTGGGGGCGATGGTGCGTGCAGTGGCGAGGACGCGCAGTGCGGTGTCCTCGTCGACCTGCAGTTCGGTGGCGTCGATCACGACCATCGCCCCCTTCTGCTCAGGCGGACGGTGCCGCGAGGATGAGGCTGAGCTTCTCGGCCTTGTTGCTCGCGGTGGTGACGTCGATGCTGTGCTCGAGCGCGTACGCGTCGAGCTGCGCGACGTTCCACTTGTCCGACGGCACCTCGTCGGACGCGAACTGCGCGCGAGCCGCGGGCGGGACCTGCGGCTCGAGCGGGGCGGCCTCCTCGGACACCTCGACCTCGCCGACCAGGCCGAGGTTGGACAGGCGCTCGGCCTCGGCCTCGTCGACGGTGGAGGGCAGGAACTTGCCGCCCTTGAGGTAGACCTCGCCGCCCTGCGCTCCGCGGAGCCGGACGACGATCAGGGTGGCGGTGACGACGTACCGCTTGGCCGCCATCAGAAGCCGGTCCCGGTGATGACGACGCCGGCGGTCGGGTCGGTGACGACGGGGACCGTGACGCGACGCGAGCGCAGCAGGTAGCTGTCGATCTTGTCCTCGCGGATCGACTTCGTCTCGACGCCGGGCAGCGCCTTGCTGTAGCCGGGGCCGCCGAGGTCCTCGTCGGCCATGCCGCCGAGCTCCTCGGTGTCGACCAGCATCGGCGCGGTGGTGGGCACGTTCGGCGAGCGCAGCCAGGTGAGGTCGAGCACCTGCGGCCACTGGCCGTTGAGCAGCGGGTTCGCCGACTCGCGGGGCAGGAGGCCGTCCTTGAGGAAGATCGACATGACGCGGGCGTACTGCGTGGGGCGCAGCACGATCGTGTCGAGGCTGTGGCCCTCGCCGGACTCCTCAGCGATCGCCTTCGCGAGCTCGATGGACAGGACGATGTCGTTCGTCGTGGTCCACGTCCCGGAAGCGGCGGACGTGGCCGTCACCTTGGAGGCGATGACGCCGAGCGCGGCGGAGTCGACGAACTTGACCATGCGGTTCACGAGCTGCGTGAGCGCCTTGTTGACGACGTCGATGCCGCGGCGCTTGATCGACTCGTCGGTGATCGGGACGTCGCGGCCCCACTTGTCGACGCGCGCGGCGGCGAGGTCGCCGGCGGTGACCTGCGAGCGCGGGTACTCCCCGCCGGGCTGGATCGACTCGGGGTCGTCGGGTGCGAAGAGCACGTCGCCGGTCTCGTAGAGGATCGAGCCGCCGATGGAGGCGAAGCGGCCCTTGAGCAGCGCGTCGGAGATGAAGAGCTGCGCGGCGAGGGTGCGGACGCGGCGGGCGAGCGCGGTCTGCGACTGGAGCAGCTGGTGGATCTGCTCGGTGGTGAGGGTGCCGGTGTCGTTGATGGCCGGCACCGGGTAGGTCAGGCTGTTGCCCATGTCTCGGCTCCTTGTCAGTCGAGGGCGACCTGGATCAGCTGATCCGTCGCCGTGGTCGTGGTGAGCGCGAGCCCGATGCCGGTGACGCCGTTGCCGGCGGCAGCGACCTTCCCGTCGGCGGCCGCGACGATGCGCGAGCCGGCGGTGATGGCGGCGGACGACAGGAGTCGCTGCACGCCCTTGCGGATGACGAGGACGTCGTCGCCGCTCTTGGTGTCGGTCGCGGCGGCGCCGAAGACCTTGATGCTGTTGGCGGCCGCGTGGGCTACGGTGCGGTTGCCTGTGATCTCGACGAGCCGGCCGCCGATGATGTCGGCGGAGGTGTCGCAGGTCACGTTCGCGCCGGGCGCGAACAGGTGGATGTGGCTGTACCCCATGGCTCAGTCCTCCTTCTCGTCGGGGAACGCCTTGGCGTAGAGGCTGTCGTCGGCCGAGGGCTCGTCGGAGTGGCCGAGCGGCTTGACGGGAACGGTGTTCGTCGGGAAGCCGGCGAGCAGCGTCTTGATCCCGTTCTCGTCGGTGTCGAGCTGCTTGCGCCAGCCCTCGCGGGACGCGGGCGGGATGCGGCCGTCGTTGACGGCGTCGTCGACGATGCGGTCGCGACGCGTCTTGTCCTGCTCGGCGCGGGCGGCGCGGCCGTCCTGGGCCGCGGCCTGGACCTCGGCCCAGGCGTTCGCGTCGATGATGACGGCGCCGTCGGGCGCCGCGGTGGTGGTGGGCTGCTCCGCGAGGGCCTCGTCGAGTGCTGCGAGCAGCGTCTCGTCGGAGGCGTCGGCATCGGTGACACCGAGCCGCTTGCGGAGGCCAGCCGTCAGGTCGCTGTAAGCCACAGCGTTCTCCTTCTGTCTGGGTTCACCCGGCTCGGTCGAGCTCGGGAGTCTGAGGCGCGGGGTGCGCGCGATGATGTGGACGACTCGGGCGGCCGAGTCCTCCGGGTCTTCCTCGTCGGGGAGGACGAGCAGCTCGTCGTCTTCGGTGCCGACGGTCTCGGTCTCGCCGGCGTCGGGGATGACGGCGACGCGGTCGGCGAGGCCGAGGTCGGCGGTCTGCTGGGCCGTGAGCCAGGTCTCGTCGGCGAGGAGCGTCGGCCAGTCCTGCTCGCCGGCCTTCGCCGCGTAAATCTCGATGATCGACGCCTCGATGACGTCGAGGACGTCGGCCGTCTTGCGCATCTCGCGGGCGTTGCCCCACGTGATCGACGACGGGGAGTGGATCATCATCTGCGTGCCGGGCGACATGACGGCCTCGTCACAGCCGGCGGCGATGACGGAGGCGGCCGAGGCGGCGAGCCCGTCGACGACGGCGGTGACCGTCGCGGCGTGAGCGCGAAGCATGTTGAGGATCGAGACCGCTTCCCACACCTCGCCGCCGGGCGAATTGATGCGCAGGATGATCTGCTCGACGGAGTCGGGCAGCGCGTCGAGGATCGCGCCGACGTCCTTGGCGGAGATGCCCCAGTAGCCGCCCCAGGAGTCGATCGGCCCGTACATGCGGACGGTCGCGACGGTGCCGGTGCCGGCCGGCGTCGGGACGGTGATCGCGTCGAAGAACTCGGCCTTCGACTTCGGCAGCGCCTTCGCACCCCAGTAACGGTTGGGGTGCTTCACGTCCGGCTTGCGTGTCGGCATCAGGTGCCCTTCGTGATCGCGGGTGCGGCGAAGCCCCGGCTGGTCGTGTCGTCCTTCACGGGCAGGCGGTATGCCGTCCGCAGGTAGGCCTCGAGCTCGGCGTCGGGTTCGATCGCCCGGGCGTCGATGAGGGCCTTGATGGCTTCCGCGGTGGCGGGAAGCTTCGCGCCGATGGGCTCGAACACGAGCCGGGGTGCGGGTTCGCTGGTGCCCCAGTTGAGGTCTACGAGGTCCTCGACGACGTGCTGCTGGGTGACGTCCTGGATGTGCATGGCGACGGCGTTCAGCGACCCGGTGAAGAAGTCGGCGAACGTCGTCCCGAGCGCCCAGGAGCCGGTCTCAGTTCCGAGGTTCAGGAAGTGGGCGAGCACGGCGCGGGCGATCTGCTCGTCGTGGTAGCGGATCGGCTTGTCGGTGTCCGGCAGGTCGCCGGTGACGCCCTTCAGCTCGAGCGATGCGCCGTTGGGGATGGAGGCGCCGGCGGCGTCGCCGGCCCGGAACCCCTTGGCGATGGCCAGCCCGGCCGCGCTCTCCGACTCCTGGTGGGTGCGCGCCTCGTCGAGAGAGAGCGTCGCGATCGCCGGCAGCGGCGCCCCCGTGTAGACGGGGACGCCGAGGCCGTTGCGCTCGATGGTGAGGGCCTGAGCGCGCAGCATCCGGTCCTTGAGGAGCCAGTTCTTGTACGCGTTGCGGAGCAGGCTCATGCCGAGCCAGTTGCCGCCCTCCCGCTCGTTGACGTAGGCGACGAGCCGGTCGACGGGGATGGTGATGTCGGGGCCGGTGGTGCCGTGCTGCTTGATCGCGATGAGGCCGCCGTCGGCTGCGACGTCGACGCTGGCGATCGTGCGGGGCGGCCGCCATGCGAGCTTCGCGAGGTGCGCCCGGTTGCCCTCGGGCCGGTAGACCTGCTCGAAGAACGAGTGCCCGTAGGGCAGCTCGAGCAGTGCGAGTCGGAGGTGCTCGGCCCAGGAGAAGTGCCCCTTGGTGCGCAGCGGCGCGACGGGCGGTCGACCCTTGACCTGTAGCCCGAGGTCGGAGGCGACGAGGTCCACGACCTCGTCGCGGGCCCCGGACGGGTCGATCTGCCAGTCCGCTGAGCGGATCGGCAGGGTGACCGCGCGGAGCACGGAGCCAATCTGCGCGTCCTCGCGGCGCATCCGGTCGTAGATGTCCAGCGACTTCGGCCACTGCAGATCCGGGTTCGTCTCCTCCGCCTGCGCGGCGAGGGTCGTCCACGAGGCGAGCTGAGTCTGCTGGTAGCCGACTTCCGCCACAGACCACCGCCCTTCTAGAACCTCGCGGAGGCGAGGTTGACTTCGTCCGGCGCGACGTCGTCGCGGGTGATCAGCTCCGCCTTCGGCGGGGGCGGCGGGGTCTCCTCGCGCGGCGGCGGCTGCAGCAGCTCAAGGCCGTACAGCGCTTCGCTCTCGGCGATGAGGCCGGAGATGTCGACGGGGAGGGACCGGTTCCTCGACCAGGCGAGGTTCTCGGCGTAGGCCATGACGACGCCGCCCTCGACGGCGAGGTCGACGTCAGGCTGGGTGACGGTGAGGAGGACGGAGTCGCGGACGCGGTCGCGCATGCGGCCGGTGGCGAGCGCGAACGGGCCGCCCTCGAGTGCGTGGACGATCAGCTTCCGCTTCTGCAGCGGCTCGATGAACTCCATCGCTGGGCAGCCGCGGCCCTGCAGCACCACCTCGCGGTGGCCTGACTGTTCGGCGAGCTGCTCGAGCGTGTCGGGCACCCACATCATCCCGGGCCGCTTGACGCGCACGTTGACGAACGGACGCCCGGACTCGGTGTAGACCGCCGCGGCGATCCACGACATCGAGCGGTCGTGCGACGTGTCGACGGCCCAGACGGTGCGGGCGCCCTTCGGGATGCGGAACTCGTTCACCGCCACGTGCAGGGCCTCCCAGTCCTTCACGTCGATGTAGGACTCGACCTTGGCGGTGACCCACTGGCACAGCACCTCGGTGCGGTAGCCGGCGTCGGTCATGCCGCGGATGTCAGCGAGGCAGGTGCCGACGGTCATCGCGCCGTACCCGATGGACGGGTTCGACTCGAGGATCCCGTCGAGGTCGTCCTTCGCGCAGCCCGGTGTTGCGGACCACTCGAAGAGTCCGAGCGCGGTGCGCTCGTCCGAGACGTCGTCGTCGGTCAGGTCCGCGTCGTCGACTTCGTCGGCGTCTTCGCCGTTCGCGTGCGCTTCGGCTGCTTCGATGCCGCGCTGGATGGCGTCGGGGAAGTCGATGCCGGCGTCGCGGAGGTCCTCGAGCGCGGCGTTGCGCTGGGTGCGCAGCACGATGGATCCGGAGTCACCGGCGTTGGAAAAGCCGATCAGCATGCCGTTCCAGAAGGACTTCGAGGTCTGCGAGACCGCGTTCCATGCCGCCCAGCTCTTCTCCTCGCGGAGCTCGTCCATCAGGACGCGGGCAGCGGGCTTGCCTCGGGCGTTTTTGCCGACGCGGATCTCGTAGTGGGCGCGGGAGCGGGCGACGATGGCTTCCTTGCCGTTCGTGTCCACGACCTGCGCTGTCGCGTCCTGGAGGGCGTCGAGGGCGAGGTCCGCTTCCTCCTGCGTGTCCGGCTTGGGGTCGGCCCAGATCTTGACCTGCGCCCACGGCTCGCGCGCGATGTCGAGGTTCTGGGCGATGCCGACGACCTTGAACTTCAGTGGCGGGACCCGGTCGGGGTGGCGAGCCGAGTCGACGAACAGCCACCAGGCGGCGAGGACGGACGCGATCGTCGTCTTGCCGTTCTGCCGGCCAACGAGCACCACGACGCGGCGGAACCGGTACTGGCCGTCGACGAGCAGCTCGAGCGCGTGGATCAGCAGCCACTGCTGCCACGGGTACAGCTCGATGCCGAGCACGGCGCGCGCGAAGTCGATGACCTCGAAGCCGAGCGACGTGTCGGGGGTCAAGACGCGCAGCGGCCGGGTCCAGAGCCGCGGTTCGGTGCGCCCGAAGTGCTTGGGCACCGCACCTCCGTGGGACTAGGTCAGCTGATCCCCCGGGACTGCTTGAACGCGGCGAGGCTGTTCACCGGCGCGGTCGGCTCTGCAGCGGGCGCGGGCGCCGGCTGCGCTTCCTCGGCGGGCGGCGCCGGGTCGGCGGAGGACTTCGGCCGGCCGCTGTAGGCGAGCACCCTGCGCACGTCGGCGAGCGCTGCGCGGTAGCGGCTGGCGACCGCGCCCTCGGCGCCGGCATCGAGCTCCGCGGCGAGCGTCTTCACGAGCTCGACGAGCGGCGCTTCCTCAGGCACGTGCAGCAGTCCGGTGGAGCGGAGCATGCGGGTCACGGCCGCTCGGTGCGGTCCGAGCTTCTCGCGCGGCGGCTTCGCCGGCTTGGTCACCGTGTTGCCGCCGCCTGAGCGCTTCGCTGCGGCGGCTTCGGCCTTCTTGCGGGCCCGGTACGCCCGCATGTACTCGCGGTGCGCCTCGGGTGTTCTCGGCATCGGCGTGCCCCTTCGGTGTCACGCGCGGTGTCACAGATTTCGTGCGACGGCGCACCGCGGGGAGGGAGGACGCGCGCAGGCGGGAGGTGTTCCGCCCTGCCGAGGTCGCTGGATTTTCTGGCGGCCTCGCCGGCGAGGGCCTCCGCGCGCAGTCAGGTCGGCCGGAGGACCTCATGAGCGAGGTCGCGCAGGGCACGACTCATCGATGCCTTGCTCACCTCGATGTCCGCGATGCTCGGGGCGCCGGGCTTAGCCGCGAGGTGCACGTCGAAGGTCGCGATCTCGGCCGGCTGCCCGTCGCCGAGCGCGACGCTGAGGTGCGCCGGGATCGTGGCGATGACGTTGGCCGGTCGAGGCTGCGATGCGGTGCAAGGCAGCAGCGCTTCACGGATGTCGTCGGCCTGGTCGATGGTCAGGCTCTGTCCGCGCAGGCTGTCAAGCAGGGCATTGACGAACTGCTGGGTGGCCATCGGGGTCAGCTCCTTGCCGTCATCGGGCGCTGCTCTCTCGCCAGAAGCGCGGCTCGACCGTGAGCGGGCCCGGCCACCGCTTCGCCGTCTTGAGCGCGCTGCGCATGGTCAAGCGAACGACCTGCCGTCGGCAGAGCCAGGCCGTGCGGGTCGAGCTGCGGTCCCAGTGCTGGACGTAGTAGCCAGGGCCGCCGCTGCGGCGGACGATGCGGACCATGTCGGTCGAGTTGGTGGAGACGGGCATGGTCAGACGCCCGGCACCATGCTGCCGACGATCGGCTCGGGCGCGTCGACCTTGGCGTTCTCGGGCAGGCCGAGCAGGTACTGCCCGAGCCGACGCGCCTCGTCCTGATCGAGCACGATGCCGACGGGGATCGGGCCGATACAGATGGCGCCCGTGTTGCGGGCCTTGCCGTCGACGTACTCGACCTCGTGGTAGGCGCTGACGTTGGTGGGCAGGGTCTTGCCTCGGAGCGAGATGGTCACGGTCTCTCCTCGTGTTGCGTGGTCAGTACCAGGCGGGCACCTCGTCGCCGAGGCCGAGGCTGGGTGCGTTCTTCCCGCGTCTCGTGTTGCAGTCGGCGTGTGCGTGCCTGAAGTTCGATGGGTCGTCCTGCAGGTCTGGGCGGACGGCGACCGGGTGGTAGTGGTCGAGGTTGTGGCTCGACGGTGTGCTGTTCGGTGCGACGTCGTAGTCGATGCGCTGCTTGCACAGCCAGCAGTTCGCCTCGGGGGCGCCAGCTGCGTCGAGGCGCTTGCCGGCCTCGAAGAACTCTGCACGCAGGCGGTGGCCGAGGCGGGTGCTGGTGCGGGTCATCAGTCTCGCGGCGGCTTGCGAGGCGGCGCGAGGGCGATGACGGCCAGGGTGAGCAGCACGGCAGCGGCGAGCATGCGCACCTCCTTGGCGGGTAGATCCCGTGCGTGTGCTCGCCGCGCGCATGTTGGACGGTGTTCGCGGGGACACGCTCGGGAGCAGATGGGGCAGGGCCGGGATCGACCGGCCCTGCCGTGACCGCACATGCGCCGGTGGACGCGACGGTCATCCAGATGGGGCCGAAGCCCGGGCTGGCTCGCACCGCGGCACTTCCTCGTTGCCAGGGTGCGGCTCTCGCCAAGAATGAACGTAGGCGGTGACAACGTCGCCGGTGCAAGCGCGACACGCCGGACGGAGTCAAATCCGTCCGGCGTGCTGCTGCGAGCGCTGTGGGGCCTACTCGTGGCGTTCGAGGGCTTGGCTCACCGTCTCCTGCCAGTCGAGGTCTCGGGCTTCGAGGGCTGCTCGGTGTGTGGCGTCGTCGGGGTAGTGGATGGTGAAGATTGGCGTAGCCGGCGGTGCCGCCTTCGCTGGTGAGGTCGAAGCGGCTGCGTTCGTACCAGGGGTGCGTGGGCGGGAAGCTGATGGTACGGATGCCGGTGTCGCCGATCGGGAAGTCGACGACGGTGTCGAGCTCGAAGCCGTGCTCGAGTAGGAAGGCGCGCTGCCGAGTGAGGACGCGAGGCATGGGCTGTGCGGGCATTGGGTCGACTCCTTCGGGTGGATCGGTGGCAGGTGGGCCTAGCTGCGAAGTATCTGTCTGGCCGCGACTGAGCGTTGGCGGTCTGCGAGAGACATGCCCGGGTCGACGATCTGGGTCGTGACGCGGGCGCCGACGGGGCCGCTGGTGACAGTGATGCCAGTGGGTGCGCCCGGGTTCCGGTCGACGAGCTCTGCTGCGATCACGAGGGCTGCGGCCTGGGCTTCGGCGGACAGGCTCTCGGGTCGGACGCCCATCTTGGTGATCATCTCGCGGGCGATGTTGCTGATGCGGTCTTCGGCCATGGTCGATGTTCTCTCGGTCAGGTGTGGCGGCGTCGGGTGGGGTCGTTGAGCATGCGTGCTCGCCACCAGCTGGTGAGAGCGTCGAGGTGGACGTAGTTGAGGCCGTTGTGTTGGCGGACGGTCATGCCGTTGTGGCGCCAGCGTTTGATGGTGCGGACGTGGCGCTTCACGCGCTTGGCGGCTTGACGCATGGTGAGCCAGTCGGGGTCGTTGTCGTCACCAAGCACTGGCGAGGTACCGGTCGAGGTCGGTGACGGGGACGGTGTAGCGGCAGTTGCGGCAGCGGAGGATGAGGATCTGGGGTCCGTCTTCGGCGTCGGTCCAGTGGACGCGGACTTGGGGTTCGTCGCAGACGTCGCAGGGGCGGGCGAAGTAGCGGTGTGCGGGTGGTGGGGCGGTCGGGTAGCGGCCGTGGAGTGAGGCGACCATCTGGTTGATGTCGTCGTCGTAGTCGTCGAGGACGGGCGTCGCGGCGATGCGGTGCTCGTGGTCTTGGAGCCAGTGGGCGGTGGTGGCGGTGAGCAGGGTGGCGTGCTCGGGGAAGCGGAGTGCGTGGGCGGGGAGGCCGGCGACGTCGCCGTTGCGGGTGTAGACGGCGAGGAGGTGTGCGGGCGGGAGTTCACCGAACTGGCGGGCGAAGTAGAGGGTCCAGTAGGACAGGCGCCCGTAGAGGTCGTCGGCGTCGTCGACGGGGGTGGCGGCGAACGGGAGCGTGCCGTGGCTGGCTTTGGTGTGCATGGACCCGTCGCTGTCGTGGGGGCCGATGGACGGGTTCGCTTGGGCGACGACGTGGGCGACGAGCTGCGGGGCTGCGTCGAGGTGTTCGTGGGTGCGCAGGAGGCGGAGCTGCGGGAGGGCGGTTTCGAGGAGCAAGGCGGTGTC
>Ga0160429_1001360_pt1 | contig 13737 bp, 19 predicted proteins | sample SolpanmetagenomR_FD_108199 | JGI IMG/M metagenome (GOLD analysis project Ga0160429, IMG submission 108199) | Solar panel surface microbial communities from Lawrence Berkeley National Laboratory, California, USA - R | ecosystem: Engineered > Built environment > Solar panel > Unclassified ...
TGGGGATGTAACTTAGCCTGGACTGCGTAGCGCATGTATCGCATGCGCCTCGCAGGTACAACGATACTGTACTCAAAGGGTCCAGAAGCGAAGGGGGCAAAGGAACTGGAGATCCGTTACAAACTACTTACTAGTAGTTAAACAAAGCTATACTACTACTCTTTTTATCTAATAGAAGCTAGGTTAGTAAGTAATAGTAGGCTAAGCTTTAATAGACTAGTAGGACCCTTCTATTAGGGTTAGACTCTTAAGATTCTTATAGAAACCGCTAGGATCGTTCTCTTTCCTTCTACGTTTACGTTCTTTTCCGTTAATCACTTCTTCTTTAAGTACTTTTAAGTTTAAAATGTCAACTTATCCTGATGGTACAGCGAATCCAGAATGGTTTAAGCACTTAGAAGTTACGTTGCCTCTAAAACCAGCCAAGTATCAAATTCTACCATCTGAGGTGAGTTCTTTAAGAAGACGCGTGAAAGCGCGTATCTCTTAAAGGTCTTACAATCGTTACCTGACTGCTTTAGCTAGGTTTTAGAGATCATCTGCCATAGACGGATAGCGGGCGTAAGTTATAAAGGGTTCAATAAAGCGGCAGATGTTATTCTAACGTGGTTAAGCAGCTGGAACAATATCTTGTGCGGTGGGCACACCCCTCTACCACAATTCGCTCTCTTGCACGCTTTTATTCGTGGCATGACCTCTCTGAACTCGTTCAGTGTTTGCACCATGTGCAAAGCTATGTTGACAAGTAAATGATAGCTCACTCCTCTCAGAAAGTGAAGCTTTAACTAATCACACGTTTCAGTCTCAAAACACTTACCCCACAAAACTCCGCCTTATCACCACATCTTCTGGAACAACAACGACAACGCAAACGAAAGACACCAGATGACAGCAGTGATGCCGATTCTTTCAATGCAACATGTGACACGCCTTCGTCCTCGAGATCATTTGAGTCTCGTGACGAACCAAACACCTACAATTGCACTTTGGAATATGTTGGTGACGTCATTATCATGCGTGTAAGCAATTATAAAGGCTCTCCATTTGACAAGTTCTAACACTTTGTGAAGCCCTTGCAATCTATTATGCAGGATGCGATGCCCACGCTATCTATGGTCAATATTGCAAGTCGAACACCCACCACACAAGCAGCATATCGTATATCGAACGCCTTTGATCTACGCTTAAAACAAGCTGCTGCCAACTCCGCCCCACTTTCGATTGACAATAATCTCGATAGTACACGACCATCTCTCGCCTTCAACTTCATTACCAAGAGCGTCATCGGTGCAGGTGTGCAGCCGGTCACATCAGACGTCATGATAGGTTGTGGTCATACACGTGCCAAGGGTCAACCACAATGTCGACCAGACATGGGCCAAGCTATAGGTTGTGAGTACGCCAGAGTCTGCGAATGCATGGAGCTTGCGTCAGTCGATGAGAAACGGTTGAAGCCAGAAGAACGAGCGCTCTTTGAAAGAGGTGATTACGCGACTTTGCCCAAGAGGTTTCCGTATCAAGCGAGCAATCCCCCAGTCTTACAGTCTTTCTATCTCGACTCTCGAGCGCCGATTTACGAATGTAACCCCAATTGTAATTGCGGACCAGTGTGCAAAACGAGATGTGTACAACGAGGCCGTCAAGTTCCTTTGGAAATCTTCAAAACGGAAAACCGTGGCTGGGGTCTTCGCTGTCCGGAGAATCTTCGACGAGGTCAATTCATTGACACATACGTTGGTGAGATTATCACCAGTGCAGAAGCTGATCGAAGAGAGGCACTAGCTGGCCCTGGCACTGGCAAAGCTTCGTACTTTTATTCGCTTGACAAGTTTGTCGACGATGATCTGCTGGACGAGGATTGCTACGTTGTCGATGGCGAGTTCATGGGCAATGTTACGCGATTCATCAACCACTCGTGTGAACCCAATTGCCGACAATACACAGTATCGTACAACAAATGGGATAGGAAAGTGTATGAGCTGGCATTCTTTGCATGGCAGAACATACCAGCAAACACAGAGTTGACGTTTGATTACATGGATAGGGAGGGTGGTCAAGAAGAGGAATCGCTGTCGAAGGAAGAGATCAGTGAAGTACAGAAATGTCGATGTGGTGCAAAGAAGTGCAGAGGCAGACTTTGGTATTGAGGCATGTGATGGATGGTTCTTTTGCTCTTCTTGGTCATGATCCCTATCACGACAACATGATCACACGTACGTAGCATAGCATAGCATAGCGAAATTTGAGTCACCTGTAGTAAAAAAATGTTCCCAATGAAGTTGGAAAAGATGACTCGCACGCTACGGAGCCGGATCCGCCCTTAAGCGCGTGAAACGCGTTTGAAACAAGCCTTCTCATGCAAGCACTTCCACTCTCCTCCTCTTCAAACGCGACTATCACCACTTTCTTGTTCGATAACCTTCTTCGACCAACGCAAACATGGCAACCCCTCTCGACCCTACTGCTCCTCTCCTTGCTCACGCCAAACGCACTCTCACCCTTCCCACCCTTCCTCCTTATGCAACAACTCTCGTCCGCAGCGCCGTGCGTGACATTCATGCCCTCGATGCTAGTGTGAATCAGCTACTCGCACCTTACTCTGGCACTTTCAACCCATCTTCCGACCCTGCCACTGCTTGCGCACTACTCGTCAATCATCTGAGTATGCGAAGAAGCAAACGTGTTCTATGTGCATACCACCACGTTCGAGCCGCGAGGCTGGAGAGAGCAGTATGGGAGGGCAAGGATGAGGCACTGCTGCGTGGTGGTATTGGAACAGAAGGGCCGGCGGGCATGCGTGGAGATGCACAAGATGAGGGCGAAGGTGCCGCTGGTGGTGAAGGAAGCGCATTAAGCCCAGAGGAAGAGGAGTATTTGAGGAGTTATGGCGAATTGGTTGCGGCGCTCAAGGGCCGTTTGACCGATGTGGACTTGACGGGAAGCTTGGAGCCACCACGGGATCTGTTTATTGATGTGAGGGTTGTGAGGGATGCAGGTGTCATTGAAACGGAGTATGGGTGAGTCAAGTAGTTGAGAGGTGTCGTAGTGATATGGGAAGGGCTTGCTAATAACATTGCTCTCCAATAGATCGATCAATCTTACGAAGAACAGTCAATTCTATGTTCGACAAGGAGACGTCGAGAGGTTGATACAGCAGGGATATTTGCAGCGTTTGGACTGAAAGACAAGACTTGAGGAACGGAGACGTCCAGCATCCCATCAAGTTTTTCGACCAAGCAATACTCTGGAAAACACCACGCAGGCCATGATCTTGTTATCATGTCACCATGAGATAGCAGTACTGCATGGGCATCAATGACACTTGCATATTTCAGTAGCGCTGCGAATGGGTTTCAATTGCTTGAAGCAGTTCAGGTGAGTGCGAGCACCCGATTAGACAGTCTTCTCAACGCAGAGAAGCTGACAACCTTTGTAGCCCAGTCAACTGCGAGCTTCCTTGACTCGGCCTTCGACCCGAGACGGAAACGGCTACCGTGACTAAATCTCACCCGGAAGCACATAAAACATCATGAGTGGTGGATAGACTTCCAATCACAAGTACACACATCTCGAAGAAGCGATCCCCCTCAACAAGAATGACTTGGGAGCACAGCGCGATCATCCCTCCCCATCTGGGCAATCTTGCTTCCAAGCAGGTGCCAGAACGCTGTGCAATAACCTGTATGCACACCCATACCCGGAGTAGTGGTAAAACATTTGCCAGACAGCCGATGTAGCAATGGAGCTACAAGCTATATATAACTCATGCTTGACGTCCCTACGCCTTCTTGGTATTGATCATGGCGTCAGACCATCCGCAGAGGTCTTTCTGTGCGCTCTCGGATCTCGACAGCTATGGAAGTGGCTCGCAGAAACAATGCGTAGCGTGAGAAGATACACTCGCCAAGCTCTCTGCGTGCCAGACTTCGCGGCTTTTGCGGCACTGTCCTCGAACTTCCAGGATCTGAAATTGCCTACAAAAAAGGCACAGACACGATCATCTTGGCTCGCGGTTGTTTCAAGCGCAATCTTCCTGCTTATATGTATTAAAGTCTCTTTTGTTATAGCCTTCGCCATTCAGTATAGCCCTGCAAGATGTGGACAAGGGCGATGAAGCGGTGAGCGAGTCGAAGTGCGAATAGTCCTCCGACCACGCCCATCTCGTTCGCCAACATTGTCGCGATGTCAGCTCTCGTTCAGCTTTTGGTCACTGCGTTATTTCTAAAAAACAGCCGGGACCCCTCTATCTTTCAAACGTACAGTCAGATTAGCTGGGCCTTCTCCAAGCCCAAGCCCATGCCTGGGCACAGTCTCCTCGGCCTTGCGAGAGTTCTGGTGAGCTCGACATCTCAACGCGGTCCTCCAGCGCATCTCCAGCTGCTTCACCTCCGCCAGCCATCTTCTCCCCTACGAGGCTTTGAATGAGCTGATCGACAGCGTCTACTACCTCATCGATATGCTCCGATCTGGACGGCCCTTACGGGAATACCTTGGCAAATCATCAACACCCGCCCTCAAGATGGGTTACGTCGCCGCTGGGCCTGTCTCAATCAGTATGCCAACGACAATGGTCCAACCCAGCTTACGAACCTCTTCGATCTACCCCCTCTTCAAGCCATGCCGGCCGCGAGCACTCAAGGAGCGTGCTGCTACCGTATACCCAACGGCATGACCCCATATCGCCCTTTCGCCCGCCACCCTTTGGTTCTAGAGGTTGGTGAGACTGCACACGACAATAGGCGGCGAATGCTGCAAGGAATGTCAGGCTGCAAGCACAGGTTGCTTCATCTCAAATCCTGCTACGCGTATTGGTCGCATGAACTACTACCTTCTTTGGTTCAGAGGCAAGAGGTCGGGAAGAAATGCAAAGTGATGAAGATGAAGGATTGTTAATGTTGCAGTATGCCAGTATGGTCACTCTCGTTCAGATTCTGGTTTGGGTCGTCGACTTCACCTATCTGACATTCTCGGCCTCAACATTCGAGCAACAGCAACTGGTCCTTGGTGATAACAGGTCTGAGAAAGAAGAGCTCACCAAAGCGCTCAGTACTCTTACGAATGCGATATACAAACTTATTGATAGCACGAACATGCAGTGGAAACACCATAATACCACAATGGAGAACAACAATCTATTGAGGACTATGCCAGTAACGATTGTATACACTTTCGTCAGCGCTCTGATCCAGTGGGCCACTCCACTTCTATGGGTCTTCCTGTGGCCACTGTGGCTGCATGTCCGCCAACAGCAATAGGTCCAAGGCTTCGTGTCTACGAGTTCCCTCACTCTTTCGGGCTCACAGTGACACTGCCCCCTGATACATCGTTTACTTGAGTTATGTCAAAGGTGGTGAGGGGAGGGCCTTCTCGGACCTGTAGAGATTATGCAGGGTGGACATGGACTTGATAGCCACCCCACCGCCACTAACAAGCTTTCGCCTTGGACGAATCGTTTCCCTGACCCCTTGTGAACACAGAGTCAATTGTACACTCAAGGATGGACCAGAGGTTTGACATAGCTGGCTGGTATTCACCGATTGATTTCGTGACTGCTCTCGCCTACAGAATTGCTAGAGCGAATGTTACAGCTGCTAGAAACCCTGGGCATCTCGTACAGCATGTTGCTAGACGTATGACACTTGAGCATTTCTGTCCATACAGACAGACTGTACTAAAGCAAGAGCTGAGAAATGCACACGCAGCAGAATTGATTAGTATTTGACAGGTCGCTGCCGCGTGCTGGAACCGACTCATCAAACGAGCCACAATACAACACACAATCATTGCGAAATCATATGCATTTGCGCTCTCTATATATTCTTACAACTTTCGGCTATTCCAAGCGTATATATACTTAAGTCCCCTTTCATGACAGCTCTCGCCAGCTAGTCTAGCCCAACAAGATACGAAGAAGCGGGAGTCGGTCGTGAGTAAATTAGCTCCTCGCCAGCTACAAGGAAGGCCTGCTTCTACTGGAGACAGCGGGTCTTTCCAATCTCGCGGTTGATCCCAATATCTCAAATCCCAACGAACAGCAGACCGGGAAGTCACGCGCTTCAGGATGTTGTAGCTGCAACGGAGAAGCTCATGCAGATATGGCAAGCAGGAGTTGCAGCCGTGACAAGAACCCGCTATACCAGATTTGCCTACGCTGGCGTGGTCGGCAAGATCAAGTATTTGGATTTGATTCGTAGCGATGTGGAAAAGGTAGCAGCAGAAATGGCGACAGCGACGGCGGACAAAGAGGTCATCCTCAAAGACAGGTTGAAAGAAGTTGAGGAATACCGGCAATTGACCAATAGGCTCACCTCAACCTGGACAGCTACAGGCTTCTGATTTGAAGGCCAGCAAAACTACACCGGCACACCGCGCACCGCTATGTGCAGCATACCTGCTTCGAGCCTTGCAGATTGTCCGGAAGATGACACTACTGTAATGACTGCACAGCCAGTCCCCGAATGATGACGAAGGGGGATCGCACTGCAACCTCGATGGTGTCGGGAGCGATTTCCGGCGCCCCTCTGTTCATCACCGACTCCGAGACAGCCCTTTCCACTGCACTTCAAGGAATGCTTGGTCAAAAGTCTGACTCCAAATCCCTCAAGGACTACAATATTGATTCTACCAGGGACAATCTCGAACACATTTGTAAATCCCTATTCAACGACCTCAATCCAACCCAACCTCTTCGGTGGCAACTAGCAGCGACTTGGGAACGGTTTTAGGATCGGCATAGGCAAGACAAGAACACAATCTGTGTGACAACTGTCACCACTCTCACAGACATCGAGAACTGGTATCAGCTACGTCAAGCTAGTAACAGTGCTGCAATAGACGCAGAGCATCGAAAAGTCCCATCGACATTGCTGCTAGCGCAGCTCTGGTGCTCAACATTGTGTCTTGGATTGGAGACAGTCATGCTCGCGCGAAGGCCTGGGACAGTCAACAGCTGATTTTCAGGTAGCGGAGGCCGTGGCTTAGGCTGGGCAAGAGCGGAACAGTTCTACACGATCGTGCTGGTATGTAGATCAAGCGCATCGGAGATGCAGGGCTGGCCGAATCGGTTGCTGGTATGATGGTCGGAAGGACTCTAGAGCAGATCCTGGAGGAGGCGAAGCAGCAGACCCAAGCATCATGTCTTCTCCTCGATCATCGGCAGCTTACACTATATCTGACTCTCGGTTCACAGACGAGCAGATCTTCCAGGGACTCCTTAGTACGATGAAAATGTCAGCAATTGTACAGATCGCCCCTTTCCGCAGACAGGTCTGTTGGTTAGTCGGAGGCATGCGAGCCAACGCCGTACATATATCTATACCCCGATCCCAGTGTTGACGACACGGTCCTGGACAAGATCCCATCCGCCACTGGAGCTAGTGCGCAGTCGGCAGCCAACACACGCCAGCAGACAACACCCAGCGATGTGCGTCAATGGAGCTCGCTCATTTCTGGACGTACACATTGCCGAATCTGAAGAAGACACTGACGATATCGTCTGCACCAAAGCACGCGCTACCATTCACTGAAGTTTTCAAGATATTGGGAAGAACATGGGCTACATTTGACTTCGATCTCTTGGCAGCGTTAGGTAGATGGTGTATTGTTACCAAGCATCCAGATCGCCTAGTGTCAAACCCAGATCGAGGCACGATCTTACGTTTCCTCCAGCGACGACGGTTCAAGAAAGACGTCAAGGCGCCCAGGTCGCCAGGGTAATTATAGCTGAGTGGCATCACCTGCATCAGAGCTCAGCGATGAGCTCCAAAACGCCTTGATCACCTACAATCTCAATACCATGTCCGAGCAAGCCATCGTTCAACTCTGCACCAGGGTTGACGCTCGTATCAAAGCTCAATCTCATTTCTTGGCCAACCGCAACCGCACCCGTGACGGCACTTCCCATGCTGCGGCACCAACCTGCGACCTCAGCTTTCCAGAGGACCAACAGAAACAAAGGGTTTTGGACCCGCCGCTGTGCTCATGAGCACAGAAAGCAGCTAGTGAAGTCAAGTGGACTTTCTGTAAGGAGGGAGCGGAAAGACGTGTTTGATACAAATCTCAACAACCTTGTCTCTATGACGAGAGTGTAGAAGATTTCCTTTACTGTTGCTCACCTTCGCAAGAACTTGCATGAGGGTAGCTAAAGATCAGGTACTTCTAGTGTCTGGATAAGGAGGCGATTCGGGCATGCCAAAAGAGCAGGAGTAGCAGTTGTAGAAAGAAAGACCATTCAAGTTCGACGGCAAGCCCTAGCAGTGGATACCAGAATTCGATGTAGGGATAGACGGCGGAAATGTATCAAGGAGTACTGATATGTGCCCAATGAGGTTCATGTGATTGAAAGGGTGGTATGGCTATCATATGTCATTTTTACATCTTAATCTATATGCAATCAGATCCATGCTCGAGTAGAACACTATGCAACGCCGACCCATGTCATGCTTTCATCCTCGTTCATCTGCTACACATCCATCCTCTACTCTACCCAGCCGTACTAAGCACATACCCAACAACAGCATCCATCCTCTCCTTGGTCAACTTCAGCGCCACCCCAAGCAATTCCCTCGCCCCCTCACCCCAATCACTTTCCATCTCCTCCCACTCTTTCCTCCCCAGCCTCCACACAACAGCACCCTCACCCTCGCCTTCCTTACCACCGGACCCCTCCGCCCACACCGTCGCCGTGCGTTTCGTCTCACTAAAAAACGGCAACTCACCACACGTCGTGCCCGCCACAATACGCTCCTCATATCGTCCGACAGGGAGATCGTATGCAGCACGCAACATACCCTCTTCCACAATATAAAAAGCGTTTGGTTCGTCGTTTGCGCGATACAGGATATGTCCCGCAGGCAACTGTTGGCGCTTAAAGTGTTTGGCGGTGCGGTGCCAAAAGTCAAGGGTCAGGTGCGGGGCGTGCGGGTGGAATGTTTGCATTAATAGGGGGAGAGGTTGTTTCAGGTTTGATTTCTTTTGAGTCTGAGTGGATGATTGGGTGTTTGGGGGTAGGTGGAGGTGGGAGGAGGGGTGGGTGTGGGATTGGTTGTTTGAGGTGGTTGTTGTGGAGAGTGTGGATGTTGCTGCGCGGTCGAGGAGGTGTTGGCGGGGTGAGGCGGTGGAGGGGGAGAAGGGGTTGTAGAGGCTTAGATTCGGGGTGGAAGAGGAGGACTTGGGGACGTCGAGGGAGGCTGTTTCGTTGTTTTGGTCGTGCTCGGGACTCTGGCTCAGAGCTTCACGTTTGCGGTAGAGTGCTTTAAGCAGTTCATTCTCGCAATATTCAAGCGCATCGTTCAGAACTTCGAAGAATTCGACAGAAGAGTCTTCGGACCAGAGACCGACGTTCTGTAAGGATTTGCCTGTTTCGGAGTCTTGACTCACACCAGAGACGATCATACGGACCCCACGGCGGCCCAGGATACGCTCCATACGCGTGAAAGCTTCAGCTGCGGAATAATCAATTCCATTGACATGTATCAAGTCGAAGACAAGGAAGCGGATTGGAGTAGCTTTGAATGCTTCGTCTTCAATAAGCGCGCGTGACTGCTTCTCGACTTGGACTATTGAGCCGAAGAAGAGGAAACCAGCGAGTTTTGTGACGAAGATTTGGTTGCCGACTTCGTGGAGGAAGTGGCGCTGGATTGGGTGGCGGCGGACGGTAGATTCGATGATTGAGCCAGGGTAGGTTGCACGGATAGCAGATTTGCGGGAGGTTTGAACGACAAAGTTCAGGCAGGCGAGTACAATGCCGGCTAGGATACCAGCGACGAAGTCGTACACACCCATGATAAGCACTATAGCCAGAACAGTACCGTATTCCAGATTATTCATCTTGCCCCAAGTATCATATAGAGCTTCTTCAAGCAAAGCAATGCCAAGGTAAAAGATGAGAGCGCCGACTACCATGATGGGGACGTATCCGATCATCGCAGGGCCGGCCACCCATACACCGAATGTGGCGGCTGCAAGGAGGAGACCTGCAAGACGGTTGTTGCCACCATTGGAGATGAACATCTCGCTGTTGACGTAGACAAGGTAGTTCTAGAACAGAGTTAGGGAAGTGCAAGCGAGACATTATCAAGGGCTCATACCTGAATACTGCCGACAAAGCCAGAGATGGCGTTCGAGAAGCCGTGTGCAATCAGCTCCCGGTTGAGGTTGAGGTCATCTTCTTGAGCGGCAATAGCGAGAGCTGGAATGTTAATAGGCACATGTAAGATGCCAAAGAAGGTCAATGCAAACATCGCGGGTATCGTTCGAGCAAGGGCATTCCAGTCCACAGCATGGAAATCTGCCGAATGCGATTAGCCATGAAGTAATCACATGATCCGCAGATGTGCTCACCATAATAGCTATAAAAGTGGTAGAAAGGCACCCCTGATTCCACCGCTGAAAAGATCCAGCCCGCATTGCGCACCTTCTCGATAGAAAGAGCCGGGACTGCTACAACGATAATATAGAAAATAGCTGCAATAATGACAAAGAACGCTGGCACCAGATATGGTGATTGAGTGAAGCGCTTTGAACCCAAAAGTACTATCGACAGCACGAGAGGCACAATCCAAAGCGCGATCGTATCTGCTTGGAAGAGTTTATGCAAAGTAGCCATGTCGTACTCCAGATTGCCGTCAAGACGTGCTGAGACTTCGATACCGGTCACGAAAAGAAAGAAACCCACACCACCGATGCAGCCGATCAGGATGTGGCGAGGAAAGAAGTTGACAAGTGATCCTAGCTTGAAAAGACCAAGAATGAGGAATACCAATCCAGTTATGACTGAGCTCATGGCGTAGGATGTGATGACTGTGGCCATGATCACTTTCGGGTCTTTGTGACCTATTCGGGCCATGATAGTGTAAGTCATCTTGTGGAAGAATGGTACAACCTCAATCTACACGATGTCAGCTTGCTCTCATTGAAGCCACTGTTTTTGTTCTTACCATCTCTGATCCAACCGCGCCCTTGAATATGCTTCCCCCAGAAGAGAAGATCAGTTGCGACACAATACAGCTAACATAGAACATAGATATGCCATCAGGTCCAGTCTTCTCAAAGACAGGCTCTCCTAGTGGGAACAGAATCATGCCTGATCATGTTAGTATTGAATTGGAAGATCGGTTGCAAAGCAGAACTTGCCATACGATAGCGCATCAAGCACATTCAGCAGCACACCTAAGAAAACACAAGGTAGCAGTCCAACGGGCTCTTTAATACCCTTCTCCCATATTGCTCGTCCATCCCAAGACTTTGGATGTGATATCGTGTATGCGACAGATAGCCCTTGATGTCGAGCCGTCTTCGCAAACTCTTGTATTTCTTGTAATCGTCCTTTCCTCCTGCGAACAGGCTGTCCTTCTAGATCTCCCGGTCCGGTCGTATCTGGCTTGCTGATAGCTTGATGATCAACACCCTTGGACATAATCAATGGTGTGTTCTCGTCAGCTTGCTCTCCCTCCTCTGCCTCCTCAATCACTAGCTCCGGTACATCCAGATGCATGCTGTCCTTTCCTCGTGAAGCTGCTCGTTCCTCCTCCGTTTCTTGACCTTCATCTTTCGGCGGCGATTGTGATGTGCCAAAAAGCTTCGATATCTCTGAGATATTGGACCTCTTTGGCTTGACTGTCGGCGTCGCAGGTTGTGTGGTTGATGGTGATGCTGGTTCAGACACTTCTTGAATAGCTGGCGGTCTTATGTAAGATCCGCTATATAACGTGTTGAAGTCCGGTCTTTCTTCTTGTAGATCCTTCTTGCTGTAGTCCAAGCCTGCGTCGTTGGGCAAAGAAACAGTCCTGTCTCGTTTAGGTGTGGTATCGTGGATGGTGTCTGGATCTGAAAAGGCAAAAGATGCTAATTGCGCTGTTTCTTCTCGAATACCTTGGTTGGAGTAATGTGCAGGGTCTGTACCAGGTGTGATTAGCTAAGGTCATACAAGAAAGGCTTGGCATTGGAGTTCGTACCTGCCGAAGCATTTGGTGATTGTGTAGCAAATGATCTTGCTGGCCCTCGATTGCCGATTGAACTAGCTAAATTGGAAGTAATAGAGAAGGAGCGACCAGAGGTAGAAGCTGGTCGAGCTGTTGTTGGTCTGTCAAAGCCGTCGTCAGACAGACCAGGCGATTGAGGCTGGTGAGGTTGTGAGGCCGAGGAGAACCTGCGGAAGCCAGGAAAGCGAGATGTCATTCTGGCAGGAAGCGGTCACCTAGCTATCAAAGGCTAGGTAGCTGCTACCTAGGTAGATGGTGTTGTGCAAGAAAAAGAGTTAAGGCGTCAGTTTCACATGCGCCTGCCCATTTGTGCGTATAGGCTCGTCGTCGTCGTCCTTGCTTGTATAATATTGAATGGAATAGAAGCTGACGAAATAATAGAAGATGTCAAGAAGCAAAGATAAGGATGGATACCAGGTATGTCTTGTGGATATTATAGAGTAACTCGCTGGTTGTTTCAGATAGATCGCTGACACACAAAAATACCAAAAAGATGGCATTAAGGGTCTGCGCTAAACCTTGTTTCCGCCTTATCGGCAAGCCGGCCATCATACCGCGGTGCATTGACTCGCCCACTTCGACGACAAGCTGACGACGACCAACAACACTCTCGTTAGTATGTCCGTAGTAGATCCGTAGTAGAGCAACTCAATCTGGTGAAGAACGCAGGGAGCTGTCTTAATGGTTGATTGTGTATACGGCTGTATGAGTGCTTCATACTGCATAGATATTAGGCTATCTCAAGCTAGCCATAGCATTCGCAACCTGTAGTCAATCCATTACATCCTCGAATGGTGATTTCACTCCTTTCAAGCAGTCTCGTCGCTGTTTATGTACTCTGCATCCGGGGAGTCGCTGCTCTTTCATGCTTGGTTGTGAGGCTGGAGGACGAGATGAAAGAAGATGAAGAGTCGTCTGATGGATACTGGAGACTACTAAGATGTGGGCCATGTCGCCGATATGAGAAGGGGTGGGGCATAGCAGGAGGAGGAGTAGTGTCCAGAGTGCGGCGAAGAGTGCTGTTGGAATTGGCGCGAATGAGTGATGGGTGTTGGCTAAGGAGAGTGCTTGGTCGAGGGAAGAAATGGAGGCGAAGGCGCGAGAGAGGATGCTGATGCCCGAGATACAGTCTAAAGAGTTCGAATATGGAAGTTGAATGATTCTACTAGATCTGCTGTTAGCATTCAAGAAGCACAGCTTACTGTTCACAGCGGAGGATCGCTAATATAACCTAACGAAGAGACTCGGCAGGACCAACTCATGTGTCTCAATTTGATATAATGACCACTGAACTCTTCGTCCGAAGACATAGCCGCGCTGAAGTTGAGTAGTGACGAAACAATGGGTGTCAAGCTCGATGTCTTTGCTTACTATTGATCATTGACGTCGGAGCTTACATGGCCAAAGGCATCTGTGAACCGTGTGTTTGAGCTGCATGGTGATGAAGAGCGTGTACATCTTCTTGGAACTATTGGACGGGCCTAAACTGCGAGGCTACGGTGTCCAGGAACAGCAAAAGAAGGTCAAACAAAGCCAAAACGTACAGGACTTTGTGATGTCTCCAGAAGTGCAATGAGGAAAGAATGTTTACGCTGAAAAAAGTGCATGTTTGGCACATGCGGAGCAAATGGGTAGGTCCTTTAACGCCAAGACATGGAGATGACTATCAGGTCTACTAAAACCGATGATGTCGTGACTCTCTTCTGTCATTTGGCAATTGAGATTGTTTGCTCAGCTACCAGGTAGTAACTCCACA
>Ga0160429_1001361_pt1 | contig 13730 bp, 15 predicted proteins | sample SolpanmetagenomR_FD_108199 | JGI IMG/M metagenome (GOLD analysis project Ga0160429, IMG submission 108199) | Solar panel surface microbial communities from Lawrence Berkeley National Laboratory, California, USA - R | ecosystem: Engineered > Built environment > Solar panel > Unclassified ...
CTCTGGGAAAGCTGCTCAACAAAAAAGCCGCCTTTTCAGGCGGCTTTTTTGTCTATACTAGTCAGTAAAACGGCGTTTCTGCTTAGCCAGCCCGCAGCAGCGGGTGTATCTGCCTAATTCAGTTTAATCCGTTAAATCTGCGGTCTACTTTTTGCCTTTCATCAGGTTCTTGCCCAGCGATTCTACTTTGAGGATGAACTGGTCTACGTCTTCGTTAGCATACACGCCGTAGGCGGAGGAGATAGTGCCTTTGGCACCGTCGGCCGTTTCCAGGACATAGAGAATAGCCATATCGTCGGGGTCGCTTTCGCCTTCGAAGCGGAAGTAGTCGACAATAGTCGTTTCTTCGGGGCTGAAGGTGAGCGGGCTCTGGTCGTCCATGGTGGTGAGGCGGCCATCCTGCACAGTAAAATCGTGGGTGTAGCCCTGGCTTTTCAGCTTCTTCTCGACGGTCGTCATCGACGTCATTTCTTCTTTGTCCTGCATGGCACTGGGTGTTTTCAGATGGCGAAAGATGAGGGCCTGAAACAGGCCGCCCCAGCTATACGGAGCCGGGGCGGTTGGGGGTTAGTCGCGGGCAAGAGTTTTTGTGGCTAGGGCCGGGCGCCGGCACTGCGCGCCTCAATGGTGCGCTGCAAGGCGTCCACATCGAGGGCCGCCCCGCAGGCGCCGCCGCAGCCTTTGGCACAGCCGGCCTGCCCTTTGGCCGCGAAGGCCAGCCATAGGCGCCGCCCCAGGTAAAAGAGCGCCGCCGCAAACAGGGCAATGATAATGAGCAGTTGAATGTCCATAACAGGGCTAAAACCGCTAGTGAGAAAAGAAGGTTTATAATTAAGAAGTCACTACCTAAAAGCTCCCGAGCGCGGTCAGCTTCTTCGCAATGTCGTCTACGTCGTTGGTGCTCATCACCAACACGCCCTTGGGGTCAAGCAGCATATAAGTGGGGAAAGCGGTGACGTTGTAGCCCGAGATAACCGGCCCTTCAGCGGTTTGTAGCTCAGACAATTGCAAACCCGGCACGTTATGCTGGCGGATGGCCTTTTTCCATTGCGGAGCAGACGTGGCGCCTTCCATCGCGATGCCGATGATGGCCAGCTTGCTGGCGTATTGTTGATGCAGCGCGTTTACCTTGGGCATAGCCTTGATGCAGGGACTGCACCAGTGCCCCCAGAAATCGAGCAGCACGTACCGGCCCCGGTAGGTGGCTAGCGAGTGCTTGATGCCCGCCGTATCAGCAATGGTAAAGTCGGCCACCGGGCGGCCCACGGTAGGCTGGCTTTGCAGAATGCGCAGCCGCTTGGCCACCTGCTGCCCCTGCGGGCTTTGGCGCACCGCGGGCGTAAGCTGCTGGGCCAGTGCTGTGTACTGCGCCACCGAATACTTAGGCTGCATCATCGTTTGCCAATACAGCTCGTAGGCGCTGGTGCGGGCCGCCGGGTGAGCCTTGATAAACTGCCGGGCAGCCTGGCTATTCAGCTGGCGCAATGAATCGGCACCCGCGCTGGTTTTGGCGGTCGTGACATCATACTTCCACTCCACCGCGCGGTTATACGCGTCGAGCACGTCGTTTTCGGGCGTGCCCACCACCCGGATTTTCCCGGGCTGTGCGGCGTCGCCCTGCACCCGCAGCGTACCCGGCTCAACCCAAAACATGTCGTAGCGCGAAGCCCCCACCACGTAGAGCGCGCCCATGCCATTGTCGCCGGCGGTGGCGGGGTGCGTAAATTTTCCGTTAGCCGCTACGCGCACGGTATCGGTCAGGCGCTTGCCCTGGCGCTCATAGTAGTACAACAGGGGCTTGCTGCCCAACCCGGTGATAGTGCCCGTGAGTTGGCAGGTTTGGGCGAGGGCGGGGCTAGCCAGCAGCGTGGCCAGCCCCAGCGACAGTAATTTCATAAGGCGCGGAGTAAGAGCGCCCTAAGCTACGACTTATAGCCCTCCTTCCAATGCCGCTTCAGCACAGCCTGCATCTGGTCGTGCACGTGGCCGTTGGTGGCCAGGGTTTCGCGGTTGAAAACCGGGTCGCCATCGGCCAGCCACTGCGTGACGCGGCCGCCAGCCTCGCGCACCAGCAGAATGCCGGCGGCCACGTCGTAGGCGTTGATATTGAACTCGAAGTAGCTGTCGAAGCGCCCGCAGGCCACGTAAGCCAGGTCGGTGGCCGCCGAGCCCCAGCGCCGGATGCCGCGCGAGTGCTGCGCAAACTCGGTAAGGATGGCCATGTAGGCGTCCATGTGGTCGAACTTGTAAAACGGTAAGCCGGTGGCAATCAGCGTATCCTCGGTGCTGGTGGCGGCGCTCACGCGGATGGGCTGCTCGTTGAGAAACGCGCCGTGGCCCTCGGCCCCACGGAAGCACTCGTCGCGGCTCACCTCGTACACCACCCCCAGCACCGGCTCGTTGCCCTTGGCTAGGGCCACGCTTACTGCAAAGCACGGCAAGCCGTGGATAAAGTTGGTGGTGCCGTCGAGGGGGTCGATTATCCAGCGGTAAGGAGTGCTCTCGTCGGAGTTAGCTACGGTACCTTCTTCCGTTACGAACCCGGCCTCAGGAAAAAGCTTTTGCAGGCCTTCAACCAGCATTTTTTCCGATTCTTTATCGACGTAGGAAACGAGGTCGTGCAGGCCTTTGGTCACGATTTTCGACTGGTCGAAGCTGCTGACTTGCTGGCGAATAAAGGCACCGGCCTGGCGGCAGAGGCTAGCCACGGCGTGCGAGAGCGGAAGGAGGTCGGGAGTCATGAAGAGAGTAGCGCGGACTCTGCGAGGCCGCAAGTGCGTTTTTTGTGAAAGTCTAGTTGGCAGTGCTGCTTAGCACGCGGGCGCGCAGCGTCCACGCGACCAACGCCAGCAGCCCTAGCACGGCCAGCAGCTGCGCGCCGCGCCCGATGAGCTCGCCGAAGCGGGCGTAGAACGTCACCTCGTCATTAAGATGCACGGTGCCGTGCGTAGCAGTGGGCACCCAGGCGGGCAATTGCTGCACGATTTCACCTTTTTGGTTGATGAAGCCGGTGAAGCCGGTATTGGCCGAGCGGGCGAGGTCGCGGCGAGTTTCGATGCAGCGCAGGCCGCCGTAGCGCAGCAGCTGGCGGTAGCCGGGCGAGTCGAGCCACCACGCATCGTTGGTAAAGACGGTGAGCAGGGTGGCGCCGTTATGAGCATACTCGGCCACAAAATCGCCGTAGATGGCCTCGTAGCAGATAATGGGGGCCGGGCGCAAAGCCGGCGCATTGGCCGGTGCGGGGTATACCGTGCGCTCGGCCTGGCTACCGTAGGAGCCCACGTAGCCACCCAGGTTGATACTCGACACAAAGGCCGTGAGCAGCGGCGTCACTTTTTCGACGCCAGGCACTAAGCGCGACTTGTGGTAGAAGGCAATGGGCGCCGAAGCCGAGGCAAAATACGCCCCCGCGTTGAAGGTATCGTAGTAGCCCAGGTCGTCGCGGTGGCGGGCCGTTTCGCTAGCCGCCTCTTTGTTTGGGTAGAGGCCGATAGTCGTGACGCCCGTGAGCAGCGCCACGCCCGGGTGCTGCCCCAGCCACGCCCGAATCCGCTGGATTCTGGGGTCCTGCTCTATCGTGTGCTCAAACACGGCCTCTTCCAGCGCCGTTTCGGGCCAGACAATCAGGCGCGTGGCGGGCGTAAGCTGCTGCTCCGAAAGGGTGAGAAAGCGGGTGAGCTGCTGGTTAGGAGGCACAAAGTTGGCGCTGCCCTCGAACTTCTCCACGTAGGGGTCGAAGTTGGGCTGCACCACCACTACTTCGGCAGTGGGGCCTTTTTCCTGGTAAGTGGCCCCAATAAGGTATGAAACCCCGATGGGCAGCACCACGGCCAGCACCGGCCCTAGCCAGGACGCACGCAGCTGCACCGAAGATTTTGCCAGGCTGCTAGCTGTGCTTGGGGAGGGAGTTTCGTCTAAGCCGCCAGGCACTGATGCATAAAGCTTTACGCTAGCCTCACGCTTTGCCAATTCGTGAAATATCCATATATTAGCCACCCACACCCACAGCGAGCCGCCCAAAAAGCCGGTGTACTCATACCACTGCACCCACTGCGGGGCGGCGGCAAAGCCATTGCCCAGCGTGAGCCAGGGCCAGGTGAGGTCCCAGTGCAGATGCAGCTGCTCGAAGGCTATCCAGTAAATAGGCAGCGAGAGGTACCCTAGCCGGTTGCCAAAGCGCTCCTTAGTACGCCGAAACGCCATAAGTGGCAGGCACATGAGCAGCGCATTGAGCACCACGGCGGCAATGCCACCGCCTAGGGTGCTGTAGCTTACCCACCAGGTAGTGAGGGCGTTCCAGAGCAGCAGCAACCAGTAGGTGCTGGCAAACACGCGCCGCCGGGACGCGTTTTCGAGGGTGAGGCGGCGCTCAAGCAGTAGGTAGGGCACCCAGCCCACCAGCAGCAGCAGGGCTAGCGGGCCCACCGGGTGCGGGGGCCAGCCGCCACACAGCAGCAGCGCGCTGAGGGTGGCCAGCACCAGCGGGCGCTGGTACCAGCTAGGCGGCGGGGTCATCGTCGGCATCGCCGTCGTCGGCAGTGGCCTCGTCGTCGCCTTCGCGTTCTTCGCGGGAGTTGTATTTGCTGCGCTCACTTCGTTCTTGTTTAGCACCTTCTACTACCAATACAATTTCGCCTTTGATGGCCGGGCGAGCGGCTAGCGTGGCCGCCAGCTCGCCGAGCGGGGCGGTGAGGGTTTCTTCAAACAGCTTAGTCAGCTCGCGGCTGACGCTGCCCATGCGCTCGGGGCCAAAAACCTCGGCTAGCTGCGTGAGCGTTTTTACAATGCGGTGCGGCGACTCGTAAAAGATGAGCGTGCGCGTTTCGCGGGCCAGTTCCTGCAAGCGGGTCTGGCGGCCTTTCTTCACCGGCAAAAAGCCTTCGAAGGCAAACCGCTCGGCCCCGAAACCCGACTTGAGCAGGGCCGGCACCAGGGCCGTGGGGCCGGGCAGGCACTCTACCAGCAAGCCGTTGGCCAGGCACTCGCGCACCAGCAAGAAGCCGGGGTCGGAGATGCCCGGCGTGCCAGCGTCGCTGACGAGGGCCATGCGCTCGCCTTTAGCCAGGCGCTCGAGCAGGTGCGGCACCTGCTTGTGCTCGTTGTGCAGATGGTAGGCCAGCAGGGGCTTTTTAAGCTCCAGGTGTTGCATGAGGCGCCCGCTGGTGCGGGTGTCTTCGCACAGTACCAGGTCTACTTCGCGCAGCGTGCGAATGGCGCGCAGGGTAATGTCTTCGAGGTTGCCGATGGGCGTGGGCACAAGGGTCAGGGCAGCGGCTTCGGGCATGGGGGCAAAGGTAGGGCTGCGGTACCGTGGGCCCTGTGGGTCGGCGGCACTGGAAACAACCCAAATGCTCAAACCTAAGTAAACCCCTTTACCCAATTGCTTAGCTTTCCTTCCCCATGTCAGTCGACCCTAACAACCGCCCCATCCGCGTCATCAACGACGATACAACCGAAGAAGAATTTGCCGCCGGCTTGCGCATTCCCAATGCCGACCCGCCCAAGAATGAGAAGGCCCGCGGCGGCTTCGGCAACCGCGATGGCAAAGAGGGCTTCGGCACCGATAGCAGCGAGGGAATTACGGCCGTGGCCATGAACGCCCGTACCGACGCCCCCGACAGCGAGCAGCCCGGCGACAACATGCGCACCGCCGATGAAGGCGCCGACCAGCGCCGCAACCAGGACCTGCCCAGCCCCGACGACGAGCGGGAGGAAGACGGTAGCCGCCCCCACCGCGGCCCCGTGAATGAGCTCGAAGCCGATGACCTGCGCAAAGGCCCCGACGAGATGAAAGACGCCGACTCGCACGTGGGCATGGGCCAGATGGCTCCCAAAGACCTTAAGCCCATTACGGGCACCGACACCAACGCCGAGCAAAATGACCCCGGTGCTAAAGATTCCGGCCTCGACCTCGGCTTTTAAGCGAGTTGTGCGTTGGAAATCAGTAGTTGCTAGTTCGCTTATGGCTACTGGTTTTCAATTCAAAATTCACAAATTATACTTAAATCAACCTTACTTTTTCAACATCATGGCAGACCACAAATCAGGCAAGCAGGGCGAATCGCACCAGGGCGGCCCTAGCGTAGCTCAGCAAGGCGCCGGCACCGGCGAAAGCAACGACACTCAGCGCGACGAAAAAACCGAGAAGCGTCTGAAAGAAGACGCACAGGATGCTCCCGTAACGCACCCCAACCGCTAGTAGCTTTCGGCTCCTCTCCTTTTTATACGCGCACTAATTCCTTTTCCCATGGCTACCCACCACACTGAGCAGAATAAAGAGTCGCAAACCAATAAAAACGAGGCTGGCCTACCCGAGCAGACCAAAGCCGACGCGCTGCCCGCTGGCGACCTCGACGAGGCCACCGAAGAACGTCTGCAAAACGAAGCCGATGATGCAGGCATCATGCACCCCAACCGCGGCCACAACAAGCCCGACAACGGCAAAGGCAGCTACGCCTAGCTTTCGCTAACGCTAAGCGTAAAAAGCCCCGCGCCCTTCCCGGCCGGGGCTTTTTTTGTGCCGTTCGGCCTTATGCTGGCAATGAGGTCACACTCACCCCTAGCCAGCATGAGGCTAACCAGCACCCGCCAGCTTTGTACTTCTCAATTCTATCCTTTAGTAAGATGGCCCGCCGCTTTGCTGCCACCGACCTGCACGGCTGCCTGCGCACCTTTCGCTACCTCGTGGAGCAAGAGCTGTGCCTGCACCCTACCGACCACCTGTACCTACTGGGCGACTACGTAAACAAAGGGCCCGACAGTGCCGGCGTGCTCGACTATTTGATGCAGCTGCAAAACGCTGGCTATCAAGTGCACTGCCTGCGCGGCAACCACGAGCACGAGCTGCTGGCCACCATCCACGGCACGCCCAACGCCAACCACATGTGGAAAACCGAGGCCGAGCAGGCCATGACCCTAGCCAGCTTTGGCGTGGCGCGGGCCGCCGATATCGCCCCGCGCTACGTGCAGTGGCTAGCCGCCCTGCCGCTGACCCTGGAACTGCCCGGCTTCGTGCTCGTGCACGCGGGCTTCGACTTTGCCCTGCCGCCCGCGGCTATGCGCCACGACTTGCACAGTATGCTCTATACCAAAAGCTTCGTGTACGACCCTAGCCGGCTGGGCGGGCGGCGCCTGCTGCACGGGCACGTGCCCACACCAGTGGCCGAGGTGCAGGAAAAGGTAGCCGCCCGCGCTGGCGCCATTGGCCTCGACACGGGCGGCGCTTTTCGGCACAACCCCGAGCTACGCCACCTCGCTGCGCTCGACCTCGACAGCTGGCAGCTGCACTTGGCCGAAAATTGCGAAGCTCCCTACCCTATTGCGAGGCGGCCGGCCTAGCGCTTGTACCAGCCCGCTTTTGCAAAATAGCTGGCCGGGTGGCGGCAGCGGAAAGCTTACCCTGCACTCCGTCGTACTTTTGAGTCTATGCAAGCCACTGCCCCCACCTCCACCGCTGCCGCCGGGCGCGACACCGCCATTTTTGACCTCATTGCGCAGGAGCGCCAGCGCCAAACCCACGGCCTGGAACTGATTGCGTCCGAAAACTATGTCTCCGACCAAGTAATGGAGGCGCAGGGCTCGGTGCTCACTAACAAGTATGCAGAGGGCCTGCCTGGCAAGCGCTATTACGGTGGCTGCGAGATAGTTGACCAGGTAGAGCAGCTAGCCATCGACCGGGTAAAGGAGCTCTTCGGCGTGCAGTGGGCCAATGTGCAGCCTCACTCGGGCGCGCAGGCCAACGCGGCCGTGATGCTCGCCTGCCTGCAACCTGGCGATAAAATTCTGGGCTTCGACCTTAGCCACGGCGGTCACCTCACGCACGGTTCGTCGGTCAATTTTTCGGGCAAGCTGTACCAGCCCAGCTTTTATGGGGTGGAGAAAGAAACCGGCCTCATTGATTGGGATAAGGTAGTGGAAACCGCCCGCCGCGAGCGCCCCAAAATGATTATCTGCGGCGCCTCGGCCTACTCGCGCGACTGGAACTACGCCGCCCTGCGCCGCGCCGCCGACGAGGTGGGCGCCCTGCTGCTGGCTGATATTTCGCACCCTAGTGGCCTCATCGCCAAGGGCTTGCTCAACTCGCCCTTCGAGCACTGCCACATTGTGACCACCACCACGCACAAAACGTTGCGCGGCCCGCGCGGCGGCCTCATCATGCTGGGCCAGGATTTCGACAACCCGTTCGGCCTGAAGACGCCCAAGGGTGAAATCCGCCCTATGTCGGCGCTGCTCGACTCGGGCGTATTCCCCGGCACGCAGGGCGGGCCGCTGGAGCACGTGATTGCTGCCAAGGCCATTGCCTTTGGCGAGGCGCTGGGCGAGGGCTACACCCGCTACGTGCACCAAGTGCAGAAAAACGCGCAGGCGCTGGCCAAGGAATTTTTGAATCGCGGCTACAACATTATCTCCGGTGGCACCGACAACCATTTGATGCTCATTGACCTGCGCTCGAAGGGCCTCACCGGCAAGCTGGCCGAGAATACTTTGGTGCAGGCCGATATCACCATCAACAAGAACATGGTGCCCTTCGATGATAAGTCGCCTTTTGTGACGAGCGGCATCCGCATCGGCTCGGCCGCCGTAACTACCCGCGGCCTGGTCGAAGCCGACATGACGCGCATCGTGGAGCTTATCGACGAGGCCCTCACCCACCACGCCGACCCTAGCCGCCTCACCGGCGTGCGCCACCAGGTAAACGAGTGGCTGCACGCTTACCCACTCTTCCAGACCGCAGATTAAGCGGATTTAACGGATTGCGCGGATACGCCACCTGCGGTGGCTGACTTGGCTAGGCAGTTGGCGCAATTGAAGCGGCTGCGCCGGCTTTGCTTGTTCTTGGCACCTCTGCGCGTCCTTTTTCCTTTTTACCCGCTCTATTCTGCGCTTTAGTTAATTTATCAATCAACAATGCGCACCGCAGACCTCCTGCGGCCGTACCAGTGGCGTAGTCAGCTTGGCGCAGCCAAGCGTAGCTGCGCAATCCGTTTAATCCGTTAAATCTGCGGTCTTGGCCTCTCCCACTCAAAAATTTCAACAGAACCGCGCCGCCGCCGAAGGCGAGGCGGAGATGTCCTTTATCGACCACCTGGAGGCACTGCGCTGGCACATCATCCGGGCAGCCATCGCGGTAGTGGTGTTTTCGCTGGTCGCGTTTTTCAACAAGCAGTTCCTGTTTCACGACTTGATTCTGGGGCCGTCGCGCCCCGACTTCTGGACGTACCGTATGTTTTGCAAGCTGGGGCAACTCTTCAGCGGTGGCACTGCGTGCGACGACCAGGTGCATTTCATCATCCAGAACCGGGAGATGAGCGGCCAGCTGACGATGCACATCAGCACGTCGTTCATTGCGGGTATCTGCCTCACCTTTCCGTACTTATTTTGGGAACTGTGGCGCTTTATCAAGCCTGGCCTTTACCCGCACGAGCGGGCCAACTCGCGCGGTGCCGTGTTCTTCGTGTCCATTCTGTTCTTGCTAGGGCTGCTGTTTGGCTACTACATTGCCGCGCCGCTCAGCATCCAGTTTCTGGCCGACTACAACGTTGACCCGACCATCCAGAACCAGATGGACTTGCAGAGCTACCTCAGCACGCTCACGACCATGACGCTCTCCTGCGCCTTTGTGTTTGAGCTGCCCATGATAGTGTTCTTCCTAGCTAAAGCCGGCCTGGTAACGCCCGAATTGATGACGCTTTACCGCAAGCACGCCATTGTGGTCATCCTCATCGTGGCAGCCATCATCACGCCGCCCGATATTTCGGCCCAGATTATTGTCACCATCCCCATTTTGCTGCTCTACGAGCTCAGCATCCACATTGCCCGCGTGGTGCGCCGCAACAGCACCGCCAAGCTTAACCAGGAACTAGCCGTGCAAAACGCTAATATGGGGAGCTAGCCGGTTCTGGCTAGTCCCTTGTTCTTTGCCAACGCGCCCCGCTCAGCAGCTGCTGAGCGGGGCGCGTTGGCGTGTTGCCTCTTTTGAAAGCGGGCACCTTTTGTGTCTCATCCGCTTTACTTGCGCAGCTCGTAGACGCCGGGCACGCCCGGCACTGGCTCGTAGCGGCCAAACACCAGGGGCAGCAGGTGCTTGAGACGCGGCAGCAGGCTATTCTGGTCGAGCACGTAGGCCGGCGGCTGTGGCCCTAGCGTGCGGCCGATGCGCACCACAGCCGCATACTCATTGAGGTGGCCAAAGTCGGCTTCGGCCAGGGGCCAGTCGAGATAAGGCTTAGCGGCGGGGTGCGCCAGGTAGGCGCGGCGGTCGGTACCCAGCACCAGCAGCGGCCGGCCGGCGGCTAGCCGGCGGTAGGCAGGGTTGGGCTGCGGGGCGAAGGTGCTTTCGGGTGCCAGGTGCAGCAGGCGCGGGAGCCCCGGCACCAGGTCGCGGTAGCGCAGCAGCACCACCAGGCCCAGCACGGCCACAAACAGCAGTTCGGGCAGCCAACCCGCCCGCCCCGGTAGTTGCTGCCACAAGTACAGGCCAAAGTACGAGAGCGGAGGCAGCAGCAGCAGCAGCGAGCCTGGCGCCAGCCCGCGCCCGGTGGCCAGCACTGCCGCCGCCACCAGCAGCCACACCAGCATCAGCTGCCGGAATTTACTCTGAAAGACCAAGCCCAGCGCGGTGCTGCCGGCGCGCAGCAGCCCCAGCGCCAGCAACACCGCGGCGCCGCCCAGCAGCGGCCAGGCCACGGCGGGCGGCAGGCCATCGGCGGCGGCCACGGGCAGGCTGAGGCCGCGCTCGAGGTGCATATCGGTAAAGTTAGGCAGCGCGCCCACGTAGAGAAAGACGGTGGCTACCAGTGCATAAGGCGATAAAAAACCGCACACCAGCAGCAGCGCGCTCCGAAAGGAATTGGCCGCGAAAATGAGCACCGCAAACAGCCCCAGCCCCACGAAGAAGGCTAGCGGCAGGTAGCACAGCGCGGCCAGCCCCACCAAAAAACCGGCCCGAAATAGGCGCCGGTTGTCGTAGCCCTCGCGCGAAGTAGGCAGCAAGGCGCTGAGCGCGAAGATGATAAACGTGTGCCCCAGCAGCAGCGGCGACAGTGTATCGAGGTCGGTGGTGAGGCTAGCCACCAGCAGGTAGGTAAGGCCTGCCAGGTAGCCGCGCTCGGGGTGCACATCGGCCCGGTTGAGCACCGTGTTGAAGCGCAGCGCCTGCACCAGCAGCAGCCCTAGCGCGGCCGCCCGGTATAGTAGCACCGGGCGGCCCCAGGCCAGTTCCAGCACCCCGGCGCCGGTGGCGGCCAGCGGCGCAGTGCCGTCGTAGAGGTCGCGGTAGGGCCAGGCACCGCTGGCTACGCCCTCGCCGAGCAGCAACAGGCGCAGCTCGGCCGCCGACAGTGGCAGGCCTAGCCACAGTAGCGGCAGCCGCAGGGCCAGCACCAGCACAAGCAGCAGTACCAATTGGGCCGGAAGGGAGCTTTTGAAAAAGCGAAGCACGGTAAGAAATGGTTTTTGCCCTGCAAAGGTGCGGGCGAAAAGCCGCTGGCCGTGGCAACCACCGGCACCCAGCCGCCAATGGTCATTCGCCAACTTTGAATACGCGAGCGTGTAGCACCTGGTCGCTCACGGACCGGAAGCCGGCGCTACTGCCTGCCAAGCCACTTAGCTTACTTGCTAGGCCGCGCACGGCGGGCGTTGCCGGGCGGTGTACCTTTGTGGTTTAGCAAGAAGTTATGGAAAGCAAACGACAACAAAAGATGGCTAGCCTGCTGCAGCAGGAGCTGGCCCAGGTGATGCAGCGCGACCTGCCGCACCTGCTCGGTGGCGGGCTGGTGCCCAGCATCAGCACCGTGAAGGTGACGCCCGATCTGGCCGTGGCCCGCGTGTACCTGAGCCTGCTCATTGGCAGCGACGCGCCCGAGCGCCTGGCCGCCATTAAGGAACACACCAAGGAAATTCGCTTTGCGCTGGGCAAGCGCATTCGCAGCCAGGTGCGCGTGGTGCCCGAGCTCACGTTTTTTCACGACGACAGCGCCTCCTACGCGGCCCACATGGACGCGGTGCTCAGCCAGCTCCACATTCCGCCGGCCCCGCCCGAGCAAGCGGACGATGCGGATGACGAAGCGCCGCGCCCACGCCTGTTCAACCCTAAAAACGAGGACTAGGCTTGCCCATAGGGCAACTTCTGCTTCCTAACTCATAACGCCTACCTCCCCTTGTACTACGACCCGATTAAGCGCAGCCTGGGCAACGTCTTCAACCGCTCGCCGTGGCTGCGGCGCTTGTTTTACCACCTGCTCGATTTGCTGCTGCTGCGTACCTGGCACGTGCACCGCGAGCTGCGCCAGTGGGCCAGGGGCCGCATCCGCGAGCCGCTCAATATCCTTGACGCGGGCGCCGGCTACGGCCAGTACAGCTACTGGCTCAGCGGCCTCAGCCGCCAGTGGCACATTTTGGCCGTGGATGTGAAGGACGAGCAGGTGCTGGACTCGAACAACTTTTTCCGGGCCATTGGCCGGCCGCAGGTGCAGTTTGCGGTGCAGGACCTCGTGCTGTATCAGGAGCCTAATTCCTTCGACCTGGCCATTGCGGTGGACGTGATGGAGCACATTCTGGAAGATGTGGAGGTGTTTCGCAATGTGCACGCCTCGCTCAAGGATGGCGGGATGCTGCTCATCTCGACCCCTAGCGACCAGGGCGGCTCCGATGTGCACGCCGACTCGGAAACGAGCTTTATTGAGGAGCACGTGCGCGATGGCTACAATATTCACGAGATTCAGCAGAAGCTGCGCACCGCCGGCTTCGAACGCATCGAGGCCCGCTACAGCTACGGCGAGCCCGGCCAGGTGTCGTGGCGCCTCAGCATGAAGTACCCGATTCTGATGCTCGGCAAGTCGCGCTGGTTTTTCGTGCTCCTGCCTTTCTACTACGCCCTTGTGTTTCCGTTCTGCCTGCTGCTCAACTGGTTCGACGCCCGCAGCACCCACGACTCGGGCACTGGCCTGATAGTAAAAGCCTGGAAGTAACCCAGACCGCAGATTTAACGGATTTAACGGATTGCGCAGATACGCCTGCTAACACAGGCTGGCTAGGCTAGGCTAGCGCATAGAGCCTAATTCTGCGCTACGCGCAGGCCACTTGCCTCCGCTATTTTTACCAGTCGTTAGGCGTTCTGCTTTCTGCTACGTACCACGCCAAAGCCAGCCCCGCCCGCCCAGTCAGCCTGCGCAGCAGGCGTATCCGCGCAATCCGTTAAATCCGTTAAATCTGCGGTCTGTGAATGTTCCTCTGCTGATTGCCCGTCGCTATTTTTTGTCTAAAAAGAAGCGCAACATTATCACCATCATCTCCAACATTTCGATGGTGGGCGTGGCGGTGGGCACGGCGGCACTCATTATTGTGCTCTCGGTATTCAATGGGCTGGAAGACCTGGTGCGCTCGATCTACGGCAAGTCGGACCCTAGCCTGGTGATTGCCGCGCGCCAGGGCAAGTCGTTTCCCATCGACACGCTGCTGCTCACCAAGGTGCAAACCACGCCCGGCGTGGCCCTGCTCACGGAGGTTATCGAAGACAATGCGCTGCTGCAATACCACGACCGCCAGATGGTGGTGAAAATGCGCGGCCTGTCCGAAAACTACTTCGGTCAGATTCCCATCGATTCCAACCTGCTGGCCGGCGACCACCGCCTGCGCCGCGCCGAGCGCGAGTATGCCCTGGTGGGCGAGGGCGTGCAGCGCGAGCTCGGCGTGGTGCTCGACAACCGGCTGGCTCCCCTGCGCCTGCTGTA
>Ga0160429_1001363_pt1 | contig 13698 bp, 17 predicted proteins | sample SolpanmetagenomR_FD_108199 | JGI IMG/M metagenome (GOLD analysis project Ga0160429, IMG submission 108199) | Solar panel surface microbial communities from Lawrence Berkeley National Laboratory, California, USA - R | ecosystem: Engineered > Built environment > Solar panel > Unclassified ...
CAAACGTTCTCATCAGAACACCTCAGAACATTTCAACCAAACGTTATGTTATAGAAACCTTATACCTAGGCCGAGTATTTGGAGCAAACGTTCTAAGCGGAACTTCTTCGAATACCAATAGCCGGGAGAACGTTCCCATTGAGCAATATACTTGAACAGTCAAGGTTTCTCACGTGTAACGTTTGGCTTTCATTCTTCGCCACACCCGTGTCAAAACGCTACGTATTGGAACGTTTCACGGCTTATTGGTACGCCTGCATGCGGTCAACGCTACGGAATGGGAACGTTAACGAGTTCCTAACGAAGGGAATTAATTCAAACGTTCTCGAGGAACGTTTGAAGCCTCTGCATATGTATCGTAACATGGCTTACATATGCATGTGATATGTTGTGCTATATGTCTTGTAGGAGCCTCGTGTAAGGAGTGGTCTCTGTATGGCAAGGGCAAAAGATGTGGATTACATGGCCCCCAACCAAATACAACTTAGAAGCCTTCGCATCGAAACATTTCGAAAACAATCATCGAGATCTGATCACAATCATCAATACTCTCCTAGATATGAAGGTTCGCTTACTCATTCCAGGAGACGCCTTCTATATGCGCGCCGGAACTATCCATGCCGGATTGACCCCAGTACGGTCAGCAAAAAGCTCATTCTTCGTGGCGATCCAAGACGAGACACCGGTGGTGAAATCAACTCTGGCGTGGGAGATGAGCTTGCATTCTCGATGGACTCCTCTGATGTGTCAAGAGTGGGCTGAACAAACAAGAAACGAACTCGCTCCGTGGTCTCAGTTCAAGCTCTCCAAGGCTGATGCACCATTCTTCAACAACCTCTGGAAAGAGATCGGCAGGGAATAGACATCGTGGATGTAGAATGATACAGCAAATACAATCTATTCATCTATAGTTAAGATTAGCAACACGATTTTGAAATTGCAGACATACTCACAATTACACATATGTCAAGATATTTATGACTTCCTGTCTGTATAACTCGATCATCACAACGAGCCACTCAACGTCATTACACCTAGAGGATTTGTTAGAACACTGCTGCTATAATGAATGATACTAGAATCGCTCTCTACACAAGCATTACCAGTCACGTATACAGCGTTGCAGTGGATTGATCGGTTTAGTGGCAGCCATCATGATCCTATGAAGCAGGTCAGCAGTGTACAGAGGTTGATAACTTCCTGATACTATGATGCATCCGTATCACATAGCATGATGTATACGAAACGAACATATAGCATACCACAATCCTACGCTACACCGCTATATCACCATTATCTGCAACTACATCATCAGACTATCAGCACATCAACTGTATACCACTCTGGTTATGAACCTAAAAAGGGTATTAGCATGATGAGAGCACAGGAGTCTCGTGGTATATTGACCGCCCTACTGTATATGCAATTTAGGCTGTACACAGTATCGACACTATGCTCCCAATACGGCCAGTGCGGAATACATCAGTAGCTAGATTACACTACAGTACAGTTATACTCGACACTCCTCAGCGCTCGTATTGGATATGTACCATAGATATCCTGACCCACCACAACGACCGCAAAACACCATGCACCAAGCGGATCCCATATCAAAAACGAACAACGGAGAAGAACAAGCGGCGGCAGTCGAGGATGCGATTCTTAGAAATGATGTAAGCGGAAGAGCGCAGAATTGGTGAAGTTGCTTGTAGGGAGGGAAACAGAAGGAAAAACGAGACGCGTCGTCTCAGATCCGGACCATTCCTGACGAGAGTGGGAACAATCGGGAAAAGGTGAAAGAAATTTGAAGAAGAAGTTTTACCCAGAAGAACACTGCAAGGAGTCCACTAAGTCCAAAATGGGAAGGTGGAATGTCACGAACTCTAGTTCATGATCTCCGACTGTTCGAGACTAGTCTCACTCTGCCAGGAATAACTCTCTCTTGGCTCAGGTGACACGCCTCATCGATAAACGGCTCTCTCTCGAGAACCACTCTCTCTCACCACCCACCACACATACAATAGATACTATTCACATCATCATCATTTATATAGTCTTATTACATCACCCACATCATCACTAGACCACCAAAAACCATCACTACAACACAAACAGACAATATAACAGATAGCAACAATCAAGAAGCATTCGGATTTACAGGCCATCGCGGCCAACAGTTTTCGTGCGACTGTTAATGCAAAACTAGCGATCATCGACACTGCTGAACGTGCGCACAAAAGAATCATCAGAAGATACAGAAAATGTAAGAGTCTTGATGAATTGAAGAAAGAACTCGGAATGAAGGAACAGGAGGTGGTTGCGCGAAAGAAAGAAGTAGGCGACCTCCCAATCAAAAAGGGAGAACTACTAGTAGAGTTGGAAAGAGAGCTGAGAACCAGACTCTGTCATCACGCGCTGGAAGAGGAAGTCTATCTCACAAAGCGTATCGATGCGAGAAACGGCGTCACAGAAACCGAGGAAGGCACCGAATACATCACACCAATCGTCGCAAGTGTATTTCCAGCGTGGAGCTACGTGGTATTGAAAGAAGCGGCATTCAATCCATTCAGCAAGATCGAAACTGACTATAATGGATTCGCGGCCAATGCAGCATTGGCATTTCTAGTGGGCACATCACTCTACTCACATAAACGATGAGTTCTGATGTACCTACTGAAGTTGTGCTCATTGGTCATCTGGATTGTTAAGAAAGCCTATTCAGAGTAGCTACTGTAACCTTGATCCATGGATTACACTATACTACATAAACAGGACCAGTGATTATACATCAGTACACGCCACCAGTGCTCCCCCGCACTGATGGTCCTACCTCAACCCTACCCCTCTGGCGAGACAATCGAAGGTATTGAGCAAAATTGGTCAGGACTTGCACCTCATGGCAAACGCAGCCATCAACCAACCCAGTCCTAATGGTGCTGTGGATGGATTGCAGCAATTACCTGTTGGCAGTTTTAACAAGAAGGAATTTGGTATGGGGATCTCCGTAGCTTGTGGGTTCATCTATTGGGGTTGGGTGAATGGGATACATACATATTGGATCCATCGGAATCACAACATTGATAGTTGGCACCTTGCATGATATACCTCAAATATACTACATTTTTAATTAAAGATACTGGACTACGTCCTGAACCGAACGAATGCTATGAAAGAGGTTATGGGACAGAGATTATCTGGTGACTTGTGTCTTCCCTGTGTCATACTTTATGAGTAATGTGTCTACCTCAAATTGTTACCTCGCTTCTCACGCTCCTCAGTCGCTCTGGTTTTAAGAAATAGCTGCAGACATATCTCCTTACTCTTGGACTGATTTGTATATGTATACCTGATCTTATTACAGGCGATCAGGTGAGTCCGTTGCTATTCAAGTCGAGACTCGGGAAAACCTCAGACATATCAAGTGTCGGGAAAAAAGCGGTGCGCGATGACGACTGAGCTGAGACCGATCAAGCTTAGACTAGGGGAAAAATTTACATCATGTGTCAGGCTTAAAATATTTTAACTTTTGAACAAAGAAGGTCACAAGAAATGCCAACCCTAACCCTAAACCTCTGATGATTGCATTGTTAAGAAAGCCATCACCTATTCATCAGGCGGACAGTAGATGAGATGTTGTGCAGGAAAATGTATATAGATAGAATTATCTACAGCTCAAGAAACGATTAATTCCTTTCAGTGATAAAAGCGTTTTGGTGATACTGAATATTTATTGCAAGAAGTTAGAGTGACTGCCAACGTTTGACACTATGCTTCTATCAGTGCTACACTTGCTAAACAATATCAATTAGCAACAAAAGTTATTATCCGCCTCTGCCATATCCAATCAACGAGCAACACGTTTCGAAGGGTATGCTCGACCATTGTGATAGGGGCTATCATCGCAGTGTCACTCTCTCAGTCGCACTCAATCACTCCATATACCAGGTCTATACCAAGCAGTTGCCAGAAATTCATATGGATGCATGGTCAGCATGAGCGGCGTACTTGATCATTCAATCTGCAAAGCTGATATGGGATGCGAAAAGGTCGATGAGCTGTTTGATATACCCAGGGGTAAATCAGCCTTGGTAGCAGCTCTACTCCACTTTACGCGGTCGGTTCGATATCCACAGACCGTTACAGCCGTTGAATTTTGATCACGCTGCTGATACTGATATGCCACCCGACATCTGGCATTTCACTCGTCGAAACGTCGAGGCTACCCCAAAACCTCTAGGATTCGGAAGGGTGGACACGGGAACTCTTGGTTTGAGGTCATCGGTTGCATGTCGCCAGACTAGTTCGACCTATCTACCATCTACACAAATCGCTGCGAGTATGGGCTTTCCTCAATTCACTGTGTATCCATCCTCAAATTCTGTGATACCATCTCAGACGAAACTTTGCAGGCTTTGCGTTGATGGTACTGCATACCGATCGACAACATCGGGTAGTAATCCTACAATTTCCGCATGATTCGACCTTATGTGCTGTATCTGATCGCAAACCGCAGCTGGATTGATGGACTAGGTAACGATCAAGTGCCGGGATATATCTGGCTCATCGTCGAAGAAGGTATGGCTATGTGAAGTGAGGCAAGGTACGCCAAGCCGTAATGAGTCCAGCACTATTATATCATTATTATACCTAGCACCTATTGGAAGGCCTTCGGTCAGGGAAACATACATCGTCGAATCCATCTGAGAGATCAGGTCTAACATCTTCGGACGAGAGGCTGCACCGTGCACAACGATCTTCGCTTTGCAGTAATTCAAATATGACGGCTCAGGCAGAACCAGAACTTGGATCTCTGCATCTTCGAACAGACAAGCTGCCAACAATTGCCTCATAGGATTATTGAGGGTGACTGCAGCAATATGATCAGTACTGATCGATGAGCAAGAGTGATCATGCTCACCGAACCAGAGGAAAATGCCAATTAGTAAAGGTTCTTTGTCAGATTGGACAGCATCACTCAACTTTGTCTCATCAGTAGGCAGATCCATAGGAAGGAGATTTTACACAGTGTATGTGTTCTTGATTCCCAACTCTCCAAAGATTTCCGCTAAGCCTAATCTGACAAAGCCAAGCTGATGTGGAAGTCCTGCCTTTGCCATTCCCATCAGATCGCTCAACGTCTTCCCTACTATCATATCGCCTGGAGTTTCGACTGGAGTACCGTGATATACTAAAGCGATTTTTGTTCTTGGCGAATATATAACGACATCGCAAATCATCTCTTCAGAGCCGGGAGGTATTCCTCAAAAATGATCTTGCTTATCTAGTATTCTTTGATTTTAGTCAAAGCTATAACAATGATGAATCAGATACGTCAACTATCTTATCTTCCGCGACGAGATTGAGCAACCTATTTCGATCCAGCTTTGAGTTACATTCCCAGATCAGTAATGTCATGAAATTCTGCGCGAGCTTTGCAATTTTGATCCCGGGTCCAAACATTGCTACGACGGTATGACCATGCTGTTGTGGTATTGTATCTATGCTAAAGTCCTGGTCGCTTGATTCTTTGGTTGTGATGATTTCTATGATGCCCTGGTAGAGGAAGAAGATGAGATTTGTGGAGATGAGGGTAAGTACGAGTAAGATCCAGATGAGTATGCTTTGTATGCTCGTTGTTCTGCGTCTTTGTCAAGAGCGGGGCGCAGTGTCCCTTGTGGGAACTTGAATTATACAGATTTCATGATTTGGAGGAGCAGAGTAGATGAGACTTTGTTATACATCGAGGAGTTTCAAATCTGCAAGGGAGGTTTCCTTGACGAGAAGTACAGTACTCAGTACGCAGTACACATTCTGAAAGTGGGCGGGTTTGCACACGGCTACGTCAAAGGATGGGGTATCCATGTTTCAGTCTCTATATTGTGTCTGCGTATTTTGCGAGGGAGGGTGGGGAGAGGTCGAGCGCTAGTCGCACTAGGCTCTTCGACTTGTGGGCTTATCTGATAGCAGCTGTTCGGGTCTAGAAGGTCCTTGCGTAGGCCAATTGTAGACATCGGGCATGTATATATAAACTACCGCGGCGATACAGGGGTACAATGTGGCCTATCGCCGCGGTAGTTCATATATACATACCCGTTGTCTGATTGATCGTGGAATATGATGACTTCGACTTGCTTAACGTGCCATTGACTCCAGTGATTGACTTTCTTTGAGTGTCCATCCGCATTCTCGGATCCCATCGAGTAAGTCAAGCATGCATTCCTCAACTTTTGCGTAGTCTTGCGGATCTTCCTCCATTTCTACTACCAGATCATCCATAAGTCTTGGGAGCTAAAAGAAGATTTGTTGATATTCTGTGGACAATTCTTCTGTAAAGAGTATTGCGGTGTTCTACCTGCTTGATCGAATAGACTGCTTCTTCCGAATCATCTTCATTGGACGCTAAATTGGACACTATTTGCCTTCCCAACTCGAGAATTTCTTTATTGGCTGTTTCATTCATTGCGTCGATAATCAAAGTGATGGTCTCTTTTCTGATACGAAGGTAATGTTGCGCGGGTGTCTCAGCTGGAGTATTTTGTGGAACAATTTGCATGTCTTTTGCTTGCATCGACAGTCACTTGAATGGTAGGGTAATGACGAGTGTAACGGTTTTTCGTAATAGTGTGGTGAACGGTGTTGAGGTGATATGAATGGTTTTCTTGATGATCCTTCAGTTGGTGAGACGGCAAAGTATACATATAATAATGAATAACTCCTCCTTTCTTGTATTGGTTGAGTTTCCTGGTGAGTTTAGTAGGTTGCACTTTGGTATGAGTGAATAGCCTATCCTGAGAATGAAGTTGCAACGAGTATATTGATGAATATCGTATGTGTGGCGAGTAGATTGTTCTCCAGCATGTCCTTTAAGACTCAAGAGCAGAGAGAGAGAGGGACAGCTGAGCAGACTACTGAGTAGACTACTGAGTATCGATGAGTAGTACTGTAGGAGTACAGTAGTGTAGTAAAGTAGTACCTGCTCACACAAGACAATCAAGACTACACCCAATAGGTAGTGAGACTGGTCTCATTCCAGTTCTCAGCTATTCCGACAACTCACTACCGAGTACATAAACCACCAGCAACAACAACTGCATGCACTTCTATATTACATTCGATTATTCTCTTCTCACGGCCACCAGTACTATGCCAGGATACATCTGAGTAAAGTTTGGGATAAAGATAACTCGAACTTGGCCACGCATACACTATTGCCTGAAAGATCATAACCACTGGCTTGTAACATTATTCCACACTAGAAGAAACAATAAACACAACAAACAAAGCACGAGAACGAGCAGCATACTAGACTACGGAAGAAAAGCAACCTTAACTTCAGGCCTCATTGACACAGAAGCCGACGTGCTGAAGCTCTCCTTCCTACTCTGTCTAAACGTTCATAGTTACAAAGAGTGATCGGGGTTGCGAACTCATCTCTCACTTCCGTAATGCAGCTTGAAGAGACCAGCACTACGCCACCACCAAGCCCGCCGCCAAAATATGAATCAAGATCAGAGCTGTACAGGATTACACTAGACAGAGCGGTTCAAGCGATAGAAGATAGAGATTATGCAATTGCGTCAGAACTAGTCATGCTGTTATGGAGGCTAAAACGAGACGACAAGTAAACATTTGGATATTACTGATAGATTGACACTAATCATATACGAAACGTAGATTATTTGACGTACATCTTCTCTTATGCTCAGCTCAGCAGAATCCCAATTTTTCGCAACCATACCAATTTCTACCTATCGACGAAGCAGACCTCCCGTTTGATTTACCTGAGCCTTTAGATTCAGACGATATCTTCTCGGCGTATTTTTCGTATTCGCTCATTGCACTGAATCATCCGATCAAGCGTCCATTGTATCTCAAGTCTGCTCTACGCCTAGCCAGTACCACTTGGGACAGATTAGCGATCATGTATCTTCAAGCAGTGGGTCACTATTTAGACCACAAATATGAACTTGCTGTGAAGGTGTTTGAGCAAGTTCGACTGGAATATGATCATTGTGGCGAGGAGCTTTGTGCTAGACGGTGTCAGACCTGTATCGAAGTTTGCAGACATGAGGGCTTGACTGCTGCTTTTACAAATACATGTCAACTCTGAATGAAATCTAATGCTGTATATTGCCTATTGATCCATGGCTTTTGATGTCCTTTTATCTTCCCAACTATATTCGTGTGCTATATTCACCTGAAGATCCTTGTACTCTTACATCCACACGAAGTCTCCGTATGTCCTGTTGATGTACTCTGACGCCTAACCCTTGACGCCTACGAGTAGAGTCTACTCTGAGTAACCTTAACCGATACTCGGCCAGTCCCAGTCTACGAGTCTTCCCTCCAGTCCCACTCAGGGGTACATTTGAGACTCTACGCGTCCCCCTCTCTTCTCTGTTGTTTCTCGTTACAACAAAAATATTCACAAACTCAACAGGTTTCCAAAAGGCTACTCCGGCTACATAGCGCATGACAATTGGACTGGGCAACATCAAAGCAACATCATTACTCTTTACACCATATCTCATTTGCAGACATTATACAAAAAAGATCAAGAAAATGCCACCTAAATCTAAAAATGCCGATCCAAATAAAATACTACTGGGACGACCAGGAAATAATCTGAAAATGGGATTAGTAGGATTACCAAATGTGGGAAAGAGTACATTCTTTAATGCACTCACAAACTCAAGCGTGTAAGTCTGGCATACCAAGTCACACACTCAACCAATATACATAGCTAGATGAAAGATTGAGAACAATATTCACTACTCTGCCGTTACTGTAGAGCTAACAAATCTTCTAGGCCTGCTGAAAATTATCCTTTCTGTAATTTTCTGCACTGATCGTACCACCAATTTATGCTTAAGCTACTAAATAGGCACTATTGATCCATCAGAGAGTCGCGTCGCCGTGCCTGACAGTAGATTTGATTGGCTGTGTGAGACCTACAAGCCAGCATCAAAGATACCTGCTGCTTTGACTGTATACGATATAGCAGGACTCGTGAAAGGAGCCAGCACAGGTGAAGGATTAGGAAACGCCTTTTTATCGCACATACGAGCTGTCGATGGGATATTCCATATGTCGAGGGCTTTCGCCGATCCCGATGTAGTACATGTTGAAGGAGATGTCGATCCAGTCAGGGATCTGTCTATCATCGCTTCCGAATTACGTGCCAAAGATCTTGAATTTCTAACCAAACATCTCACCGGCGTAGAAGCCGCTTTCAAACGCTTAGGAAAATCTGGAGAGACCAAAGACAAGCGTGTTGAGCTGGAGACCCTTCAGAAATTGGTTAAGCTTATTGGTGCAGATGGTAAAGATGTACGCCATGGGTAAGGCTTTCGATATTTATCCGTCAAAGTCTCCTCTAACATTGACAAGAGAATGGAACAATGATGAAATCAGAGTGATCAACGAATTAACTTTGTTGTCCGCCAAACCGGTCGTTTACTTGGTCAACTTGAGTGAAGCTGACTTTGTAAAGAAGAAGAATAAATGGTACCTGTTTTGACCACAACTTGGTTCGTCATTTGGACTAATGGATGTAGGCTATCAAAAATCAAAGCTTGGGTTGATGGCAATTATCCGGAGAAGCCAGATGTGATCATTCCGATTTGTGCATCTTTGGAGCTCGCAGTGTCCACTGCCGAGGATCCGAAGGCCTACCTCGAAGGTGTCAGTCCAGGTCTTACCTCGATGCTCTCGAAGGTGATCACCAACGGCTACAGTGCTCTAGATTTGCAGTACTTCTTCACAGCTGGTCCGGATGAGGTACGAGCCTGGACTATACGTAAACAAACTAAGGCGCCGTCTGCTGCCGGGACTATACATACAGACTTTGAGAAGGGTAATTATCAGGTAATTATCACCGAGGGGCTGTGCTAAGTTTGGCTCGTAGCTTTTATAATGGCTGAAGTCATGAAATTCGAAGACCTGAAAGAAGCCGGAACTGAAGTGGCTGTGAAAGCAGGTAAATTCATTTGTGATGAAGTGTGGATTGGCATATTGACCAGTCTATAGCTGGTAAATATGTGCAGAAAGGAAAGGACTATATCGTCAACGACGGAGACGTATGTTATTTCAAAGGTATTTTCCTTGATCTATTTATAAGCAATGTTGCTAATATATATCCACAAGTCGGTCAAATAACTGCACCAAAAAAGAAGTAAGTACAACCTGGAATCGTAATTTGAGGTAGACTAGAGGATATAATAGAGACCATTTTCAGCTGAATACAAACGAGACAGATTCATCCTATTCTTATTGTTATTATTATTGTGATGATGACGTTATATCTAAAATGGTGTTCGTTCGTTCATTGTCAATCGTGTGACCCAGTGTTGCACAACATTGGCCCTTACACAGCTAGCAGAAGATTATATTGTTTCATGTCATATCTACGATGTTCTATTTACTTGAATACAGATTGAATTACACTGACCACATTCACTGTTGATCTTAATGTCTTCCGCCGTTCTTTCTCCCATTCATTCCAGCGCTTCATCGCAATTGTAGAGTGATCGAATTCGCCTTCTGTATCACCATGAGATTCTCCTTTTACATCTCCAACCGTTTTTCGAGTTTCACCCCAGCTGAAATCATCGAAATGCCAGAATGCGTAAACTGGCAGCACGAAATTCCAGACAGGCAGTGCAATTAGGTAAATCAACATCCACATGATGTAGATCAACTTGCGGCTTGTTGTTAATACCAGAAGACCAGGCAAAAATAGAACCACCAAAAGCATTGTAAGTGGAATGGCTGCTTGGCTGATCAGGCTAGTGGCGATTGATGCAATCAGAACAAATGTAAAGCAGATCGCAGCTGGCAGTACTGCTGTACCCACTAACTCCAGGAAGATTACAAACTGCATCGAGAAGCAGAATATTCCGCACAACTCTTTCACTAAAAGCAGTTCCATCAGATTATGTATGGTAGAGTTAATCCATCTTCGTCTTTGGGAGAGCAGCACTGCAAATGTATCAGGTACTACTGTATGGCAAACCGCTTGCGGGATAAACATCATCTTGCGATGAGGGAATGTTCGTAACATCAGCGTAGTAAGGAATCGGTCTTCTCCAAGTAGTAGTAGATTCTTTTTGTGAAGCGCTAATAAACTGATGATTAATATCACTCTTAGATCTCCAGGTAAGATTTCACTTACTGTCAACGCTGTTTGCAGAGTATTCTTCCACTATATCCGGATTGACCAGAATTGGCAGCCACTTGTCGCCTTTGCGAACTTTTATACGATATGTGCAAAAGCATCCAGGAAGACAAGTCACACCTCCAAACATACTCTCGAATGCTTTGCCTAAATGATGACTGATATAGTACTCAAAGACTTGAATGCCGGTTACCCAGCTATCTGTTTTGTTAGAAATTCTGGTCTCTCCGCAGAGACCCATGATTGAGGGATCGTTTACGGCAGCGTTGACCAATAACTGTAGAGCGTCCTCTTGAACACAAGTATCGGCGTCCACCATCAGCACAAGCTCATAAACATCCGCGGTGAGTCCAGTAATCAATTTGATCTTACGTGCAATCTCATATTCCATTTCCGTCATTCGATCATCAAACATGATCTTGGAGAGAAAGTTCATAAAAATAATTTGCGAGTCTCGTTTTCCACGATTTCCAGGTTTTGCTGAGGTCGCTTCGTCTGGAGTTCCACATTTGGATACCAGTATTACTGGTACAAATCGATTTCCTACGGCGTAGTGCCCACCATACTAGGAAGGAATCAGTCTACGACTCGAATAGCGTTGTTAACATACTTACCACTTTTGCCATATTATGCTGTTTTGCTCCACCAGCTACTGCAATATAGCTATTAGGTTGTGTTTTCAGTTCCTGTTCGCTGAACATCAACATATCCAACAGGATCTCACTAGTTGGCCGACTTTCTCCACCTCCAGTCACTATCCCGTCTGCGACAATGAAGAATAGCTTGCGATTGTCGTCATAATGGCTTAAAGCCATAGAGTCCAATGTAGTGCGTAAGGAGGCTTCACCCTCGGAGTAGCAAGTAACTAACATGATGGTCGGGGTAGGTCCTTGGTCAGTTGGTGTTGTAATGAGACCAGCTTCAGGTATACGAGAGAATCGAGATGTATTCGGAATCAGTCCACTTTTCTTCGAGACTGATGACTGTTGAGGCAATGCTTTCTTTGTAACAGGAGTCTTCGTCAATTTGGCTGAAACGAACCAATAGAAGACCCAGGCCAAAGCAGCTCTAACTAGAACGTATAATAGCACCACGACCAGGATAGTATAGTTGAAAGTCGTTGAAATAAAGCAACCGGCTGCTTCCTTGGAGACTTGACCAAGTCTAAATCGATTTTCTAAGCAGCGAATAGTATTTGAATCAAGACCGTTGATGCGAAGCAATTGCCGAGTGACGTCCTCTCCGATATTTGAATTGATTGCAGCTCGTGTGTTGGCGTCGATAAACGTAGAGTTTGCGATAGAAGCTACATCAAGGACAATTCCGTTAAAAGTCACTTTGTTACCACTTGATAATACATCATTCCAGCTAAATCCAACTGCGCCTTGATAAGATGATGCTATCGATGAGGCAGAAGGTCCGCTCGAGCCGAGAGATTGTGCACCGAGAGCAATACAACCTGAATCATCAATTGTGTTTGTGAATCTACTAGTAAGGTCGGTGCCAGCCTTACTCGTACCAACAACGGAATTGCCAGTTGGGAAGATGTACCATTGACCATTAATAACAACTGCAGGCCCCATACCTCCGATAGATGGTGGGTTGTTGAGCTGATAGAATTCTGGAGTCGCCGAGTCAGGGCAGAGAATAACTCGAACACCAAAAGTAATGAGTCCAACCATGCCGCAAAGGAATAAAGCTATAAGGCAGAGTGCCTATAGTCAACATGTTAACTATACGGGAAGTAATTGTAATCAATGTAAATACTTACCACTTTCTCTCTCCATGCCCTCCTTTTTGGTTCTTGATGTAATCCTCCCCAACTAATAAGACATACATCCAAACAAAAGCATGTAGAGGCTTTGACAAAATAACTCCAAAAGTCAATTTTGCTTTCTGATTCCTCCTCACCTTCATGGATGCCGAGCATAGTCCCTTTGTTATGACTGGGTGCTCTACTAAGGTTGTTTGCATGATGTAAATTTGGGTTGTCTGTTCCTGTATTTGCTACTAGAGGCTTGTATCGTCTTGAGGTTTGTCTTTCGGGCCTTACGAGAGACTTCATTCTTCGAAGCGGCTGTTGCTGTTGCTGTTTCTGTTGTCCATAGTAAGGGCCATTTGGTGGTTGATTATATCCTCTATTTGTGGGCTGCGTATACCCTGAATCTCGAGAGTACGAACCTTGTCCTTCTATATCATAATCCTGTCGTTGCATATCTTACTATTCCTGCTTCGAATAGGTGACTATATTTGATAGTCAATTGAAGCTATGTAAGCTTGTTTTTGTGATGAAATGTTGTCTTTATGTTACTTGAACTATTTCTTGAACTTGAATGCTGCCCCAGTATAATCCTGACGTGGCCTTCTTTATTGCCCCTCATCTGATGTCTGACGTATGATCATTTGCCCTTTTTTTGTCCCAAGTTGCACGAAAAGGGTGACGTTGCATATGACGTGGAGGTTGCCTGTTTCCCTTGATTATATCCGGATATAACCATACGTAATAATTACTAGATCCTTTC
>Ga0160429_1001364_pt1 | contig 13690 bp, 9 predicted proteins | sample SolpanmetagenomR_FD_108199 | JGI IMG/M metagenome (GOLD analysis project Ga0160429, IMG submission 108199) | Solar panel surface microbial communities from Lawrence Berkeley National Laboratory, California, USA - R | ecosystem: Engineered > Built environment > Solar panel > Unclassified ...
CGATACAGGCCTGAGGCGAGACCGGCGGCGTAGACGTAGGGCTTGAACGATGAGCCGGGCTGGCGAAGGGCGTCGGTGGCGCGGTTGAACTGGCTCTCGCCGTAATCGGCACCGCCGACCATCGCCCGCAGGGCCCCGTCCGGATCGAGGATCACCATGGCGGCCTCGTCGACCTCGTACTGGTCTCCGAAGCGGCGCAGGGTGTTCTGCACCACCTCGTCGGCCCGGCGCTGGATGGTCAGGTCGAGGGGCGTCTTCACGGTGAGGACGCGGTCGCTGCGAAAGCGACCGGCATCGGCCATCTGCTTGATCTCGCCGAAGGCCCAGTCGAGATAGTAGTCCGCTGTGATGTCGCGGGTCCGGGTCACTGGTGTTGCGGGGTTGCGCAGGGCGGTCTGGATCTGGCCCTCGGTGAGGAAGCCGGCCTCGACCATGTTGTGCAGCACGTCGCCGGCGCGGGCGCGGGCCGCCGGCAGGTTCACGTGGGGGGCGTACTTCGTCGGCGCCTTGAACAGGCCCGCGAGCATCGCGGCCTCGGCCAGGGTGATGTCCTTGAGCGGCTTGCCGAAGTAGTAATCCGCCGCTGCCACGGCGCCGAAGGTGCCGCCGCCCATGTAAGCACGGTCGAGGTAGAGCTTCAGGATCTCGTTCTTGGAGAGGTGGCTCTCCAGCCAGAGCGCCAGGAAGGCCTCGTTGATCTTGCGTTCGAGGGAGCGCTCGTTGGTGAGGAACAGGTTCTTGGCGAGCTGCTGGGTGATCGACGAGCCGCCCTGGGTGTTGCCGCCGCCGCGCGAATTCGACACCAGCGCGCGGGCGGTTCCGATGGGGTCGATGCCCCAATGCTCGTAGAAGCGCCGGTCCTCGGTGGAGACCAGCGCCTTGATCATGATGTCTGGAAAATCGTCGAGTTTCAGTGAATCGTCGTGCTTGATGCCGCGCCGTCCGACCTCGGTGCCGTAGCGGTCGAGGAAGGTCACGGCGAGGTCCTGGGCCTTCAGCCAGTTGTCGCTGGTCAGGTTGAAGGCCGGCTGCGCCAGGGCAAGCATCAGGACCGCGCCACCCGTACCGAGGGTCACCGCCTCGCTGGTCAGGTCGAGGGCGAAGCGTTTCCAGCCCCGCACCGAGAAGACGTTCATGCGCTCCTGGAAGCGCTCGTAGGTCTCTCCCGCCGTGCGGCCGCCGTCGTACAGGCTCGCGTTCACCCAGGCGTCGAAGGCGAGGGCGGCGTGCTTGATCCGTGTCGTGAGGGAGGTCGCTTTGGGCAGGCGCACCTGAGTTCCAGTCCTTCCGCACCCGGTTCCGGCACGACGCCGGCCCGCGCGATCCTAACAACACCCGCGCCCGGCCGCGAGGCTTCGTTCGCGGGAACGCCCGACAAGGGCAAGCGTCCCGCCGCCGCAGGCCATAACCTGTTCTTAACCTTGATGCTGGAATGGGGCGGCGTGGTGGCGTGGCGCCTCCCGCCGCGGCGCGGCGTCATGCCGTGCGCCGGCAACGCTTGCTCCCGGGGCCGCGTTGCGGCACAGGAACGGATCATCCGGATCCTCGCCGCTCCCAGCCCAAGGTGTTCCCCATGCGGGACCGCTCGGCCGCGCGTTCTCAAACGCAGCAGGCCTTCCCCAAAACCGCCCGTTCCGATCTCCCGGCTTGCCCCACGGCCGAGCCGTTCTGGCGGACCAAGAGCCTGGAGGCGATGTCCCCGGCCGAGTGGGAGAGCCTGTGCGACGGCTGCGGTCGCTGCTGCCTCCTCAAGCTCGAGGACGAGGATACGGCGGAGGTCTACCACACCGATGTCGGCTGCACCCTTCTCGACGGCCATGGCTGCCGCTGCCGCGACTACGCACGCCGCCAGAAGCGGGTGCCCGACTGCGTGCGCCTGACGCCCGAGGCGGTGCGCACGATCCCGTGGCTGCCGCCGACCTGCGCCTATCGCCTGATCCGCGAAGGCCGCGATCTCTATGCTTGGCATCCGCTGGTTTCAGGCCGCGCGGCCAGCGTGCACGAGGCCGGCATCTCCGTGCGTGGCCGCGTCTCCGGTAACGAGGAGGAGTTCACCGCCGACGAACTCCTCGATCGGATCGTAACCTGGCCCAATCGCACGCCGGAGACCGAGGACGATGCCGAATAGCCGTGGCCTCAGGCGTCGAGCAGCGAGGGGACGGCATTCTCGACGGTGATCCGGCGGGCCTCGGCCGCGTCGCGATGCATCTGAGCGATCAAGGCCTCCGCTCCGTCGAAGCGGACCTCCCCGCGGAGATACTCCAGGAACTCCACTGCGATCGTCTGGCCATAGAGGTCGCCGGAGAAATCGAACAGATTGACCTCGAGGAGCGGGGCGCCATCATCGAAGGTTGGGCGCCGGCCGTAGCTGGCGACCCCGTCCTTCACCCGGCTGTCGGGCAGGCGCACCCGGACCGCGTAGATGCCGTGGGCGAGATTGCAGGCGGGCAGCGCCACGTTGGCGGTGGGATAGCCGAGGGTGCGTCCGCGCTTGTCGCCGTGGCGGACCTCGCCTGAGACGAACCAGCGATAGCCGAGGAGCACGTTGGCTCGCGCCACCGCACCCTCGGTAAGGGCCGCGCGGATCGCACTCGACGAGACCGGCTCCGCGCCCGCGCTTAGGGCGACAGGGGGGATGATCCGGCAGCTCAGGCCCGCTTGCGCGCAGAGATCGGCGAGGAGCGCCGGGGTGCCCTCGCGACCTCGGCCGAAATGGAAGTCGTGGCCGATGACGACGCCCGCAACACCGAGGTCGCGCACCAGCAGCCCCTCGACGAAGTCGCGCGCGCCGGTGCCCGCCAGGGTGGCGTCGAAGCGGCGCACGATGAGCCCGTCGAGGCCGAGATGGGCGAAGACGATCTCCTTGGCGTCCGCGTCTGTGAGGCGGAACATGGGGAGATGCGGCGCGAAATAGGCGCGCGGATGCGGCTCAAAGGTGAGGGCGACCGCCGGGCGGGCGGCCTCCTGCGCGGTCTCCCGCACGGCGGCGATCAGGGCCCGGTGACCCAGATGCACCCCGTCGAAATTCCCGATCGCCGCGATGGCACCGGCGATCGCGGGCGGCACAGGCTCGTCCTCGCGGCAGATCGTGAAGCGTCGCTCGGGCGCGGATGCGGCGGGCGGAACGGCGGATTCGTCGCCAGACGACATCGGATCTCAGGAGTTGCAGCGGTCGGGGTCGGGAGCTGTGGCGGCGGAACCTGTCGAAAACCGGTCGGAGGGTCAAGCGCGCGGGCTGAGTGCGGAGGTCGCGGTGGGGCTCACCCCCGCTTGGACGCGCCGCCGCGCCTTCGCCGCGCGGCGCCCGATGTAGAGCAGTAGCCCCGTCACGAGGAACAGCGGCATCGTCAGGGCCGCGACGAGGAAGACCGGGGGGCCGAGGGGGCCGAAGATGCGTCCGCTGTGCACGTCGAGCATGTTGCCGGCGATGCGGACGCCGAGCGGGCGCTCCCCTCCGATCTCGCGCACGAGGATGCGCGCACTGGCCGCTTCGATCCGCGTGTCGTCGCGCCAGCCGTTCCGATTCTCGGAGCGGATGCGCACCGGCCCGCTGAGGCCCGCGGGCAGGAGCAGGGTGGCACGGGTGAAGTGTCCGTCATCCGCCGTACGGAAGGCCGACCAGGCTGCGTCGAGGGACGGCGCTCCTGCGCTGCCCAGCCCCTCATCCTTCCGACGGCCCCCACCTGCAGCCTCGCCCTTCGCCGCGGCATCCTTCCGGCCGGCGGCCGGCCCGTTCGTCTTCTCCGCCGGTGGCTTGCCATCCGCCATCCGGGTGATGGTCTCGCCGCGGGTGAGGAGGGCGGTGACGACCTCGCGATAGCCGTCGAAGGACCACCACAGCCCGCTCAGGGCGATGACGAGGTAGACCGGCAGCACCCAGGTTCCGGCCACCGCGTGCAGCGACCAGTAGGTCGGCCGGCCCCATTGCCGGAGATGGGGCTTCAGCCAGATCCGCAGGGACATCACCTTCGGCCAGCGCAGGTAGAGACCGGTGCAGAGGAGGACGAGGAGCGCGACGACGCTCGCGCCGGTCAGGGTCCGGCCCCAGCCCTTGCCGTCGCCGGGCAGGAGCAGCCAGCGATGGAGGCGCCGGATGGTCGCGAAGGCCTCCTCCGTCCGCGCAGCGCCCCGCACCGTGCCGTCATAGGGGTCGAGGTAGAGGGCGGGCGGCCGCTGGCCGGTGGCGGGATCGCGCCCGAGCCGTACGATCGCGGCGGTGGCGGGCTCGGCCGAGAGCGTCAGGTTCGCCACCGTGTCGGGCCGTTGGGCATGGAAGCGGGCCAGGAGGGCGTCCGGCGTGAGCGGATCCCCCGCCCGGGGGGCGACGCGGATCAGGTCCGCGTCGAAGGCCTCGCCGATGGCGTCCTCGTAGCTGAGGAGCGCACCGGTGACGCCCACCACGGCCAGGATCAGCCCCGCCCCGAGCCCCAGCAGCCAGTGCAGCTGGAACAGGACGGCGCGCAGGTACCTCACCACGCCACCCGTGCGGTCACCAGGGCCTGGAAGGGTTCGCCCACCGCCACCAGCAGGTTGCTGCCCCCCGACGAGGGGTAATAAGTGCGGTCGAACAGGTTCTTGAGGTTGAGCTGGAGCGTGGTCGGCAAGCCGTTCACCTGGGTGTTGTAGGCGAGGAACGCGTCGCAGACGACGTAGTCCGGCAGAGCGAAGCTGTTGGCGGCGTCCCCTGGGCGGACGCCGACGTAGCGTGCCCCGAAGCCCGCTTCCAGGAAACCGGCGCCCAGCCGCGTCGCGCCGAACTCCGCCGGCTCGGCGACGGCCCCGAACTGGTGCGTGAGGAAGGCCGAGGCGGTGACCCGCGGGGTGTTCAGGAGCTGCTTGCCCACCAGCACCGGATCCTGGGTGACCTCGGCCTGGGTGAAGCTGTAGCTGGCGATCACCGCCCAGTCGGGCAGGATCTGACCGGCGACGTCGAGCTCGAAGCCGCGCGAGCGCACCTTGCCGGCGGTGGTCGCCACGGTGAGGCCCTGGCCGTTGACCTGCGTCACCAGCACGTTCGCCTTGTCGATGTCGAACATCGCCCCCGTGACGGTCAGGCCGGCCGCGATCTCCGCCTTCACGCCGACTTCGACGGACTCCCCCTCCTCGGGTGGCAGGGCTCCGACGATGTTGGCCAGCGAGGTGTTGGGTTTGAAGGACTGCGCGTAGCTGCCGTAGAGCGAGAGATGGGGGGCAAGCTTGTAGACGAGGCCGACCCGCGGCAGGACGCGGACCCCGTCGATGTCGGTATAGGCCACCGCCGGCGTCCCCTTGGCGCCGAACTGGTCGAAGATCTGCGCGCTGACCCCGGCGACCAGGATCCACTGGTCGCCGATGTGCAGGGAGTCCTGCAGATAGAGGCTGGTATTCACTAAGCGTTCGCGCAGGTTGCTGTCGGCGGGCGAGATCACCGGCACCGCCGCGAGGCTGCCGTAGACCGGCCGGAACGGGTTAAATCCCGCCCGGTTCGGACCCCGGATGATGTCGGGCCGGCCGTAATCGATGTTCTCGTAGGTCACGCCGGCCAGGAGGTCGTGGCGCAGGCCGGCGGTGTCGAAGCTGCCGGTCAGGTCGAGGCGGGCGACATGCGCATCGAAGTCGGCGTCGCGGGTGCCGTCGGCCCGGCGGGTGAGGAGGCCGGTGGCCGGGACATAGGTGACCGGCCGGATCTGGTCCTCGTCGTAGCCGAGATGGGAGTAGGTGTAGCCGAAGTGGAGCTTCCAATCGTTGTCGAAGCGGTGGTCGACGTCGAGGGTGGCGAGATGGCTGGTGGCCGCGTGCTCGCTCGAGCGCTCGTCGAAGCGCCGGTCGCGCGGCACCCGCAGGGGCCGACCGGTGCGCGGGTCGAAGATCGTGCCGCGGTCGTAGGGCACGCGGTAATGCCCGAACTCGTAGCCCACCGTCACGGTGGTGTCGTCGCCCTGCCAGGTCAGCGAAGGGGCCACCACCTGGCGGCTGAGATGGCCGAAGTTGCGCCAGTAGGCGTAGCTCTGGAGGTCGGCCACCATCCGGTAGGCGAGGTTGGTGCCCGCGATCGGTCCGGTGAGATCGCCCTGCACGAGGCCGCCGTCGAAGCTCGTCCCCGTGAGGTTGAGCGAGCCGTGCGGGGTGAATTCGGGCCGCTTCGAGACGAGGTTGATCAGCCCGCCCGGGTCGGTGATGCCGTAGAGGAGCGAGGCCGGTCCCTTGAGCACCTCCACCCGCTCGATGGCGTAGCTGAAGTTCTGCTGCAGCACGGTGCGGCGCCCGTCCCGCAGGATCGAGTCGTCGCGGAAGGTGCCGAAGCCGCGCCGCACCACCGCCTCCTGCGTGCCGCCGACACTGTTGGTCTGGGCGATGCCGCTGACGTTGCGCAGGGCTTCGTCGAGCGAGATCACGCGCTGGTCGCGCAGCACCCCGGCGGAGACCACGGCGATGTTGGCCGGCGTGTCGAGGATCGCGGTGTCGGCGCCCGCCCCGAAGGTCGAGCGCCTGGGCTGGTAGCCGACGGTGGCGAGTCCGTTGCCCAGACCGGCCACGCTGAGTTCCTCGAGGGTGACGGCGGACGGCGACGCCGCCTGGTCCGAAGCGCCCTGGGCCTGCACGGCGGTCCCGGTGGCGAGGAGTAGGAGAAGGCCGGTCGGCAGGGGCCGCCGCGTGGCGGCGAACGGGCGGGGAGCGGAAGGCATGACGGGTCCGTGCGGGGGAGCCGGTACCTCTACCGGCTCCCCCGCGGAATTTCCATTGTGAATGTCAAGATTAGAAGCATTCAAAAACAGAAGAGAAGTCGAGTTCTGGAATTATTCTTGGATCTCGTGCAGTGAAAGCAAGATCAGACCGGCCGGTTCGTCCCGGTATCAGAGTCTGTGGTGACCCGGCATCCCGCCCGGCTTCGGTGCGCCCGCTCACCAGGCGACGCGGGCGGTGACCAGGGCCTGGAAGGGCTCGCCCACCGCCACCAGCAGGTTGCTGGCGCCGGCCGAGGGATAATAGGTCTCGTCGAACAGGTTCTTCAGGTTGAGCTGCAGGGTGGTCGGCAGGCCGTTCACCTGGGTCCGGTAAGACAGGAACGCGTCGCAGACCACGTAGTCCGGCATGGTGAAGCTGTTGGCCGCGTCTCCGGGGCGGACCCCGACGTAGCGGCTGCCGAACCCGGCCTCCAGGAAGCCAGGGCCGAGGAGGGTCGAGCCGAACGCCGTCGCGTCGGCGACGGCGCCGAGCTGGTGGGTGAGGAACAGCGAGGCCGTGACGCGCGGCGTGTTCTGGAGCTGCTTGCCGGCGAGCACCGGATCCTCGGTGACGACCGCCTGGGTGAAGCCGTAGCTGCCGATCACGGCCCAGTCGGGCAGGATCTGCCCCGCGAAATCGAGTTCGAAGCCACGCGAGCGCACCTTGCCCGCGGTCGAGCCGAAGCGGGTGCCGTCGATCACCTGGGTGATCAGCACGTTGCTCTTCTCGGCATCGAACATCGCGCCGGTGATCAGGAGGCCGTCGGCGACCTCCGCCTTGACCCCCACCTCGTAGGCCGTCCCCTCTTCCGGCAGCAGCGCCCCGGTCACATCGAGGTCGGTGACGTTGGGGCGAAAGGACTGCGTGTAGCTTCCATAGAGCGAGAGATTGGGCGCGAGCTTGTAGACGAGCCCGGCCCGCGGCACCGGCTTCACGCCGTCGATGGCGGTCGAGATCACGGCGGGGCGGCCCTCATAGGCGAGCTGGTCGTAGATCTGGGCGCTGATCCCGCCCACCAGGATGAGCCGGTCGGTGAGGTGGAGCGAATCCTGAAGATAGAGGCTGGTGTTGCTGAGTCGGTCGCGGTTGTTGCTGGCCGCCAGCGAGACCCGGTCGGAGGCGCCCATCAGGCCGTAGACGGGGTCGAACGGGTCGAACCCGCCGACGTTCGGTCCCCGCACGCTGGTCTTCCAATAATAGTCGATCCGCTCGACCATCGCCCCGGCAAGGAGATCGTTGCGCAGGCCGAAGGTCTCGAAGCGCCCCGTCAGGTCGAGGCGGGCCACGTGGGCCTCGAAATCCCCGCCGCGCGTCGCGTCCGCCCGGCGCGTCAGGAGGCGCGTGTCGGAATTGTAGGCGACGGGTCGGATCTGGTTGTCGTCGTAGCCGAGCCGCGAATAGCTGTAGCCGAAGTGAAGCCTCCAATCCGCGTCGAACCTGTGGTCGACATCGATCGTGGCGAGATGGCTCTCGGCGTCCACCTTGCTGACGCGCTCGTCGAAGCGGCGGTCGCGGGGCACGCGAAGGGCGCGCCCGGTGCGCCGGTCGAAGGTCGTGCCCCGGTCGAAGGGGATGGCGTAGTGCGTGAACTCGTAGCCCACCGTCACGGTGGTGTCGTCACCGCGCCAGGTCAGCGACGGGGCGACGACCTGCCGGCGGATCTGCCCGAAATTGCGCCAGTAGGCGTAGTCCTGAAAGTCGCCGACGACCCGGTAGGCGAGGTTGGTGTCCTGGATCGGGCCGGTGAGGTCGGCCTGGACGAGACCGCCGCCGAAGCTCGTCCCGGTCAGGTCGAGGGAGCCGCGAGGCGTGAAGTCCGGACGTTTCGAGACGAGGTTGATCAGGCCGCCGGGATCCGAGATGCCGTAGAGGAGCGAGGCCGGACCCTTCAGGACCTCGACCCGCTCGATGGCATGGTTGAAGTTCTGCTGAAGAACCGTGCGGCGCCCGTCGCGCAGGATCGAGCTGTCACGGGAGAAGCCGAAGCCGCGCCGGATGACGGCCTCCTGCGTGCCGCCGAGGCTGTTGGTCTGCACCACGCTGCTGACGTTGCGCAGGGCCTCGTCGAGGCTCAGCACCCGCTGATCGCGCAGCACGGCGTTCGGCACGATGGCGATGTTGGCCGGTGTGTCGAGGAGGGCCGTGTCGGACCCCGCTCCGAAGCTCGTGCGCCGGGGCTGGTAGCCGATCACCGCCCCGCCGTCGCCCGCGACCCGGATCTCATCGAGGGCGACGGATGAGAAATCGGGCTGCTGCGCGGCCGTCGGCCCGGCCTGGAGCAGGAGCGCGGCACCCGAGATCCATCCCGCCGAAATCCACCGCGTCGAGATCCATGGCGAGGTCCATGGCGAGATCCATGCGGCCGGACCCGCAGGTTTCCGGACGCAGGACGAGATGCGGTGATGACGTCGGGCCTGACGGGATATGATCGCTCCTGGTCGGGGGTCGATCTGCCGTAGGATAATCTTGACTTCATAACAATAGCCGTCGCGTATATTGGAATATATCTAACTCTGCTGTTTTATATGTCAGTATATCAATATATTTCACAAACTAAACTTCATGCCGAATGATCCCGGGTCCCACGCGGAGCATCGCGCCCCGCCTTGACCCGGGGTCTGCGCCGGCCCATCCCCTGCGGGTCATGGACAGCCCGCACATCCAACATCTCTGGCGGCCCTACACACAGATGCGGGGGGCGGCCCCGCCGCTGGAGGCCGTGCGCACGCACGGGTCGCGCATCGTCCTCGCCGACGGGCGCGAACTGATCGACGGCATCGCCTCGTGGTGGACGGCGGCCCACGGCTACAACCATCCCCACATCCGGGCGGCCGTGGCCGCGCAGCTCGAGGCGATGCCGCACGTGATGTTCGGGGGGCTCACCCACGCCCCGGCGGAGCGGCTGGCGGCGCGCCTCGCGGCCCTGCTCCCGGGCGATCTCGACCACGTCTTCTTCACCGATTCCGGCTCGGTGGCCGTGGAGGTCGCCTTGAAGATGGCGGTGCAGATGTGGATCAACCGGGGGGTCGCCGGGCGCACCCGCATCCTGGCCTTCCGCGAGGGCTATCACGGCGACACCCTGGGGGCGATGTCGGTCTGCGACCCCGACGAGGGCATGCACCGGCGCTTCGGCGCCTACCTGCCGACCCAGGTCTTCTGCGACCTGCCCCGGACGGCGGCGCAGGTCGCCGCCCTCGACGCGACCCTGGCGGATGCGCGCGAGACCCTGGCGGCCGTGATCGTGGAGCCCCTGGTGCAGGGCGCCGGCGGCATGCGGATGCACCCTCCCGAGGTGCTGGCGACCGTGGCCCGGCTCGCGCGGCGCCACGGCCTGCCGCTCATCGCCGACGAGATCTTCACCGGGTTCGGGCGCACCGGCACCCTGTTCGCCTGCACCCAGGCCGGCATCGTGCCGGACATCCTGTGCCTGTCGAAGGCGCTCACCGGGGGCACGATGGCGCTGGCCGCCACGGTGGCCACCGGGGCCGTGTTCGAGAGCTTCCTCGCCGACGATCCCGCCGCCGCCCTCATGCACGGGCCGACCTTCATGGCCAACCCGCTCGCCTGCGCGGCGGCCAATGCCAGCCTCGACCTGTTCGCGCGCGAGCCGCGCCTCGACCAGGCCGCGGCCCTCGCGGGGGCCCTGGCGGACGGCCTCGAACCCCTGCGCGGGCTGCCGCACGTCGCCGACATCCGGATCCTGGGGGCGATCGGGGTGGTGCAGTTCCGCCAGGCCCCCGACCTGGCCGACCTGAAGCGCCGCTTCCTGGCGCGGGGCACCTGGGTCCGCCCCTTCGGCGACATCGTCTACCTGACGCCGGCTCTCACCATCCCGGCGCAGGATCTGGCCGAGCTTCTCGACGCCATGCGGACGGTGGTGCGGGCGGTGGCCTCCTGACGGCGGGACCCTGCATCCGGTGCAACCCACGCCCGCGTCGCTCGTTGGGATGACGTTGCGCTGGCCCCGTGTCCAAGATCCCCGAAGTGTCCAGGATCCCCGGAGACCCTGATCGTGCCGTGCGGGCCCCCGGGCTTCACGCGCGGGTCCCGGTCCCGGGCGGGGCCCGCGGCCAGACAGGCTGGAGGGTGCATCGTGGTGGATGAGGCGAAGGCGAACGACGACCGGCCGGTGATCCTGCTGGTGGAGGACGAGGCCCTGACGATCATGGACCTCGGCGACGTTCTCGAGAATGGCGGATACGAGACCGTGCAATGCGCCTCGGCCGAGCGGGCCCTCGGCATCATCCAGGCCCGCCCCGACATCTGCGGCCTGATTACGGACGTCGAGTTGTCCGGCAAGACCAACGGCTTCGAACTCGCGACCGCGGTGTCCGAGGCCCGGCCGCAGCTGCCGATCGTGATCGTCTCGGGGCGCGCTGCCCCCGATCCCGAGCGGATGCCGAAGGGGGCCAAGTTCATCGCCCGGCCCTGCACCGGCGAGGACATCCTGTCCCAGCTCAGGGGCCTGCTGCCCTGCTGAGGCCCTGAGCGGTCAGGCCGGCGGCTGGCCCTGGGCCCGCCACCACGCCACGGTGTCGTCGAGGCCCCGTGCCAGGTCGAAGCGCGGCCGGAACCCCACGGTCTCCGTCAGGATGCGGGTCCCGGCCTCGATGACCGGTGGCTCCGTCGGGCTCAGGGGACGGGCCCCGAAATCCAGGTGCTCGGCGCCCCCGATCCGGGCGGCGAGCCCTTCGAGGAGCGTCCGCACCGGGATCGCCGTGCCCGAGCCGATATTCACCGGCCCGGTCACGTCCCCCGCCACCAGGGCGGCCAGGGCCGCGGCGGCATCCGCGACGTGCAGGAAGTCGCGGCGCTGGAGCCCGTGCGAGGTCGGGAACGCCGTACCGGCGGTCAGCGCCTGGAGCGCGTCCGGGACCAGCCGCCCGCGACGCTCGCCGGGTCCGTAGAGGTAGAACAGCCGACCCCAGGCGAACCGCATCGCGGTCTGCCCGGCGAATGCCTCCAGGATGCGCCGCGTGCCGTCCTTGGCGGCGCCGTAGAGCGTCGCGGGCCGGCAGGGCGTCGTCGCCTCGTCGAGGCGGGCCGCGCCCCACGCATACTCGGCGCAGGTGCCGACCCCCACGAACCGTCGGCCCCCCGAGGCCGCGAAGGCCTGGGCGAGATCCAGGGTGGCCGCGGCCCAGTCGAGGTTGCGCGCCGAGGTCCAGTAGCGGCCGGGCTCGGCATCCCAGGCGAGGTGGAGGAGGTGGCTCGGCCGGATCTGCACCAGCAGCGCGCGCCGTTCCTCGGGGACGAGCAGGTCGGCGGCGTGCCAGCCCGCTTCGGCAGAGGCGGCACGCCCGACGCCGTGAACCGCGAACCCGCGCGCCCGCAGGGCCTTGACGGCGTGGCGGCCGACGAAGCCGGCCGCACCCGTGACGAGGACGCGCTCCCTCACCGCACCCAGTCGGGATAGGCGAGATCGCGCTCGGCGATCACCGTGACGGGCTCCGGCCAGGCGACGTCGAGGCTCGGATCGTTCCAGCGCAGGCCCCGGGCGCTGCCGGCCACGTAGGGACGGTCGATCATGTAGAGCACTTCCGCGCCGTCGCTGAGCGCCTGGAAGCCGTGGCCGAAGCCCGCCGGAATGTAGAGGGCGTGGCGGTTCCCGGCGCTGAGCTCGGCCCCGTAGGACCGGAGGTAGGTGGCGGAATCCGGCCGCAGGTCGACGAGGACGTCGTGGATCGCGCCGGCCGTGCAGCGCACGAGCTTGGTCTCCGCGTCGGGCTCGGCGGCGAAGTGCAGGCCCCGCACGGTGCCGCGCCGGGCATTGTAGGAGATGCTGGACTGCGCGAAGGCGCCGACGAGGCCCCGCGCGGCGAAGTCCTCCGCGCAGGCGGTGCGGGCGAAGAAGCCGCGCGCGTCGGCATGGGGTTCCGGGACGATCCGGTACGCGCCGGCGAGCGGCAGGGCCTCGAAGCGCATGGGCTCAGAACACCGCGAGGCGCGGGATCGCGGTGACGAAGCGCCCGCCCCAATCCCGGATGGCGGCCATCTCGCCGGCGATCTCGTCCTTCAGGTTCCAGGGCAGGATCAGGACGTAGTCCGGCCGCCGTGCCAGGAGGGCCTCCGGCGCGACCACCGGGATGCGGCTCCCCGGCAGGAGCGTGCCCTGCTTGTGCGGCGAGCGGTCGGCCACGGCCCGCACCAGCTCGGGACCGATGCCGCAGTAATTCAGGAAGGTGTTGCCCTTGGCCGCCGCCCCATAGGCGCAGACGGTCTTCCCCGTCAGCCGCAGCTCCGCCAGGAAGGCGAGGGTGGTGCACTTGATGCGCACCACGTCCTCCGCGAAGGCGGCGTAGCCGCTCGCGTCGAACAGGCCCCCGGCACGCTCCGCCGCCAGCACCCGGGCCACGGCCGGACCCTGCGGGTGGGCGGCCGCCGCGTGGCAGGCGAAGACCCGGAGGGAACCGCCATGGGTCGGCCATTCCTCCACGTCGAAGACCCGCAGGCCGTGCGCCTCCAGGATCCCCGAGACGACCCCGAGGGCAAGGTACGAGAAGTGCTCGTGGTAGATGGTGTCGAACTGGCGCTCCGCGATCATCCGCAGGAGGTGCGGGAACTCGAAGGTGGCGACGCCCTCGGGCTTCAGGAGAATCCGGAAGCCGTCCACGAAGTCGTGGATGTCGGGCACGTGCGCCAGCACGTTGTTGGCCGCCATGAGATCGGCGGCATGGCCCTCCGCCTCGAGACGCCGAGCGGTCTCCGCCCCGAAGAACGCCACCGCGGTGGGGATGCCGTGCGCGCGCGCCACCGCCGCCACGTTGGCGGCCGGCTCGACGCCGAGGGCCGGGATGCCGCGGGCCACGACGGCGCGCAGCAGGTAGCCGTCGTTGCTCGCCACCTCCACGACCTTGCTGTCCGGCCCGAGACCGAAGCGCGCCTGCATGGCCGCGACGTAGGCCTCCGCATGGGCGAGCCAGCCGGCGGAGAAGCCGGAGAAGTAGGCGTAGTCCGAGAAGATCGCCTCCGGCGTCTCGAAGGC
>Ga0160429_1001366_pt1 | contig 13684 bp, 19 predicted proteins | sample SolpanmetagenomR_FD_108199 | JGI IMG/M metagenome (GOLD analysis project Ga0160429, IMG submission 108199) | Solar panel surface microbial communities from Lawrence Berkeley National Laboratory, California, USA - R | ecosystem: Engineered > Built environment > Solar panel > Unclassified ...
AGCGTGCAGACGCTTGCGCTGGCCCTGCATGAGCTAGCCACCAACGCCCGCAAATACGGGGCTCTGGGCAGCGAGAAAGGAGAGCTCTGGGTGAGCTGGGACACCTACAAGGGAGAGCGCGGTGAGCCGTGGCTCTCACTGGTGTGGTTAGAAGAAGGCATCAGTGGGCTGCGCGAGGGCAGCACCATTCGGCATGGTTACGGGCGTGAGCTAATCGAAAAGGCGCTGCCTTACGCGCTGAAGGCTCGAACCAGCTACGAGCTTTGCGAGACGGAGCTACGCTGCTCCATCGACCTCCCACTCACCGACGTCGCAAAGGCGCGGCGCTGATGACCCTCGGGGTGGGCTCATTGACTGGCCGTCGTGTGCTGCTCGTCGAGGATGACTACTTCATCGCTCAGGAGATGCGCCGCGCGTTCGAGGAGGTCGGGGTTCAGGTTCTAGGACCCGTGCCTAGCATTGCAGAAGCCCTTGAGTTAATTGCAATCTCACCCGATCTCGATGCAGTGGTGCTCGACATCAACCTGTACGATGGGATGAGCTACCCAGTGGCCGATGCGCTACAGGTTCGTGGTGTGCCCTTTGTGTTCACCACTGGCTATGGGAAGGCCACGCTCCCGGCCTGCTATGCGGGCGTGCGTCATTTCGAGAAACCAGTCGAAGCCGTTCAAATCGTTCAGGCGCTCTTCGGCTGAAGGATCAAACAGGTCTGGGCCGCGCCGAAGCCTTTTAGTGTAACGTGCCAGCTACCAATACTCGCAAGGAAAAGCGTAGTAAGTCACAGGAAATGTATGTGGATTTGCGCGTTGCATAAGGCTACCTTTCTTGCCCGCGCGCCACGAAGGGTTACATGCCTCATCATCTGATCCGCAAGCTTGAGCAGTTTACTGAGCTCTCCGGCAGTGACAAGCGGGCACTGAAGAGCGCGGCCAGCACGCAACGTAGGTTTGGAGCACGCACCGACATCATCAGCGAGGGCGACGCGCCCCTCCACGTCAATCTCATCTTGGAAGGTTGGGCCTGCCGCTACAAGCAGCTCAATGATGGTCGACGTCAGATTATCTCGCTCTTTGTGCCCGGCGATATGTGCGATGAGCACGTTGATGCTTTGCGCGAGATGGACCACTCCGTCGCGACGCTCTCGCCCGTTAACGTGGCCGAGATCGCGCGTCCTATGCTCAGTCAAATGATCGAGGAGCATCCGCGCATCAGGAAGGCATTGTGCTGGAACGTGTTGGTCACGGCAGCGATCCAGCGTGAATGGACGGTAAGCTTGGGCCAACGTACTGCAACCGAGCGGCTTGGCCATCTGCTGTGCGAGCTATTCGTGCGCCTGCGCGGGATTGGCTTAACGCAGGGGAACTCCTACGCATTGCCTCTGACGCAAGGGGAACTCGGCGAGGTTCTAGGCCTCTCGAACGTACATACCAATCGCACGGTGCAGGAGCTGCGCAGGACTGGGTTGATCGTGCTGAAAGGCAAATATTTGGAGATCCCAAACCTCGCTGCCCTTCAGGCTGCCTCGTTGTTCAACCCGAACTACCTGCACCTCGATCATGAAGGCCGCGACTTCGACGCACCCGAGTCCGAGCTCTCCTAAAGTAAGCCTGGCCCACGCGTATCCTGGAGCTTCGATGACGATGGGATCTGACATAAGCGCTCAGGCGCAAGCGGCTTTGCTGGCCGAATTGCAGCACCGGGTGCGTAGCACGTTGGCGACAACACGGCTGATTGCCCGGCGTTCGGCCGACCTCAGCGAGAACTTGGAGGATTATGCCGCGCATCTTGACGGGCGATTGGCTGCCCTGGCACGGGTGCAGAACGTCATTGTCCAGAACGCCACGGCCGGGGTTGATCTCAGCCGCCTCGTCACCGACGAACTTACAAGTGTTCACGCCTACCAGGACGGACGCGCGCGTGTTGGGGGACCGGAAGTGCGGCTGCACCTGCGAGCGGCCGAGCCACTGGCATTGGCGCTGCATGAGTTGGCAACGAACGCGCTCAAGTTTGGAGCCTTGGCGAGCCCGTCAGGCAGCTTGGCGGTGACATGGCAGATTGAGGAGCAGTTCGGAGGCCTCCAACTCGTGTTCGATTGGGTTGAGAGCGGCGTTGTCTTGGACGAGGAGGCCCCATCTCGCCGTGGCTTTGGTACTGTGGTTCTGCAGGAGATGTTGCCCCACAACCTGAAGGCCCAGGTGAGCTTTACTTTCGCATCGAGCGGCATGAGCTATCGTATGGTGCTACCGCTGAACGAACGAGTCCTGCACGGCACGTAGCGAGCGGAGATGATCGGTTGAAAGCTGTGACGCGGGCATTTTCGTAGGCTACCCAAGCCGCGTGCCGCCTAGCGCCATAACCAGCGTTTCGACGTCCAGTTTCACTGCCCGGACAGAGCGAGATGGCGTTGTTGGGGTCTGCAACGCGTCATGCGCCTCTTGCCAAGGTGCCGACAGGCAACCGGATGCCGTTGGCGCAGTCGGTGCTGATTGGCCGGAGCTGGGTTGGCGTCGATTCTACCTTGAGGCATGGAGCTTCTCCCGCGCGGAGTAGGCGGGAAGGCGTATGGAGGAGCCCATTGGGGCTCGCCAACCGCATCGGGTTGTACTCAGTGCATTTCGCGAGAACGGATTTCAGAAGAGATATGTAGTAGACAAGAATGAGCCTCGTTCTCGCCTGTCGTCGGATCTGCTACTCATCTCCTAACTCTTTTCGTTCCGTGAGATCGTCCTCCTGGTCGTCACCCAGAAGCTCCTCAAGTTCCTCTATCAACCCAGTGACCTGCTTCTCAGTCGCACGGACTTGAAAGGTCTGCCCGTCCTCAGCCTCAAATGTAAGATGAAATTCGCCGCGAACTTCATCAAGGAAGATGCGGGAAAGCTTCTTGATCGGGTTCATGACGTTGCGTCTTTCAAAGGAGAAGATAGTGCGCGGCGGTTATTTGTGTGCGGCCTGGAACCGTCGATGGCGCAAGCTCATCGTCGCCAGCAGCAACTCGGTCTAGCATACGCTGCCCTCCGTCTCGCGAGTGGCCCTGCGCTCTACCACCAGGAAGGCGAGTCGAGCATCGGCTTACGGCTTCTCCTGCATGGCCTGAAGGTACGAGCGGCGGCAGTACAAGGTGGCTAGGGCCTCCTCGATCGCTTGTAAGCTTTGCTGAGCTTCGTTTGAGTCGGGGTCGGTCTGCGACTGAGTCTGTAGAACCAAGAGCATCTCGGCTCGGCGTGCCTCACCCTCGGCGATGAGCTGCTCGACCTCGTCGAGAGGGAGGTCCTCTGACAGCCTGGTCATGATCGCACCCCTCCAGCAGACCCAAAGAGATTTTGTGCGGAAAATCGCAGTCTACTGCAGCTTCCACGAACAATCTGCTACGCCGCGCGACAGCTGCCTCTCGAGCCAAACTCGCGCCTGATCTTCTCTCCACCAGGGCATCGTTTATGCGCCCGCGAGATCGCATGCTGTGGCCACGAGGTTCGGCTCATGCCACAGCACTACAATCACCTGCTTTGCCGATCAGACACCACCCTCCCCAAGGCGGAGGCTCACCTCGTCAGGGGCCGAACAAGAGTGGGCCTCATGGCAGAGGGCCCATGCCCGTATAGAACTCGCTGATTTGCTGCCTCTCGTGTCCTGATAGGAGAGAGGTGTCGGTGCGCGAGAACTCGGGTGCTTTGCGCAGCTGCGCTTCTGTGATGGTGGTGTGATAGCCGTGGAGCTTTGTGTCGTAATGCAAATGCTCCCACGGGATCGTATGCACCTCAGAGCCTACGCCTAGGAAGCCGCCGAACCTGGTAACGGCATAAGCGACATGACCAGTGACCTTATCGATCACGAGGCGCTTGATGGATCCGATCCGCTTGCCGGTCACGTCGAAAACAGCGGTTCCCTCGATGTGATCGCTCTCGATGAGCGGGTGGCTCGGAGCCAGTGACATATCCGTCATGTTCATAGCTCGTCCCTCCTATCCTCTGCTTCACGGCGCCAACGGCCGAAGCGCCAAGCTTAATCCGAGTAGAGGTTGCCAGTATAGCACATTCAAAAGACTTTAGAGATTTTCGTTCGCATTGCTATGTAAAACGGGAGAGATGCTAGTTGTTAAATTTCGAGGGATTGCCGGTGGTTGAAATATGATGCGCGGCTTAGGATCAATTGCAGCGTTTAGCCGTTGAAATTGGGGGGTGCTCCATGATGATGTCTCCGTTCGCATTGCTTGATCTCGTCCGTTTGCCTGACGGGCGTGTTGGCGCTGTCGTTGGCGTGTGGAATCTCGGCGAGGCCTACGAGGTGGATGTTGGCAATGTTCGTGAGACGTGGTCCGGGGACGACCTCACACCGACTGCATAGGAAGCGCTTGGCTGATTCCTCACCGGCAAGAATGGCCGAGTTGCGTTCACGGCAGGTCCATGTTGCGTCTAACTCGCTACGGCGCATAACCGAGTGCGTCGAGGTGCGTCTTAAAGCTTAGCGCTACCTTGCCAGACGCTCACAGAAGAAAAGCGCCTCGTAAAGACTTGCGTCGCCTCTTCGGCAGGAGCATGATTCCTGAAGTCGCCCACTTCATGGAGCAATGGGCTGGGGTCGATTTCAGCAAAAAGCGGGTCGACGGTCTGCTAGAGCGTCCTACCGCCCATTCGGCAGTCGAGCCCCACTCCCATCGCACAGCGGTAGGAGAATAGGTGATGACACTCCTTGGCACCCTCGGCGGTATGTTCCTCGTCTGTGCGTTTGGCTTGCTGCTGACCGTTAGGTTCGTGCCATGAAGATCAGCGAAGCCGCCGCCAAAGCTATCGTCAGCGCCTGGGCTGCACTGCATCTCCCGCGACCGCTTCCTTAGGTCTCCGGCGTCGGTACTCATCCGAAGGAACTGAAACCCTCAAAGCTCTCGATGTGAGACACTGACTGGCCAGCCGCTTCTACGGGGACCGTTGATCCGCCGATTGCCGGCGTTTCCAGCCTACCTGTGAGAGAGGTTAAGTAGACTTCGTTAGTGACCAATGCGAGCGGTGAGGTAGAGCAATCCGGCTGCACGTCATTGATCATCCAAGCTCCTTAGGTCGTTCGCCGCTGTTACAGCGAAGCTTGGAATAGTTCATCCCAGTTCGATGCGGGGGCCGTTCACAGGTTGCGTTGGCTAGGCGGTTTAGCAGCGCAAACCGGCCTCATCGTCGAGATGAACATGAGTTTTGCGCACGACTGAGCAGGCGTCATGTCCGCTAATGCGAGCCAAGAGCAGTAGGTCGATCATGAAATCACGATATCGCACTCGCATACCACTTTGTCGATGGATGCAGGACTGCGTCGAGCAGTGTCGAGCTTGCGCAGAGAGCTGCCGGAATCAAGGCCTGAGATGGTGCCTGATGCGACAGCCCTGCCGCTGACGGAGATCCTGCTGCGGCTCGGCGCGGCGACGCTGTGTGGGCTTCTGCTGGGACTTGAGCGCGAATTGCGCGGCAAGGACGCGGGCCTTAAGACCCATTCACTTGTCAGCCTGAGCTCAGCTCTGATCACCGCCTCAGCGCTGAGTATGTATGCGGATGTGAGGGCGCACGGCGGTGACGCAGATCCGCTTCGCGTCATTCAGGGCTTGGCACAGGCCATCGGCTTCATCGCGGCTGGTACGATCTTTGTGGCCCAGCGCGACGTGAAGAACCTAACGACGGCAGCCAGCATTTGGCTGGCGGCCTCTGCCGGCATCGTGGCAGGAGCAGCGCAGTTCAAGCTTCTTGCGGTGGCAATGGGCTTTGGCTTCGCCATCCTGATCCTGCTCAAGGTCCTGGAGCAGTACGGCCTGTCGAAGCGAGACTGAAGCCGGCTGCCGCTGCGGTTTGATGTCGAGCTGGCCAAACTCTCAGGATCAGCACGCTGACAGCAGTGTGCACCAGTGTGCACCAGTGTGGGCCTAAGTTATTGTAAATGCCCGCAGCAGGGCCTCGCAAGGGCTTCAGGGGATCTTGCAACCCAAGATCACCCACTGCGTGCCCTTCGATACGAACTTGGCTCTTCATCCCTGGAATTCGGCTCTCTACGAGGAAGGCTCGGTCCCCTCGTGCTGCCAGTCGTATCCGGGTCGCCTCTCTGCATCTTGTCTGGGATGGTGTCCTGGGTTCGTGGCATGTTTGGCGCCGCATCCCTGGAGTGAGAAGACGTATCATCCGAGCTTTGCCCCGGCACGGGGACTCCGATCATTACGATCAGAAGGCATGTAATCTTAAACCAGGACGACATGTGCAACACCCCTCTTCCAAGAGTTCCAAGGTCTGATCTCAGGGCAGGAATCGCCAAGCGGACTGAAGCGAGATCCTTGCATCCTCGTCAAAGTGAATGCCCGGGACGAGACGGTGCTCCAGAGCTTTAGCTTTGCGAGAGTGCTGGATGGCTATCCGCTTCGCCTTGCCGGCGAGGAACCAGTCTCCTGTCACGTAGCCTTCGACGGCCATTTTGTAGTGCTTCGTTGCCAGATCATGTTGGCGCGCGACTTGTGCCAGCCTCTGGCCTTTGAGGAGAGATTTCATCGAACACTCCTTTCGTCCACGTATTGATCAGTTGGTTTGCTGCCACAGTGTTCATCGGCAGAACTCAACTGCCTGCTGTCAGTGAGACATGAGGCAACATACTGGGCAGCGTTCGAGCAGCGCACGCGTGACGCCACCGAAGAACCATTCGCGGATCCGGTTATGGCCGTAGGCACCACTGACGATCAGGGTGGCGTCGAAGGCTTTCACCGAACTTTCGAGAGCTGACACGACGCTGGCGCTGTTACGAGCTTGCCGGAAGGCCAGCGCATTGACCCCGTGTAATCCGAGGAAGCGCACGACATCCATCAGGTCTTGACTCTCCTCGGCAGCCGTGACTTTGACGACCTGAACCTCTTGGGCGAGCTTCAGGATCGGCATCGCATCTGATATCGCTCGCCGGGTCTGAAGAGTGTTCTTCCAAGCGACAACGACTCGCTTGAACGATAGATGGCTGACGCCGAGAGGCACCATCAGAACAGGTCGGCCGAGCCCCATCAAGGCGCGACCTGCGTCGACAGCGAAGCGGGCTTCTGACAGCTCACGGTCTCCGCGTCGCCCCAGGACGACCAGATCGGCGGCACGGGCCTGTTCTTCCAGGAAGACTTCCGGCTCCTTGAGGTCGGAGCGCCATTCGACACGCTTGGTCGCACCCACCGCGGCACGAAAGGCTGTTTCTATTTCTGACAAGTCCGCCAGGGCAGCATCACGGAACTCCTCCATCTCCGACCAATCGTCGGAGGAAGTTTCTGCATAACCGAGTGGGTAGGCTGGCACCCTCGATGCGATGCCAATGAGGCGGGCTTGGAACTGCTCGCTCAGCTGAGCCGCCAAACGGGTTCGTTCCCGTGAACCGGTTCCGAGGTCCAGTCCGACCATAATGCTGGCATAGGTCACGCGCCGTCCTCCGCGTCAGGAACCACCTAAGAGCAAGACTCAACGAGGGAGACGCATGGCTCTCATAGCGGGCGCCCTTGTGACTAAGCGAGTGGCAGTGAGGACAAAAACTGCGATGAGTCGTGGCTGCCACAGCAACGAGATTGCGGACCCACGGGGTAAGTTCATAGGACGCAGCTCGTCTGGCTATCTTAACCCGCTAACGACTAGGTTCACGCTCCAGGCGAAAATAGCGACCCAGAGGAGATTAAGCGCCAGGGCTGCCGCGATGGGCCCTTGGCCCTTGAGGACAAATGTCCACCATCCAGGGGTACTAAGCCCATGACCGTGGAAATTCGGATGCAGACCTCTCCAGCGCATCGTCGCCTCCTACTGCAGTGCCATTTCTACGTTAGCACGTGTATAAAGCCCTTGATAGATCTTTGGAAAACTGTTCAGCGGCCAAGCTCAGCTATTTCGGATTTATCTCAGCCGAGTTTTTGCCTTGTACCTGTAAGTGGTTCGCACTTTGGCGTGCTGGCTGGAAGCGGCTGTGATACGCGCCAGCCAGAAGGCGAGAGTGACAGTACCGCAAGACGCCTCTGTTCGATCAGGCGGTAGGATTCGACGTCGAACCAGCCAGACCTCTTGGGCCTGCACATTGACAGAGACGCGAACAGCTGCGCGCCTACGCTGTTGAGAGTGAACTCAGAAAATCTCGCAGATGCGCGTCCATGAGCGACGTGCGGCGTGGCGCTCTGCGGTCACTCAGCGTCGTAAATGAGCGAAGCCAGCACGTTGCCATGCGCGATCGTCCGCTGCGCAGCATCCTTGGTCACGTCCTGCTGCGGGTAGTAGTAGCCCAGCGTGCGCCGTGCGGCGTTCAGCGCCTTCTGCCGCCCTCTGAACTCCGTGACGATGTAGCCGAGCGTTCGTTGGTATCGGTCCTTGATCGTCTTCTGACTCATGTAAGTTCTCCTGCCGAGATTATGCGGCAGCCGAGGGGCCCCCTGCCGAGGGCTGGGCTGGGCTGCCGCTGGGCATACTGAGAGCGCGATTGACGGCCAGGCACATGCTATGCAGCCTAGCCGCTGCTCCCGGCGCTCAGGCTGCCTTCTTCCGACGCTCTGCCATCATCAACCCGCGAACTGCCGCAGCATCCCGGATCTGCGGGTCCAACTCCCCTGCCCTCACCGCGGTGATCAGCGCGTCAACGACCCCAGGTAGCTTGTCGAGACTACCAATGCTGATCGCCGCCTTGCCCGGCTGTAGCTCCAGCGGTTTGCCGCCGACTCGCATGATGAAGTGCACGGTGTTGGTCTCATCCTGAAACCACCCCTTGCGCACACGCTGGTTCACCTCCACCCGGACGCGCTGACCGGATGCGTCCTTACGCATGGCCAGCGCCTTCGGCGGCTCGTACAGTCGACCCTCGAGGGTGGCGCTCACCATGTTCTTCTGCTCGGCAAGCTGACTTAGCAGCTTTTCGCGCGCTCGACCCAAGGGGTCATTGGCCGAAACGGCTGGTGCGGCAGAACTGAGCTTCAGGGTCTTGAGCACACTCATCTACATCTCCCCACATGTGAGCTTGATCAGCTCTCATGTTCGGGACGGTAATGCCGCTGTTCTGCCGTTCAACCGAAGACTCTGAGTCGTCCTTCCGAGGATTAACCGCCATAATCACGAGAGAAAATGTCATGGGCCGCAGTAGGATAGCGCATGCAAAGATGCCAAACGGACATAGGAAGCGCCGCTGTTCGGGTGCGGGCCTAACATGCTGAGAATACGTTGGTTTTTCTCGCCCTTTTTGACGTTTTGAGCCTCATTGCAGCTCCGCGTTCGGCGCGGCACGATCTTCCAACTCCATAGCCCACGAACTCTGATGGCTGACTGGAAGTCCGTGAGTGGCGCGCTCCACGAAGCGGCAGCGAAGTGGCGCCACGAGCAGCCCTCGTCTGGTGGCGCAGCCAACACGACGAGGTGCGAAGCGCCAGACCGCGACGGTTTCGCGAGTGGGTTGTGAGCGACAGCGAGCAAACACGACGCGAAACGTCGTAGGTCAGGACGGTGGTTCTTGTTCTCTTAGAGGGGTGGTGGTCTGCGTCTACTACTTCTTCGAAGTAGTGGATGTAGTCTACTACTCCAGTATGAGGTCAAAAACTACCTCCTCTCATTATTATGGAGGTAGCCTACTTCTCTGCCCATTTATCGTCCGACCGAGGCCGAATCTAAGCTAAGCAAAATATTGAGGTATTTCAGTGGCCTAATTTATAATACGTAAGATAATAACAATGCATGAAAGGCCATGAATATGCAGCAGAATGTCACCGAGTACCTGAAGGAGCGCTACGGGATCAGCCGGAATACCCAGGAACAAGCTAAGGTTACATTTGATCTAACCGAAAGCGAGCATCTGGCTCTATGGGAAACCAAGCCGAAGTTCTTGAGCAAGCTGGCCGCCAAGCTCGCCAAAAATCGAGCTAGCGCAGACAGCTACATGCGCAGTGAATTCGGGCCATGCCTCAGTTGGGTGAACAAGCAGGCGAAGAAAGGCGGTGTAATGAACCGGCACACAGCGGAGGTCATCAGCCACAAGGACAGCCAGAAAAGGTTCAGAATGCAGCTAGGCGAGAGCCACAGTGAAAAAAGCAAGCGCAAGATCAGCGAGAGCAAGAAGGGCGTGAAGCACACCTCAGCGCACAAAGCTAAGGTAAGTGCCGCATTGGCGGGCGTGCCAAAGAGCCCTGAGAGCAATAGCAAGCGCTCATCCGCTATGAGGGCTCATTGGGACAAAAAGCGTGCTGAGAAAGCGGCGAGCGTAACCCAGGTAGTGCGTGAGGTCGCAGAGGAGCAGGAAGCATCGTTGAACAGTGTGGTAGCCACAAACCAAATCCCCCCGCACTAGCAGTGCAGTGTTGCGTCGCGCTAAGGTTCTTTCCGTTTAACGGAAAAACTCGATTACCGTGGGAGCTTCGCATTGTGTCGCCCAGCGAAATCGGTCTGGCTAATAGCGTCATCTAAGAGGCCCGGTTCGTGAGAGCGTTGGACGGAGGCTTGCGTTGGAGATCCTTTTGCGGCCCATCGGGAGGCGGCTTTTGCAAGGCTCAGTCAGGACGGACCCGACAAGTGCTCAGCTGCTGACAGCGTCTTTTTAAAAGACAGCGCGAGCTCTGGTATCGGCCCGCTAGGGCTTTCCGCGCCACTCACCGGCCGCGACCAAGGCGTTCTTGACCCCTTGATGCGAGATCTCGATCGCGTGGCGCTCCATCGCGTGCGCGATCCTGCGCAGCGACATGCCGCCGTGATAGAGCTTGACCATCTCGCGGATAAAGGCCTGCTTCTGTTCGTCCGGCACGAGCTTGCGATCCGGTCCCACGGTCCAACCAAATGGCGGTTTGCCACCGGCAAACTCCTTGGCTGCAGCCTGCGCCGCACGGAACTCGCGCAGTGTAGCAGGCACTGGTGATGGCGCTGTGTCGGTGAACCGTGTAGCCAGCTCAAATATGAAATCCGCTGTGGTGAGCTCGTTCTGCAGGTCCTCCTCGGCCAAGTAGCGGAGGAGGACCTGTTTGTGGCGAAGCTCGGCCACTGTGCGTTGAAAGTCGCTGAGAGACTCGAACAAGCGGTCGAGACTAGTGGTGACGATGATGTCACCGCGTTTAGCTGCCCTAAGCAGCGTGGCGCCGCCCGTTCGCTCGATGAGCGGTCTCGTGCCTGGGAAGCCTTCGTCGCAATGGAAGGCAGCGACCTGAAGGTGCTTACGCCGGGCAAAGGCATGAACCAGCTCCTTCTGCTCCGCCAGGTCCGGGCTGGGCCGATCCGGGGACACACGACAATACCCAAGTAGGGCCATTAATCCTCGCGGTGCCTGCTACGCTGCTGACAGCGTCCTAGCACCGGCCGGCGGTGACCGCAGCCCTCTCCGTTCGAGTTGCCCACGCACAGCGCGAGCGAAGCAGCTCGATGCCAGCACATTAACGTTTCCGAGCAGACGTTACAAGGAGCTGGCATCGTACTTGACGGCTTTCTCGAGGTGCCTTAAGGCGGTGCCTCCATCAGCCGCTGCTCGCCTACCGCCAACAATCGTGCATCGGCGCGAGCGATCCACCGCCCCGAACGCGCACCTCAACAAAAAGCTTTGATCATGCACGCATATGGCGACACAGCTTCGACCAATCCCGTCCGGCCAGATGAGCTAGGAACAGAGGACGCCACACAGGGCTTCATTGCTGATCTTCCAAGCCTGGGTCACGGAGGGGCGATCACTCCAAGCGTCGTAAGTGACAACGGAACTCTAAGCGATGAGTCACCCTCGGATACGCAGGCGCGTATTACTGAGGAATCGGCGGCTGATACCGGGATCTGTTCACTTCCGGATGAGCCGAGTGATGAACAGAAAGAGCAGTGGTTCAAAGCGGCTCAATCCGAAGCCGCACGGAGCCGTGATGGCGCTGTGACAGCCGTGTCGATGATGGTGCTCGCATGGTTGATGAACGGCAGAGAAAAAAGTCAGACGTTTTTCGAGGGAATTCTGGCGACAAACAGTCTGAGCGCACCGAAAAGCAGGTGGAAACTCGCGACTGCCGCAGCTGCACTAAGCTTGGCGGACAGCAAGCACAAGGATCGGAAGAAAGCAAAGGCGGCCCGCCAACTCGTCGATCGGGACGCAGCCGCTGGAGAGGCACTACTTGAGCTTGCCGAAAAAAAATTACCTGGCGCTCTGACCGAGTATAAAGCATCGACAGTTTCACAGCTCAACGCCGTCGTTCGAGGCGCTGGCGGTCTCACTGAGCTTGCCGCCAGCAAGAGGGTGCCGAAGGCTAATAAAAAGCGCGACCGACTGATCAAACTCGATCCTACTCGGCAGCGAAACGTCGCAGCTGCTAGAGCGCTTGCACGGTTCCAGGGGCCGACGACGGGCGGGACTCCAGCTTTGAAGATTAGCGGAACCGAGGCAAGTGGCTCAACCGCTGAGCCGCTCGAGATCGTCGGAGACAAAGCCCTCAACGTCTTTGCAACGCTCAACCTTCTAGATCCGACAATCGAGTTCCTCGGCGAGATGGTTCTCATCGGTTCCTCCATCGCGGAGGAAGACACAGATATCGCCGTGGACAGGGACGACGATCCCGAAGATCCGGACACAAAAACGCGGCTCACGCGTCGACAGTATACGATGCGCAAGTCAGGCGACTGGCTCGTTTCTACGATCCTGCAATCGAGCTGCGTCGTCGTCCACGTTCGTCCACATCTTCCTTTGCTTGACCGGTCCTTGCCGGGTGACGTGAAGGCCGAGACAAAGAGACGGATCCTGGTTGAGGAGAACCTGCTCGATCCTCTGCGGTGGTCTGCCTTCGATGCCGAAGTGCCGAACGCTTCGGAGACCGCGTCCCCCTTCCGCCTTGGGATCAGCACGGAAGCTGCTCAGGACGAGAAGGATCGCGGGCGCGACATTGGCTTTGCCTTCCAGCGTCACTCAGGCCAAACGCAGCTTGACATCGCGGAGGCTCACTTCAGCCCTAGCGCCAGCGGTTCCATAACGTTCCGGATGTGGTCCCGACGCGATCGTACCAATGTCTCCAAGCTCTCTGACCTGAAGAAACTCGACAAGGTTATTCTTTCGCACGAGTTTTCGCCGGGCACTTGGACCATCCATGTTCCCAAGCGCGACAAGTACGAAGAAGATGTGCAAGGCTCTGGTCCAGTGACGGCCATCAAGACTCTTGCTTCCGACTTCATGAGAGTGAGCGCAGCTATCTCCGCGCTCCCCGTGCTTGGATCAATCGAGTACAGTATCGACAAGCAAGGCTTGATGTTACTTTCGTTCTCCACAGGGTGCGCTGATTACCGCGTTCTCATCCCGATGGCGACCGACAAAGGTCTGCGGTCAGACCGCTTCATGCGTTCCTTCGAGCCGCAGCCCTGGCCTGATGACGTCGAAAATTGGGGGTTAGGTGGGGAGAGTAGTGAACCCGGCACAGACTCTTGTGAGCGGGACGAGGATCCAGAGGTATGATCGATCTCTTCGCGCAGGGACGTGACTATGCGCGGATGACACCCGCGCTGAGCCGTAATTTCGTCAGCCTATTTCGCGATAATCGCAAAAGGAAGCTGCTTCGTGAGCGGCTGCCTCCTGGAATCCGTATGCGGGATCTAAATCCGCTTGATCCAGGAAGTAGATTATATTCCGCCGGAGGTTTTCTGTACAGCGCCGCGTTCGGTGTACAGGATCGTGATGCAGAGACGATTGTTTCGCAGAGGGATCCGAATAGAACTTTGATTATTGGTGACAGCGGTGGCTA
>Ga0160429_1001367_pt1 | contig 13678 bp, 15 predicted proteins | sample SolpanmetagenomR_FD_108199 | JGI IMG/M metagenome (GOLD analysis project Ga0160429, IMG submission 108199) | Solar panel surface microbial communities from Lawrence Berkeley National Laboratory, California, USA - R | ecosystem: Engineered > Built environment > Solar panel > Unclassified ...
CCGTGCCGCCGGCCGTGCCCGGTCTGCCTAACGTGTGGGGTTCGATGAGCAGCCACGCGCGTTCCGTAAGTTCATGTCGATGCATGCCCTAAAGGTACTCGCTGACTGTCCACACTCTCTAGCTACACTTTTGACGAAGAGCAAATTGACATTACGTTTTTAAAGCTCTTTCTGCAAAGTCCCGAATTTTTTGATGCTATCCGGGAGCAAATACCTGGAGGTATCAAAACGGAAATTAAATCCAAGCACCTGTTGCCGCTGGAAGTAATTATTCCCGACTCTATGGACGAGCAACGCAAAGTAGCGGAAGCCTTTTTCACTTATCAGGCTAAGCAGTACGCACTAGGCGACGAGCTAAACTATCAGCTAGCCCACCTCACCCAACTCCGCCAAGCCCTGCTCCGCGAGGCCATGCAGGGCCAGTTGCTCCCCCAAGACCCCACCGACGAACCCGCCGCCATGCTGCTCCAGCAGCTGCAAGCCACCGCCAAGCCCGGTAAGAAAGGTAGGGGCCAGGCCGCACCCCTGTTCACCGAGGAAGTCGAGGCGGTGGAAGGCTTATTTACCGTGCCGAATAGTTGGCTTTGGTGCCGATTGAATCAAATGGCAGCAGTATCAAGTGGAAGCACTCCTAAACCAGATGCTTTCATCGAAGGAAGAAACGGAGTGCCGTATTTAAAAATGTATAATCTTGTAAATCAGAAAGTGGATTTTGAATACCGGCCTCAGTTTATAAAAGAGGAAGTTCATAACCAACTTCTGAAAAGGTCAATTGCTCGCCCTGGTGACGTGTTAATGAATATCGTCGCCCCCCCCCTTGGGAAAATAGCCATTGTGCCAGATACCTTCCCAGAATGGAATACAAACCAAGCTGTTGTGGTCATCAATTCGGGAGAAGCGATTGTCAATAAGTGGGTTTATTGGTTTCTGCGAGAAGGTTCAGCAATAGCCACAGTTGAACTTAGAGGAATGGCTGGTCAGGATAATATATCAGTCAATCAGACTAGAGCCTTCCCAATTTCCCTACCCCCCCTAGCCGAGCTACACCGTATTGTATCGAAGCTGGAGCAGCTATTCCAACACTGCGACGCCCTGGAGCAGCGCATCCGCGAGAGCCGCCGCCTGGCCGAGCAGCTGCTGGCCACCGCCCTGCGCGAGGCCCTGGCTCCGCCGCCCGGCACCGCGCTGGCTGCCGCCCCCGCCCCGGAGGCCGCCCCACCGGAGCCAGCCGCCCCGCGCCGCCGGGGCCGGCCCGCCCGGCCAGCGGCCGCGCCGTTGTTCGACTAGCAACTCCAGGCTTAGTGCATTCACCCCAAAGCGAAGCCTCCTCGTTCTCTCCCCGGCTATGTCTCCCGACCAAGAGCGCTACCTCTCATCCCTGCTCGACCTCCCCGACGAGGAGCTACTCTACGAAGTAGCTGCTGGCTCTCTAACGGGCATCACCGCCAGCTCGCGCCCTCCCTACGAGCAGAAGAGCGCCGAAGGCCGCGCCAACTATTTCCGGCGCTTGCTCAACCAGGTGCCCCGCCATCCTGTCGAAGATTTCCAGAAGGAATACCTCACGCCCTTCCTTCAGCACGCTCAGCAGCAATTGCGGCAGTCGCAGACCCAACTTCACCGCCTGCTTTGCGACCCCACCACCCACCAGCCCAACGCCCAAGCCCTCGATATCGCCACCGGCCAGAAAAAAGACATCATTGTGGCTGTCGCAATGGCCCTGATGCAGCACTACAACACCTTCGCCTCCATTGCTATCCCCGTGGCCGTGCTGCTTGCCCGCAACGGCCTCACTAGCTTCTGCGCCACCCTACCCCCCAGCCTCTAATCGTTTCCCACCCTCTCTATGACCCTGTTCGAACGCCTGTATAGCTACCGCGAGAAAGCCGGCAAGCACGAGCGCGAGAACTACCTCACCGAGCTGCTGTCCGGCGTGCTGGCGCGCAGCCCCGCCCTGTGCCATCGCTTATGCGAGTACGCCAGCGTGCCCATGCCCCCTGGCACCACCTTTCGGGTGCGCACCCAAGTCAGCTACCCCACCGGCCGCCCCGACCTGGTGCTCGACGCCGAGGCCGCCGGTCTGCTGCTGCTCGTCGAGTGCAAGCTTGAAGCTGGCGAAGGCCCCGGCCAGCTCGAAAGCTACCAGCACATTGCCCAGGCCAGCCTTGCCACTCACAAGGCTATTCTTTTTCTCACTAAGTACTACGAGCCGCCCCGCTCGCTGCCCGGCCTGGTCTACCTGCGCTGGCACCAGCTATTCGGCTTCGTGCAGCAACTACCGCCCCCCATCAGCGAAATTATCACGCTATTCAGCGACTACCTCACCCACCACCATCTGCACCACACAATGTCTTTCGCCGCTGCCGACCTGCTTGCCTTGGAGCAAATTGCCGCTACTACCGCCAAAATGGATGAAGTGCTCTACCACGTAGAATGGCTGTTTCGCGATAAGCTAGGTGGTACCTATCAGCACACGAAGTCGCGCAGCGCTCATCTAGCCGAAGGCTGGTATGGCTACTGGCGCGACCTGCATGGCGTGGTCTACGCGGCAGGTTTTCGGGGGCAGGGGGCTGATGGCCTGCCTAACTGCTTCGTATCCGCTCGGTCAGGAAATGGCCTCCCAGATGCTGGGGCACCCAATAGCTTTCAACACGCGCTTCGTAGTGCCTGGAACCTCTCCAACCAACCACTTGATAAACTGGAAGTTAGTCAATCGCTCGCTAAGTTCCTAGCTTCCGACGACTCAACCCCATTGGAGGCTATGCGCGAGTGGTTTAAAAAGCAGTTCACTGCGCTCAACGATACGCTGGCCAAGTATCCGCAGATGTTACATGGCAACACTGAACCTGGGCTAGCCGCACTGGCCGAGCAAGCTGAAGTTGGCGATGACGAGCCAACAATCAAAGAGGCTCTCACGCCAGCTAGCTCACCGGCTTAACTCACCAAAGCCATTTCTTTGATTTCTCAACTTTATAGTTGAACTTCGCGTATAATCTCGTAGTTTTGAAACAGCTTCCTACTTCTGACGAAGTGGCGCAATTTCTGGAGGCGTTTAAAGTCAAGGTCAATACTTTCGAGGTTGTCTTTCTGAATGAGCGCCCCAAGAACAGTGTCCAAACGTTGTTTGCCCTCGGCTTTTCCCCGGCTAATCGCCGCGCCTTACTGCTCGACTTGCAAGTAGCTGATTATGCTCAAGGTCCGCTTACCGATGCTCGCACTGGCTTACCTCTGTGGGTATTCGGTCGGCGCGTCAAAGAAATCGACCTCTACATCAAAATACACATGGGGCTGAGTGGCAAGCCCGCTGTCTGCGTTTCCTTTCATGAAGAGGATAAAGACAAAGACCCGCTAACTTTTCCCTATCGTAAACCCACCAAATCGAAGCCTAAGTCATGATTGCCCGCCAGATTGAAAGCCCTTTCGCCGACGGGTTCGCGCTGCTCCACGAGGAAGCAGCCACCGAGAAATTCCGCAAAGAGGAATTCTCTTTCACCTACCATCACTACGTGTGCCAGGTCACGGGTCAGAGTTTCACTACCGACGAACTAGATGACTTAAATACCAGCCAGGTATACAACCAGTACCGCCAGAAGCACCAAATCATGTTCCCGGAGCAGATTCGGCAGCTCCGCGAGCGCTATCAGCTTAGCGCGGCTCGCATGTCGCTGCTGCTCAACTTCGGTCCCAATCAGTACCGGAGTTACGAAGACGGTGAAATTCCCAGTGACTCCAACGCCGCCCACCTTCGTCTAGCCCGCAACCCACGCACCTTCCGCGAAATGGTGCGGGCCCAAAAGGACCAATTGCGGCCTACTGAGCTAGCCAAGCTCGAAGACCACCTCCTCGCCCTCATGCAGCAGGACGAGGAGGATTTTTTTGCTAGCAACCAGCCCTTCCTATCCCCTACCCTGCGCAACCCGCGCGCGCTGCCCGATGAGTACACGGGCTTCGCCGTGCCTAACCAGGAGAAGTTTGCCGAGATGGTGCTCTACTTCTTCCAACACTGCCAGCATCTCTACTTAGTGCGCCTCAACAAGCTGCTTTTTTACGCTGATTTTCTGCACTACCGCGCCACTGGGCACTCGCTGTCGGGCTACCGCTACCAAGCTATTCCTTATGGCCCCGTACCCGAGCGGTATGAGATGCATTACGGCCTACTAGTAGATGAAGACCTGCTCACGCGCACCATCGACCCCGTCCGCACGAACAGCCACAACGGGCAGCCAGTAATCAACTATACTCCTAACCGAACTGCTCGTCCTGAGGTGTTTTCGCCCGCTGAGTGGGCTACCCTCGAAACGGTACGCCAGCGGTTAGGGTGCCTCTCTCGTGAGGCTATCGTCAAGCTCAGCCATGAAGAAGCAGCTTGGCTTGATAACCAACAAGCCACAGCACCTATCAGCTACCAGCAATATGCCTTTCAATTGAAGGGGCTAGACCAGTAATCACTTTCTAATTCCAACTTCCGACTTCCCGACCTTGAAACAAAAACAGCCGTCGCGAGCCGCGACGGCTGTCAAGAAGAAAAAGCAAAAGGTAAAACACTTGCCGGCGTCGCGCCTTGTCCTGGGCTTAGTCACCCAGGCGCCTTTCCCTTCTTGTTTGCAATAGGGCTGCGAAAGTAGTCGTAAAATTCTTACTCAGCTACTTCGCACCCTGTTGTGAGGCCCGGTGGTTATTCAGGCGTGCTCCCCGCAAGTGAGCCCGTCGACCAATCCTTATTGCCTATACAACATGGCTAGTAAGAACATTCACGTTGTGCCTCACAACGGCTCCTGGGCTATCCGCTCAGCGGGCAACCAGCGCGTCACGGTGACCGCTCCCACCCAAGAAGCGGCCCGTATCCTGGCCCGTGATTTGGCAATCCAACGCGCGGGCGAAGTCTTCGTGCACCGCTCCGACGGCCGCATACGCGACCGTAGCAGCTACGGCAATGACCCCACGTCAAGCCGCGGCTAGGTATGTCCGGCGCCCGGCCCAGTGCTGGATTGGGTGTCATTTCACTCATTATAAATTCATCTTTCAACATGGGTAAATTTGATGTGCGCCGTAGTAGCGCCAACAACCAGTTCTATTATCGTTTCACCGCCAGCAACGGCGAACCGGTGCAATCAGGCGAAGGCTACACCACCAAGGACAGTTGCCTTAAAGGCATTGCTTCGGTTAAGGCCAATTGTCAGGATGTGCGCTTCCAGCGCACCCAAACCGCTGGCACGAGCCCATACGGCTTCAACCACGTGGCCACCAACGGCGAGATTATCGGCCGCGGAGAGAAGTACACCTCGAGCACGGGCCGTGAAAACGGCATCGCTGTAGTTATTCGAGAGGCTCCCACAGCTCCCATCAACGACCTCACCTAGTAGAAAACGGATTTTTAACTTAAGGCCAGTTCCTCCGAAAGAGGGCTGGTCTTTTTCGTGCAACGAAAAAAGTTGTCTTACAATCATTTGCCTTTTCAACCATTTTGGTAAAGGACGCCGTAGTGTTGCCTCTCTAAGCGTAGTCAGGCAGCTAAGCCTGTTTACCTACTTCTCGCAGCCGTGATAAGTGTGATAACTAGCTGAGCAAAAGCTTAATTAGGCAAAGGTTTACGGGATTATTCCTAAAACACTTACCGTTGGGTATTTCTAAATAAATAGTGAAAAAGCTCCGATTCTGCCTTATGCAGACTCAGTTGGTGACATCCGAACGGTAATCAAGGGCATATCAAAGGGTAGTTTGGCCAACAGGGGCTGGTTGGAAAATCTTATTCGCCGTGTGGGTTCTGTCGACTCCTCTACTTCGAGTGCCAGTCGTTACTAGAAGTTTAGCCTTACGGGAGACGGCTGAGAGTACAGGCCAGAGAGTAGTCCAATAAAGGTCAGTGAAAAACGTCCAAAAAAAGCGCCTCCACGGGCTGGAAACGCCTTCGTCAAAACCATCCAATAAGGGCCCCATAATCAACGTATTACTTCTGTAGACATAAGAAAGCCCGACCGATTGGTTGGGCTTTCTTATGTCTACGGGAATAATGCTACTGAATATCAAGTCGACGAGCTTCGTCCAGAATAAGCATCCTTACTAAGGAAGATGTGCTTACGCCACGCTTTTTGGCAACCTTCTTAGCTGTTTCCAATTCAGTTGCCTCCAGTACTACACTGAGCTGTTTCTTGCCTGTAGCTTCCTGTTTTTCGGCTCTCATACTGCAAATATACCCTAGTTGCACTAGCATATCGCCACAAAATAATAGACTAGCGAAGCGGTTTAATGGTAATTTTATGGTACATTTGTATTGTTCAAGTCGAACATCTTAACCTAGTAAGCAAAAAGAGGTCAGCCGCGCTAACGACTGACCTCCGATATAGCACCTGTTTGCGCAGGCACTACGGTTGGGTTCTTACAAACCTTACTTCAAAAATACATGGCAAACCATGTAACTGGGACAAGTATGCTTCTTAGCGTACCCCCAACCTCCCTAAGCGAGCTGCGCCAGCACGTCCTCTTGCCCCTCATCGGCAATCCCCTTTTCAGCGAAGCGGAACAACTGCGGGCCAATCACTTCGTCCACGAAAGCGACGATATCGCCCGGCTCACTCGTTGGGGCGCAAACGTCCTGGCCGAAATCGCCCGTCGTCAAGCCGAAGCTGCCCGCCAGCACCGCGACCTCGCCACGGGCGCCACATTGCGTCAGCTGGGTTCCACCAGCTTCCGCAGTCACCGCTCCCGCCTGCGCCAGGCCGCCCCGAGCTGGGTACCCGGTACCTTCTTCCCCGACAGGTCCGACCGCCGGGCTGGCACTTTTGACCGCTTGGCCGTCGCTAGCTTTCAAACGGCCGATGCGCTAACAGTTGCTGAACTACTTAGCCAGCGAGCACGATGAGCTACCGTCGCGACCTCAAGCTGCTACGCCGCGCTCAGAAACAGACTAAGCGCCAACTGCGTCAACTCGCCAAGCTGGAGCTTACCGGGCTGACTGCTATTACGCTCCACGCGCATACCCGGCAGGTGACTATTAGCCTCGCTTCCGCCACGGGTGCCCCCTTTACAGACACACTCCGGGAGGCTTTACGCAAGCGCCGCCAAGCCCTGCAAGTCGAAGCCCAGCAACTCCTGCTTACCTGGCTGGAAGACGAGCAGCTGCGCGAGCGCCCCGCCCCGGCCGCCGGCCCGGCGCTGCCCTAACGGCTCCCGAACCCCGACGAGATTCCTGCGGCTGGCTACCCAGCGGCTGGCCCCCGCGCGTCCTTTCACTTTCTGCCCCTCGCTAGTTATGCTTTCCCCTACCGCCTCGCCCCTGCCTTACCGGCAGGCGACGACTGCCCAACGCGCTCAGGTGCTGCACTACCTGCAAGTGCGTTTGGTCCACCACTTTCCGACCCTGCCCGAACGCGCCCGGGCCCACGTCCTGGCCCGCGCCCTGGATGAATTTCGCCCCGACCTGTGGTATGCCGGCGACCAGGTGACGCTGGCTCCGCTGGAGCTGCGGCAATTCGTCCACCACGTGGCGGTCAGTGCCGAGCTACCCGCGCTGGACCCGCCCGTGTATGACCTGGCTACCCGGCCTCTGGCCCAGTACGTGCTGCACAACAGCGAGTTGGTCGTTTGGCTGCTGCCCGAGTTGGAGGCCGCCGGCGGTCCCTGCGGCCCGCGCTTGCTGACGCTGCTGCGCCGCTTGACGCAGCCGCCGCTGGTGGCGCAGCAACTCATCCAAGCCTGGCGCTGGGATGTGCCTGGGGGACCGGCGCTACCGCGGGGAATACCCGGCGGGGGGCCGGCCCCCGACAGCCCAGAGGTGCACCGGCGGCTGCTGGCGCTAGAGCAGGCTGGCTTTGGCCGCCTTCCTTTGGAAACCGGCTAAAAAAACGCCGGTTTTGAATCGCTAAGCAGCCGCCGGAAAGGTCACCAATTCGGCCAGGGAAATCTCCAGTCCTTCGGCCAGGCAGACGAGCACGTCCAGCGTGGGAGCCGTCTGAGCCGTCTCCATGCGATAAATCGTCTTCTTGGTAATGTCCGCCGCGTCGGCCAGCGCCTGTTGGCTCCAGCCTCGCGTCTCGCGCAGCCGACGCAGGTGCTGGCCGAAGGCCTGAATGCTGGCCGGTTTCTTCATCGATGCAAGCTGCGGCCGGCCAGCGAGCACTTTGTGGACATATATTTCCCCTTTCGCGAAAAGAGGCGTAAGTTTGCGCAGGTACTCCTTCCTAGCCCGGCAGCACGTCGCTCTCACGTTCATGACTACTCAGCCCGACCCAACCCCCGTTTGCCTTCCCTACGCCCAGGCGACGCCACACCAGCTTTCCCTGGCGCTGGCCTACACGATGGGAGCCCTACCCGAGCACTTTCCGACGCTCAGCTTCGCCGCTTGGGCCAATACCCTGCTCCAGCTGAAACCCGATTTGTGGCTGGAGGGCGACGCCGTGTCCATCGACTACCAGCACCTGAAACACCTCACGCAGCGGCTGGCGGCCTCCGATGAGCTGCCCGAGCTGGACCCACCCATCTATCCGGACCGCGCCGCCTACCTGTTCAAGCGCTTTGCCAACTATGAGGACGAGGCCCTGGAGGCCCTGCCAGATATCGCCGCCAACCCGCTGGCCTACAGCAGCCGCGTCTTTGCGCTGGTGACCAATCTGGCGCTGGGCAACTCCGTGGCCGATGAACTCTTCCACGCCACGCACCGGGGGCCGCAGAGACGCCCCGGCAACGTGGACCCAGCGCTGGCGCGCGCTACCGCGCACGAGCAGGTGCGCGAGCTCCGCCGCGCCCGCGGCGAGATGGGCTACCAGTAAACTTCCGCAGGCCCAGCGGGCGCAGCGGGTAGCTTCTCCTTATCTGTTGGGTGCCAGCTACTCCTACTCTCCGGCGCTACCATTCCCTGGCAACTCCGCTTGCGCCGGCCGACGCGGTCAGCTTCTCCTGCGCGCCGGACTAAAACGTTGCTCCCCAGCAACTAGCCTGGGCTAGCGCGCCAGCTGAGCTGGTCGGCGAGTACCCTTCGGGTTCCGGTCAATGGCTTGCCCACCCGGTCCAAATGCCGGTTACGACTGCTAAGTAGTGGGCTCGACAGCATGGGCGGGCCACTCCTAGGTTTGGAAGCGGGCAGGCGAGTGCTCCGCGTAGCCGGACTCTTCCCCCGCAGCTGCTCAGCTGCCGCCACCTCCTTATTCCCTTTTTTCATCCTGCTTGCTTTTACGACTATGCCTTCTTCCCGCTCTTTACCCGTAGCCTCTGCTACGCTGCTTACCTTGACTGGAGTCCTGTTGGGCAGTTGCTCCTCGCCGAGTCCAACCACGAATGAAATGGCGCCGGCCGCCGGGGTCACCTCCCAACCAGCCCGCCAGTTTCCCTTCGGCGGCAAAGTCGATTCGCTCGACGGCATCGCGGGCCACACCTTCGGCCAGCCCTTGAGCGCCTTTCCTCAGATGCGGCTCCTGGCCCCCTCGCCGGGTGAGCTGACGCGCACCTACGTGTATGAAGGCAGCGAAGGCTGGTTCGGCAAGCACCACCAGCAGGTACGCACGCAGTTCTACTATTTTCTCAACGGCAAATTCTGCCGGTTCATGGCCCTAGGCGACCCGACCGTGCTGCGGCCGGAGGCGACCTACCTGTTCGGGCCCGGCCAGGCCGAGGGCAAGTACCGCCTCTTCTGGGAGGGTAGCCGGGCGCGGGCCGCTTACAGTGAACAGGCGAGCGGCATGGGGATGGAAGGCCAGCTCGATGTGCTCAGCAAGACTCTCGAAGCCGAGCAGGCGGCCCAGGCCCAAGCCCAACTCAAGGCCGAGAATGCCCAGTAGTATCGGCGTCAGGCCGGGTTAATCGCTGATTATCCACGTCTGCCAGCAGCCGGTAAGGCCGCTCCACGGGGGTCGAACTAGGCTGGCCGCACCAGCTTTCGCAAACGTGCAAAGGCGTGCTCGTGCTGGCCGCCAGCACTGCGAATCTGCTGCCGAAAGCTGGGTTGTGCGTGATGGTCGAATAGCTTTCTCAAGTTCCTTGTTCATTACCCGCACTCGCTTCCGCCTGCTTTATATCTACTTGTACAGCACCCATATAACGCGCATCTCTGTTCTGCTGACTCTCCTGCACCTCTATACTACTCGAATTATTCACACTGTCTAGCACATTATTGATTGCGTCAATACTTGTCGCATACGTATGATAGCTTACCTGCATAGTCACAAGCCCCTGCTCATTCCGCTGGATTTTGCCTACACTTGCTCCTACGCTGCGCAGCTCATTCGCAATCGTGTTGGCTCGTGCCTGCCCCGCAGTTGAATCATCAATCAGCACGTGCGCCTGATTAAATTGCCCTTCCCGGTCAGGCCATTGAACATTGTCTGCTTTAGGCGCGCTAGTCGGCTGATGTAAGGGGTGCGACTGCTCCTGTACTTTACTGTTACCGGCTGTTTGCACGTCATCAAGCACCTGATTTACTTTCGCTAAACTAGTCGTAGCAGGGTCAAAAGAATATGGAAGTAAGGGGACCGCATGGCGACCTGGTATTGGGGGCACTATTGCACCCACAGTGGCCCCGGCTGCAAGCAATGCCGCCCGAACAGCGTTTAGACGCTCCTCACTCGTCCTCTTCTCAGTGGCCTGCATCCGGATGATACCGTGTTGCCAGGCTGCTTCGGCCACCTCGCTTACGACTGGAGCAGTCACCACAACTGGTGCAGCTGTTGCGATAGTGGCCGGCCGGTCTGGCAATTCAGAAATAAGTTTCTCTGCCAGCGACATCATGGGAAGCTGCTTCTGTACAGGTTCTTGTGACTGTAGTGGCTGGGCAACGGGTTCGACCCCTAGGCCCCCCGCAACTAGCACTGCCGGACCAAGTGGCTCGCGGCTCGCAACCGATTTACCAGCCTCCGTTAATTCTCCCGCTGGACCAGTCACCCCCGTTGGGTTAGCAGCCACGACCGGCTGCTGCGGAATAGTTTTTACTACCGGTAGCTGAGCTTCTCGTTCCTGTATGGGAACGGAAGGGGCGAGGCCTACAACCGGGCTTGGTACTACCGCGGGCTCTCCAATTGGAGTTGAAGACAGCTGGCCTACCGCAGCTGGAACCACCGGATGTAGGGCACTCTCCTCCACCTGAGTAGCGACTGCTTGGTGCGTTGCGCTTGGCAGGATGACCTCAGGTGATAATTTAGAAGCTGACGTTCCCTCGCTTACAAGCGGAGACGGTGCTAGCTGCCGAGTGAAGGGAGTGGCAGCTGGCGACTCTATTCCATCTAATGGCCGTTCATTAATCGAACTACTCTCCGATTTTTGTACTTTACCCGGTTGCAGGTCGTTTTGCGCTGTTGAAAGCTTTGGCAAGAGCTGGTCCGATTTTGCCTCTATCACGTAAGTGAGTGGCCTTTGTAAATGATGGGCTAACAGCTTCTCCGTCTCTAAATCAAGCTGCCGCCTCATCTCTTCTATATGGGCCGCCCGCGTTGCCCGTGCTTCTTGGTCAGCACTGGGTTCTTTCGCTTGTACAGCCGCTGGCACCGCTGCCTGCGCTTGCACACTGGCCTGCTCGTTCGTTACTTCTTGACTAGTAGTAGGAACCTGCCTACCCGCGGGGACACTGGATTCCACCATCGGTGTGGAGCTCGCAGTACTCGCTCCGGTCGCTGGCTGCCCGACCGTCGCCCCTGATTCCTTAACTAGTTGCGCCTTAGCAGAAGAGATGGGTGTCGTCGCTGAACCAGCGGCTGGAACCATTAGCGAGGTGGGGTCAGTCTTGACTGCCGAAGCAACAGCCGCAGTCTGTTGCTTCGGCTCGTTTACAGCCAGCTGCTTGTCGATTCCCGCGGAGCTCAGGTGACGTCCCAGTTCACTGCCTTTAAACTTGTAGCCGTCTTTTTCGAAGCTGATACCCGTTGCTTTACCCGCCTTATCGAAGCGTTCTTCTACCTCAATCCCGGCCGCCCGAAGGGCGGTTACTAGTTGCGGCCGCTGCGTCTCGGCGGCCACTGCCTGGTTGACCGTGGTTAGCATTTCCTGCCGCGCCAGGTCGGTGCCACGAAGCCGTTCGGGATGCTGCAATTCCGGCCGCTGTCCCTTGATGGGCGTGAGGTCGTGCTCCGCTATTAGCTCTTGCAACGCCAGCTTGGAACGGTAGAAGTTTCGCCCATCATCGATGGTTTTGCCATCGTAGCCCACGCGATTTGCAATAATGTGCAGGTGCTGATTATCGGGCTGGTCATGGTGACGAACGATGACATACTGCGTATTGTCCAGCCCCATTTTTTGGAGATACCCTTCGGCGATGGCCCGCATCTTGTCACTGTTCAGCCGGACCGCATCATCTGGATTGAAACTCAAAGACGTGTGCCAAACCGGGTAGCCCAGCCTCGGATTCACGGCTCTGCCTAAGTTAAAGTCGCTTATCATCTCGGCCGCGCTCTCCTCACTCACGCCCGCCGACGCCAGAATTTCCGCCTGCTTATCTGCCGGCTGGTCGCGTCGGCCAGTGTATTGGTAGCGCACTAATCCATCAAAACTTTTACCTATAGTGGTTCGGCTAACCATGTTTTTTACTTACTGAAAGTGTTCACCTGTTCCCGAACTTTCTTAGCCAGGTTCACCAGTGCTGTTGCGTGCGCAGCATACCCATCCCGATTAGCAAGCCTAGCTGCCTGGTTCAGATTGGCGGCCATTCCAGCTAAGTCCCGCAGTTGCTTCCGCTCTCCTTCCGAGAGTCCTTGCTTCGTCAACTGGCCCATTCGCTGCTGCACTCGCTTCGTGCCATCACCATCAATCAGCCACCGTATTACCAGAGAAACTGAAATACCTAGTCTGTCGGCCGCCGCGTGCAACCGGTCATAGCACGCAACCGAAACCAGCGAGCTGACGCACTTGAGCTCTTCCTTATCCTCCAGTTTCGGCCGTCCCCCTTTATGCTTGTCTTTCTCTTTCTGCTCAACGGGTAGCAGGGCCAGCGCCGCGTATTCACTTTTCGTTTTGCGCTTACGCTTTGCCTTCATCTCCACTGGTTGAGTCACCGGTGGTTCCGACGCTGAAGCTGGGAAAGAAACGAGCGACATTCCTTTCGCTTGTACTTGTCTCACCACTGCTTTCCAACCTTCGAAAATGAAGACGAGCGCTGAGGAATGCAGGGAAGAGTAGGGGGAGTTTAGGGGCGTCATGAGGCGGTAAAAACGGGGACTTTTGCGACCAACGGGAGCAAAAGCAAGACGTTTACCTTTAGGTAAACCTGTCTTGCTCCTTACGCCAGAACGAGTATACGAACAGAATTCTCCCCCACTGCCTCACATTACCCTAGGTATTCTGAAAGCTACGCAGACCTACTCCACTTTCCAAATTGACAACCACAATACTGCTATAAATTCTATCGTACCTGGTCTCTATGGTCTAGCATTTCTGCTCCATTACGCCTTCCTAGTCAGCATTCCTCAACTACGATTTACAGCCAACCATTCCCCTTACTCCTGCCATCACCCTTGCACAGAGCCAGCCATCTTTCGACTCCCTCCCCATGCAACTTGCCTGCTACATTTTATTATTCGACTCACTAATAACCCTGACTGAACCACTCGATAGCAGACAAGAATTTTCTAACTCAACTAAAGCAACTAGTGCTGAGTCAGGGAAGTCGATTAACAGAATGCAGGCCATTTAGGTTAGGCTGGTATGGCCAGACCAATCATCCCTTTTGCCCTACCGGCCGCCGACCAGGCCGCCCTGGAAAACTTCA
>Ga0160429_1001369_pt1 | contig 13665 bp, 6 predicted proteins | sample SolpanmetagenomR_FD_108199 | JGI IMG/M metagenome (GOLD analysis project Ga0160429, IMG submission 108199) | Solar panel surface microbial communities from Lawrence Berkeley National Laboratory, California, USA - R | ecosystem: Engineered > Built environment > Solar panel > Unclassified ...
GCGGCGTTGCTTTTTGTTTCGGTATCTTCGTCACCTAATCGACGGATAAACATTGTCATTAGCTTAGATGTAGACGGTGTACATGCATTTCCCATGTGTAGAGTACATTCGGCGATTGTTCCTACAGAAGCGCTACGTTCGAACCTCTCTTTACTTCCTGTGAATTTCATTATAGGCTTTTCAAACATTTGCCATAATTCAGCAAAGTCGGTACCAAGAGCACAAGCCAAGCCGGTCACAACGTCAAGTGCAGAGTCTACCAACACCCATTCGTCTTCGGATGACTCGGCATTAGGGTCGTTAGAAGGTTCATCATCAGGATCATGTTGAGAAGGATGTTTTTTGTAAATGATTGATAAAAGCACCTCACTAATCTTCTTCAGACAAGGTACATTGTGCTCTGCAGTGTTTGTGAGGATAGCAGGACCACAAGACTTGAGGACAGCGGCAAGGTTACGATTGATTTGGTTGACAGTATTACTATATATGAATAGTATTAGTAGATCTCTTCATGTCAAAAATGATGCGTGACAGTCAAAGGCATATAATAAATATCAGAAAAAAGTTCAATCGCGTTCCCATCATGCACAAGTATTTTATGTGTCTGAGTGAGCTGGGTAGATATCGAAATATATCATCATTGTATAGTGGACCAAGGAAAGAAAAGTTAAAGTCAACTTACGGATCTGGTTCTTCTTCATATATCTTCAAAGTAGCCGACATGGCTAAACTTCCAAGATGTTGTACATCATTCGATACAGGAACCTTTAATGGTAGACCTGACTTCCAAGTACTTTTACCGTTTGCATCTGCCTGTGTTAATTTAAATAGTACTGTATATGCTCTCCAGATCAAAGAAATAGACTCTGCTCGTATGTTTTCATAATCATGTTCAATCATAGGAAATACAACTTCGAGACATTTCTCCAAATAAGGTATAGCTTTATCACCTGTATTGGTAAGGATATCACCGAGGACGTCAAGAGCAATTTCTTTTTGTATGGCAACACCAGTGACAGCTCCAAGATCGTCCCAATCACCATCTTCATCGTCATCGTCGCCATCAATTTCAACGACATCATCGTCGTCATTCTCATCAGCTGCGGCTGCAACCTTGATCTTCTTACCGGCAATAATGACCTCTTGACCAACAATATCCTTTGCCTCTTCACCAAGAATGACTTTCTCGTCGACCTCTTCTTGATTCAAGCATTGGATGAGGTTGGTTATTACCCCATCCATATAAGGAGCAAATTCAGCACCAAAGACCTTACTCAATGAACTCCAGATCAAATAGCTTGTCTCTGTAAGTCTATCATTATCTAAATGTAAACCTTCCTCTGATGATTGCATAAGAGGGGCAAAATATGGTCTGAAAGATTCTGCACCAACGGCAGTCGCAAGTTTACCTACTGCATCACAAACAACGCTTCTCAAGTCTAAATCGTCTTCGCTTTCTTTGTTATTCATATAATGTCCAAACATTGCCATTGTCTTTTGGAAATATGGCAAAAAGGCATTACCTGAAGCGACTGCGATTGATCCCAACGCAGTCACTGCAGCTGTACGTGTTTTATGATCATCAATAGTAACAAAGGGTTCAAGTCGTGCAACAAGATCATGCAAGTATTTAGCAGCATCCTCTTCCTCGAGCCCTTCGATGAGAGAGTCTAATGCCATACATGCAGATCTAATAATATCAATATCTTGACTTGATCCTTGTAAACTACTCGCAGTTGCTAGATCAATGGTGCTGATTAATGCTGGAATAAGCTGTGAATGTTCCTTGCCCATATCCTCGGGCAGATCGTCGGATAATCTGGCAACACCTTGAAGAGCAGCTGACCTTACTTTTGCTTCAGAATCTTGTAATAGATGTAATACTACAGGTAAGATCTCCTTCAGTTGCGTGCTGATGAAGTCTGGAGCACCTTCGACACACATTCCTAATGCTAAGATACCTGCCTTTCGATAATTTGGATCCGAATGATTAACGTATTGTCCGAGGGCTTTTAGTAAAGGTACAACTACCTGACTTGGCGGTAAACTTTGAGCCATGATATCGAGTAATCCTAATGCAGATCTTGGTGGATTGATTTCATCATCGTCGCCAGTGTCATCGTCTAATTCAACAACCACCTGCAAGGCTTTTACTGTCAATTCTTCTCCGACCTTCAAGGCCATCATCTTCATCCTTCGAAACTTGACACACTGCATCAACCAAGAACAAGCTTGTGTTCTAACATCGTCATCCAACGACTTGTTACACATAATGTCCGTCATTAATCTGACCAAATCTCCAAGATGATTCTGTAATATCGGAGCTTCATAACTAACAAATCTGTTGAAGATCTCAAAGGCTTGCATGATGTGATCTTCCTCTTGATTAGTGATTGCTTGTTGTAGAACGACCACCATGTGAGGTATCGTAGCTTGAAAAGCAGCCAATGATTTGTGGTCTTCCTCCGTGTCCAAGACGTTGCATAATTCTGCAAGGGCAAGCATAGCATTGACCCTGACGTCCACACTTTCTGGGTCTTGTATGGCTTTGTCAAGCAAAGTAATCATATGACCTATGTTGTCTTGGAAGCTATCCGGTATAGCTTCTAATAACGTATAAAGGATATATATGCCGACTTCTCGATGCTTGACTTGCGAGCTCGATGCCAATTGCCGGAGTATTCCCGGTAATTCTGGCCAATCGCCATCTGCAATGTCAACTTCTGCTATCGTAGCGATGACCCAGGCTTTACTGTGCCGAGCTCTGGCGTTATCTTCTGAGAGTGTGCATTCTAAGAGAGATTGTCGTAGAGTGGTTTTTTGTGAATCGGGAAGAGATGCCCAGTGTTTCTTTTTTACTAGTTTTCGAGATTCTACGGCGGCTAATTGGCGTAGATCTGCATTGGGATTCGAGATTAGGATATTCAAAAGAGCTGTGAGGGCGGCGGGAGAGGTGTAATATGTCTTGTTCAGACTTGCAGTAGCTGCTTTTATTTTTTCGGTATTGGCTATGTTGAAAATATTTTCAGTTCAGGCAGCTAATTTTCTCGTGCGATTGTACTTACGTTTTAATAGATCTTCCAGAAGTGATACGAAATGCCGTTCATCCATCTTGGCTAAAATTGGTCAATTAATATAGGTATTTTGATAAATTCATAAATATGAATAGTGGTGTGATCACATCCAGCTCAGCGGTTTTTTTTTATTTTGTTACATGGCAGAATTTATCAACACGGTACGAACAAAAGCGGTGAGTCGATTTTTCCCAATCACGTGCAATTTGTTTTGCCTTGCTAAGTTAACAGCTACTGTACAATGTTATGATATTCATGCTAATATTGTGAATATCTTGTCTTTTGTAGAGAATCAATAATCATCAGTATCATACTCTTCATCTGGTAACATAGCCCTATATCTTCTTGACGCAAGATCTTGTTCCAATCCACCGTCACTTTCAGGGTCTACATAGCCTATAACATGATCAGTATTTCATTCGTAATATCGTCGTACACCAAAGATTAACGTACCTCTGCCACCAGCAATACTTAATAAAACAGGCAACAAAACCAAAGCGTGCAGTGACGCCCAAAATACCAATGCAGCCCATACCCGAAAGTAGTAAACCTCGAAAATCTTACTCCTCGTAAAAGCTAGCACTGATACACCAAGTACTTTTGTGATTCCAATGCCGCTAATGACACTGCCTCCAACATTGACCAAAGCTGCAAAAGATCGTGCATCTTTACCTCGAAGACGTGTCTTATCTAATATACTGCTTGAAGGAACTGCAAATGCTCGAGCAATATGTGCACAGAACTCTACGGAGATCCCAACGCAGATTATTAGATTGACCAGCGATACCGCATTCAATGAGACAGAAAAGAGAGCCATTGTGCCTAGAATTGCAATAAGCGTCATTGCTACTGTCAAGGTTACTACCAGACCAGTAGCTAAACTACCCAACAAGAGCGAAGAGATGAACAGAACAAAGGCTAAAGCGCCACCGATTGTTGCAGTGGAAAGCTTGATGATTGAAACGTATTGATCAAAGAAGATATAAAACTTGGAATATGGAAATACAGAAATACCATTCTTCTCTGAGATTGTATCTGCTATACGACGAGCGGATTTATAAGCAGCGATAAAATCAGACTGAGAATGTAAAGCTGTATGAGCGGTTCGAAAATGACTTGCGGGAATAGTACGCTTCTTTGAGTCTATTACTAATGCGTTGCTATATGGAGCTTTTCCACCAAGCGGGCAATCTTCATCCGTTGGTGCTTTGATCCATTTATCAATATAGTTGAGGAACTCGACACCCTCTGGCATGCCAAAAAGGGTTACATTCCAACTTGGTTGACGATCTGCAAAACATGGCTTCCCGTTCTCAATACAGCAATCAAGATCAGGATTCAACCAAGTAAAGTAATCATCAATCCATGATGCTGTAGCGTCGGAAATGTAGCTTATTTCAGGTCGTTTCCTTTCCTGTTCCAACACATTCGCCATTGAGAAGTCATTGCAAGTTGAAAACCGACCACATAGCTGCTGTTGATGATCCCTTTGCGTCACATTCAATGAACGTGTGACGAAATACACCGGTGGCCCAGCATTGAAATAATCATACAGGTCGTCAAAATATTTGATGAGATAAGAATCTGAAGGAATGGCAATTCTCTGATCTAGTCCAAGCTCAATTCGAGGCAGCAAAGCCATACCAGCCGTGAATATACCGAGAAATAATGTTATTATGACCACCTTTGATCTAAACTTTAGTATAAACGGTGCATAACTTTTTCTGATGAATCTTTGCAAAACTCCTTCTTCTTCTGCTCCATAAATTGTTGCAAATCGATCGTGTACTCCCATTTGATTCGTTTTTGTTACATGTAGACAAGGTATACAATCCGCTCTTCCAGCTTCGACTCTTTGTTGGTTCCATGCAAGAACAGAAATGAACATTGTTATTTGTAGGACAGCGTTGATGAAAACGGCTCCTGCTGCATATGCTGCAAAGTTTTTGACAGCCGGCATTCCAACAGCAACACCGAGAGCAAAGGCGACCGTCTCTGTGGAAGCGGACAATAAAATGGATGGCCCCATACGTCCTACAGCTCTTGCAAGTCGGTCCTCGATGGAATCTTCTGCATGACTAAGATTGACCCTTTCAAATTCATGAACGATGAGGAATATGTTGTCAACACCTACAGCCAGTACGAGGAATGGTATAACCTCGGCGATAATCAGAGTAGCTTTGATTCCAGCAGCTGCAAATAAACCCACGGATGCCGAGACAGACATAAGTACAATAATGATACCGACCACACCAAGCATGAATTTAGATTGTACCAAAGCGGTAGCGGGTTCTCGAAGGATAGTTCGGACGGTAAGGGTGGTTGCACCCAAGGCAAGAGAAGCATAGAGAAACATAATGACATAACTGATTGCTATAATCTTGGCATCTGTATTTGTGGATTTGTTCAACTCTTCTTCCAAACTGCTCTCTGTTGTAAATGAAAGTCGTAAGCCTCGTTCTTTTGCCTCTGCTTTGACGACAAATAATAAATCTTTCAAGCTTTTCTCCCATTCCATTGCCTTTTTGAGCTCAGGAGAGTCCTCGATAGAATTTGTCACCACCCAGGTCACAATCAAGGCTTCAGTTCTTGATACGAGATCTTTGAAAGGTCCCAAAACATATTTCGGTTGAATTGGCTGTTGAAATTCAGGTAGACATGTGATATCACCAGGATTATCGACGCACTGTTGAAGTATTTCCAGCCAAGAATCTCGATCGACTCCGGCCTCAGGCCCTCCCATGTATCCACTGATTGATTGAACGACACAAGGTCCGTCAGTCGGCTTGTAACATACATCATTCAACATGTACTGTCCGTTTTGTGACTTCATTCTTTGGATGCGTGTCTCGACATCAAACCACCACTGGAGAGTGTCATATGACAAGACGGGTCCGGGTCCTGCAGGGCTTGTATCGTTGACAAGAAAGGCCTGTTGAGTTCGGAAGAATGGTCCAAAGTTCTGATCAAAGAACACCTTCTCTTGTGCAGCAGCTGAGTCAGGCGAAACCCAAAGCTTGACTGGATCTGTCTCGACCTCGAAATTTAGCCAGCCCAGACTAAGTAAAAGTACAAATACAGTCGATAATCCAACCGTCACTGCAGGGTATTTGGCACATGTTCGACCAAGTTTACTAAAAGCTTTGTCGCAAAGAGTGTTGAGCCAATATGATTTGGTTGGTTTGTCCATAATTCCAGCCTGTTGAATTATATCTCCTGCATCTTCGTCATCGCTTTGTGCAGAATCCTGAAGTAGCCTCAATCTTTCGTTCTTATTCTTATTATGTCTTTGATACGCAACCTGTGCAGATACCACAAATGCCAACAATGCAATAAAGACCGAGTAAACAATGATAAAGGCAAAAGATAGACAAGGTAATGCTCCCACGTAACACCTCGCTTCTTCTTCCACGTCTAACAGAGCCGGACAGCTTGCATCGCAATCCACACAAGCACACTTATACTTTTGATCCGTGCTATTGCAAGGGTAAGCTTTCTGATCGGTAGGTTTCATGTGTGGGAAGTTATCCTCATTGGGTATCGGAAAATTGATTTGGAACGGACTCCCGAAAGGCTTCTTATCGCCCAAGAACTTCAAAAACTGGGTATAATTCCTCGCCCCGCCTCCAATAAGATCCATAGCTCTTCCACCCGTAGCACCAAATTTGACGTCTTTGCAACTATCATAGAATCCTTTTCCATATTCTTTCGAAACGAATTGATCCAACTCTTTCACCATGGTCTTGCCATTCTTCTCTTGTACTTGCGTGACATTGACAAAAAGACTCTGATCAGGCGAACATGTAAAGGTACAGAAGAGATTATAGAAATTCTCGCGACAAGCAGGACAGGCGGATATGATTTTCTCGGCCTTTTTCAGATTCGAGCTTAATGCATCGAGTTGTTCTGCTCGACAACATACTGGACCTTTTGACCATTTCTCCGCGCCACAGATACTGATTAACTGTTTTCGAACCGCCGAAGAGGGCTCCTCGGCGAGTTTATTGTCTGGACAAGGGAGTTGGTTGCCGAAAAAGTCGACACTTCCACAACTGCCCCGTATTGCGCATCTCCCAGGTTCGTGGATTTCGGTCCAAGCAATGTCGGCCGCTAGAGATTGATAAACATGTGTTGATGCAAGGAGGAGAGATGTGATGGATGGAGTGGAGAGCAGCATAAGATCCACTGGGTTGACTTCGAGTCACAGCCTGAGGGGTTGATAGCTCCTATGTCTAGCTATATTATCATAATGTTGCGTTTCAATATATACACGTATACACAAAGAATTGTCGTTACTCTCATCCAATCTTACGTACTTCCAAAAGGAGAAATAGGTCTCGTGGCTTGCTTGTGGTTGAGGCTGCAGTGAAATGACGTAAGCACGTCTTCATATATTAAACTTTCTCACTGCACTTTCTGTCGTGCCGGATATAAACAGAATCAACTATGATTTGGTAGTCTAGCATTAGATGAAAAGGCCGTCGTTATGGAGTCCAAGTAAACTAGGCTGCAAGGTTACAGTTTCCTTGATATAACAAATCACATGAGCAGACCAAACACGAGTTCGTGAAACAATATACAATATTAAAAAGCTTTCTTTTATTTGTCTAATTTTTTCTAAATACAGTGCAACATCATGTCTTGATCCACAACACCGTCCTTCTACTCGACAAAGAGTGAATAATTACCCAAATCACAAAAACTACGACCATATCGATGTCCTGCTGCAATATTTTCCATTGGTTGGACCGGCCAGCCAAAACTCTGCTAATGCTACAGCTTTGACAAGCTCATCGATTATGCAAATTAAGATTTTGATGCTGGAGTGTTAGTCGCTGCGGATGATGTTGGTGCCGATGCATTGGTATTTTCATGTTTGGAAGAGACATCCCTTCCACCTCTGCCGCGGCCTCGGTTACCAACACGACCTTCCTTTCCAGACCCTCTCGATTCTTGACCGTCTCTCTTATTATTAGGAGTACTACCATCACTAGGTACATCTCCGCGTGACTGACTGGGTGAATTTTGATATCCACCTCGTGTAGATCCACGTGTGCTGCCTCCACGAGAACCTTGGTGACCACCATGATGATGACCATGGTGACTTTGACCAGAGTGACCGGCATGTGCGATCGCTCTATACATATTGAATTTATGGATGCCAATGTCATTTTCTACCGGCCTAATTTTATTTTCAATGATCTCATCCACCGTAGCAAAGCTATCGAATTCGATCAACCAGTGAGAATCAACCTTGTTTGGATTGACCGCTCGGACACCATTAGGCTCCAGAATTCTACCTTCGTATTCCTTAGGAACGACAGCCTTTACCTTGTCAACGGTAAGACCGCTGACGTGTGAAGGAATAAAGATGGCTGGAATTTTAGCGGGCTGTTCCGATGAAGGTCGTTCAACTGCTTTGCTTTGAGCAGAGTCCGTTGCAGATACTCCATTTGTTTGGGCAGGTTTCTCGGTCATAGGCTGTGTGCGAATGTCTTGCTGTGGCGCAGCCTTGGCTGTTTGTGCATTGGCGATACTTGCAGATCTGGCCGGTAAGGACTGAGGTCCTCTATTTGGCTGTTGTTGTTGTTGTTGTTGTTGTTGTTGAGGAGGAGGAGGTTGATTTACTACTTCACGTGGTTGTTGAGCTTGATATTGTTGTGCGGATGTAACATCATTGTTTTGGTATGCTGTAGCTCCCACAGGTCTTTGGACTGATTTACTGCTGCGGTGTGAAAAGTTAAAACCTTGTGCGCGCATTTCAGTACCGATTCGACCTTGATCAATATCGAGGACAAGCCAGCCAAATGCAGCATCGGCGAGATTGAAGTTCCACATGTTTTTAAACGCACTTTCATCAACCTGTCCAGCTGATGCACCTGTCTGGCCTCCGAAAGGATTACCACCATTTGCGGTAGAAGGCATCTTGTTGACAAGATCAAGCGCGTGACTCAAAAGTCGTTTCTGCGATTCATTTTCTTCCACAGCAGGCTCAACTTCCGATCTGACCGTCTCCCAAACATCATTAAATGACGCTTTTGAAGCAGCAAGCTTACCACGATAATGATCAAGAGTTGGATTTACACTGAATTCATTGTACGAGCTGCCGTATCTAAAGTGTAGTCCTGCAGAGATGGAGAAGTCGGCTTTTAGAGTGACTGACAGTTGATTCAAAAGACCCTCACGTGTTGGAGATGCATGCGTTATAAATATTCTCGTTTCCGTAGGATCGTAAACCCGGTTTGCTGTATCAATCAGCTCACCGATTTGTAAGAGTGTAGTCCACATAGTTCCCTGTCCACCGGCAATTGTCGTACGACCATCACCATTGTCAAAAAGTTTGTGCATCACAACTGCGCCACCAAGGCCAAGAAGACGTAATTTAATTCCTCCAATTTCAAGTAATCGAGAATGTGCCTCGTCAACTATATTCAGATTTGGAATTTTATATTCTCCTGACCTTAATTTCTCAAGGACCGCTACATCTTCACAAGCTCCCCAGACGGTATACACTGGTACTTCAAGCTTATATTGTCCTTTAAGGAAGAGAGGCAGTTCGGAAAGAGTATAATTCGTGCGATCGTTCTGGAACAATTCTTTGATAGGAGCATTCGCGGGACGACGACCGAGATCAGTCTTGATATTATCCGAAAGTAATGGAGAGTATTGAGCAACATGTTTTAGAGTTCTAATGATTATTAGTCACGCTGTAGAAATTTTTAAATTGAACATGGGATTACTTACTTTTCAGCAATTCGATCAATAGAGGTATCGTCGTAGAATCCAAAGTCACCTGTATGGATGACATAATCTGCACGAGCATTGCGGGCGAGTTCGTTGAGTGATTGTAAATTTCCTTTACATGCGCGTCAGTCGATTGTTTGAGCAATAGAGACGAGTTATATAGCATACCTCTTACGTCCGCTATGCACAAGATTCTAGCGCCATTTGCTTGGACAACGCGGCCTTGATTAGAGATATTTTGGGTAGAAGCCTGTGCAGAAACGCCCGCAGGACCATTTGGCTGGTAAGCCTGACTATACGCGCGAGGTTGAGGAGGCTAAGGTTTGTCAGTGGCGTGTGACAATACTTAGAAATGCTTGGATGCATACCACTGCCATTGATAGTATAATGTGGTTATTGAAGGCGATATATTATAAATTAAAGTGTATGGTTCAATTGTCGCACGATTGTAAGCTGCTGATGGTGAAAAGAAAGTTGAAAGGAAGTCGTAACGAGACAAACGATGTCGCAGCAGAGATTAGGCTCGCTTAGACTAATAAAGGAGGCAATTAGGATGTAAAGGTTGAATGTAATGTCAAGCTGCACTCACTTTTTTCCTAGATCGACGTGGAAGGAACAGGCGGTGCAGGCAATGAATTCTTGGCGTCACATGATCTTGGCTCAACATTTCACAACGAAACGTAGGATCACTTTTACCAACTTGGCGATATATGAAACAGTAGCGTATAGTTTCGATCGCATATGATCGACCTTTAGCATAGAAAGTTATATACAAGTAGAAAGAAAGGATAAGGATTCACCTCCAACCTCCACGACCACCACCTGCACGACCTCTTCCACTTCGACCATATCCTCCACCATAATCTTGACCCGAACCATAGCCACGATCGCCGAAACTTCCTCTAGAACCATATCCATTCATTGACTCGTCTTGTGCCGGTGGACGTCGATCTCTCAGTTGGTCTTTTAGTAGATCATGTGTTTTTCGCATTTGCGCATACCCGAGATGCATTTTACCAAAGAAGTGATCAGCCAGTCGACGATCATTATCAAGTCTGCTTAGAAATGCGCCGCATACATCACAGACTTGTAGCTTCTGATGACCCGATGGACCAGAAGTGTCTGATATAGATTTCAACTCCCTTTCATGCTCATCTTTCTTTAATTTGGCCACTTTCAACTTTTGATATTCTGTGACCGCAAGATTGACACTTTCAAGTTCGCAAAGAATTCGTATTTCGAGGATACCATTTTCTATATTTCGAGCAAGACCATTAATGTTTTGTAACTATTACACATGTTAGTAACTGTGAGCTATGCGACAAGTAGTCTAGCATACCAATGCTGTTGTCCGCCGTATTTCTTCCGGTGTTTTTTCCAATTTCCTCCTAGCGTCGTCGATTTTCCTGTTGCATTGGTCTATATATCGTGACATGTCCCGTAGGTAATCGAATTCTAGACCCCATTTGGCCTTTTGCTGTTCATCTGCAGCTTGATATTCCGCTTTTAATGCTTCACTATGCGATTTCGGACAAACTCCGAGATCTTGTTTTGTGTTGGTAAATAAATCGTGAGGACATGTGCCGACGAGATAGGACCGGCACACCTTCGGATCTGTTATAGATAGTTGTGGAGCTCTTGAAGCGGAACTCATGAGTTGATCACCCATAAGGGCCTCTGTCATTTACTTTAGCCATTGATATAACACGCCAGATCGAATGCTAATCTTACCAAGCAATTTCCGCTGCTCTGCTGCCATGTTTGCGACTTTTGCTCCACTGCTTGACAATACACTCGCAAATACGGCTGTCGTATTGGTGCTATTAGTTCTTGATCATATACATCCTCACATCAATGGCTCTTTTAGCAGTGAGAGATGAATTCCGGGAATATTTCCTCCATCATTTTTCCCCGCGATTTTCACGTCGCTTGAAGACAACACCATGGAAACGATTCAATACTATTAGAGGAGTGTTTGAGTTGAGGGATCGGGCAATGCTGAAAGGACTTTTCAGTTTGCTTTGTATAGCTGGACTGGGTGTGATAAGGCCAGTCACCGCTGCATCTGGCTACAGGGAGCATTTAACTTTACAACCACTTCCGAAAGCGGCATTACTCGCCAGCTTTGTCTTCCAGAGCAACAGTTCATTGTCCGAATTTGAGCAACAGACTTATAGTCTACTACCACGGGCTGTCGGACAAATACTGCATCATACACATACAGAGGAACTGCACTTGCGCTTCGCTTTGGGAAGATGGGATTCTGAAAATTGGGGAGAAAGACCTTATGGAGGTCGAAACGAAGGAGGTACAGGAGTGGAATTATGGGCATGGGTACATGGAAGAGATATTGTTGAGTGAGAGAAAAGTAGAAGTGGGTTTTAGGAATCAAGGCTAATCGTTATGAATAGAGCGAAAGCCAGATGGTTTAGCCTAACCAATTCTCTCTCTGGTTTATTTTGTGCGTCCTTAAACTTTGTGGATGAGACCAAAACCATCCAGCCAGTAGCGGCATTCGACCGAGAAGGAAATCGGAACTCTGACGATTTGTATCTCTTGCACGGTGCACTTCCACATGAGATTGTGTGCACTGAGAACTTGACACCATTTCTCAAATTGCTGCCGTGTAAAGGTAAAGCTGGTATCTCGTCTTTACTGGATGGTCACAAATTATTTGATGCTTCGTGGCAGACAATGGCTGTAAATATCCACAAGACATGCACGACTTCAGACGTCTGTCAGGTACATGTCGAACAAACTGTTGACATGGTGCTTGACTTTGAACGATCTATGCGTCCGAACAAAGACCCGATTCCGCGGCCTTTACCACTTGAGCAGATCTCTTGCAACACAACGAAATCATACAACGCCTTCGACACGTGTTTCCCAAATGACAAAACCACGGAGCAGGCTTGGTCCATTAAAGAAGTATTTGGTCGAACGATCCAAGGCGCATGCAGTCCTGGCACAACAGACCTGGACATGAATAATGAGATGAAGGTTTTACTGTCATCTGAAAGAGAAGTTCTAGCTCGTTCATCTGATAACAAAACTGTACCGGCTTCAATGATTACCACTTCAAGTCGATCATATAAACTCGACACCAATGCTGACCTTGACCTAATCGTTGAAGAATACCCTCTAGAAGACGCTTCCCTACTTTCAAGTCCATCTGTGCGCGCAGAACGGACATTCACCGGATACGGTCAAGAGCACGGTGGAGTTCAAATCGTCATCAGCAACTTCTCTCCACACAAAGACGCTAACATTGTCTATCTCGAATCCCTTCCATGGTTCATGAAACCGTATCTACACACTCTCCAAGCAAATATCAAATCTACACTTCCCTCTGTCTCATCTCCACCTATTCCTGCGTCTTCTCATATAAAAAACGTCCATTATCGAGCGGCCAGCGATCGGAAACGCGGCACTCATCTCGAACTGACCCTCTCGATCCCGCCCTCGTCGTTCCTAACCTTGACGTATGATTTCGACAAGGCTATTCTTCGATACACCGAGTATCCCCCTGACGCAAACCGTGGCTTCGACGTCGCACCAGCTATTCTCCGCATCTTATCCCCTCACGACATCGACAATGAAAATACAATCGAGAGGAACGACGCTTATATCCGCACTACGTCTCTGCTTCTGCCACTGCCTACTCCGGACTTTAGCATGCCTTATAACGTCATTATACTCACTAGTACAATCATCGCGATGGGGTTTGGTAGTATATTCAATTTATTGACGAGACGGTTTGTGACGGTAGAAGAAGCACCAGAAGGGGGAGTTGCATTGTTGAAAGAGAGGTTGATGGTTGTGAAGAACCTTGTTAGAGAAAAGTTCA
>Ga0160429_1001370_pt1 | contig 13662 bp, 19 predicted proteins | sample SolpanmetagenomR_FD_108199 | JGI IMG/M metagenome (GOLD analysis project Ga0160429, IMG submission 108199) | Solar panel surface microbial communities from Lawrence Berkeley National Laboratory, California, USA - R | ecosystem: Engineered > Built environment > Solar panel > Unclassified ...
ATACGCTGACTCCTTCGGAAAATATCTCCCTGTACTGATAGTGTAGCCTCTCAGCTCACGCAAAGACGGAAAGCATTCGACCTCCCTCCCAGAAGCGTCTACTAGGTCGACCAGGTTAACGTGAACCTTGCTCACTTCCTACTGCACGTAAGCACTACTGCGAACACTTGGGAGCAATTCAGACACACTCTTTTGCACTCTTTCACTGATTGTGGAAGAGGCTCAATGTTGACGGCCAGACAGAGCTTGTGCCAGTTGTCAAGTTTTGATGTGTCGGTGCCGTAGAGGTCGTTGAATCGAAGGACCATGGATTCTTTGAACGCTCGATGGGCTGCCCTTCGTTCTCCGTCGTCTTTACCCCAGCCAAAATAGTCATACATCCTGTAGAATTCTTCCACTACGCCTTGGTCGTCTTCGTAATGAAACCCTGGATAATTGGTAAAGAACGCTATGATAGGATCTTCTGATTCACCATCGCAGCTCCTCCGAGGTGTCTTGCGTTTCGCGCCCTGATCACAGGTCAGCATGCAAACAATCATTATCTATCAGACTATGGGTTTGGCAAGTACAGTCCGTTTACCGCCCTGAGGCGACTTTCCCGTGGATACATCGTGGGCAAATCTGCAGCTTGCTCCGTATGTGCAAGATTTGGGAGTCGCATGTTGGAAGTGTTTTTCTTTTCGTGCCATTCTTGAGGTTAGAGATGAAACGTTAGTGTGCGTATTTGGTCTTCGAAAGCAAAGCACTGGTGAAAGAGTCTCAGCGTTAGGGACAACTGCTCATGATATAAGCAGGACCCAGAGATTGACGGGCTGGGTTCGATGAGCCAAAGTGATGCATACAACCTCTATCAGCTCATGCGGGCACGTCCGATTGGAAGCGTGCTCCAGCGCCGTGACTTCCCTGGCCTACAATTGGGTCAGTCTCCTGCACAACATCCGAGTTTTAGGTCACGCTGACCATGTTGTTGGGAATCAAGGCTTTAAGCATGCTTTCCTTTTAACATGAGTATGAACGAAACCCTATCCTCCGCGCCACATGTAGCTTCTGCCACCCGGGGTATTCTTGTTGAAGCGAGCCTTACACCTCCCTACATGGATTCAATCGAGTTGATGATGTTGGATTGTCTGCAAGCTCGGGCAACCCCCCCTCCCTCCCCCATCCATTCTTCCCCGGACCAAATACTGACCAAACAGTGTTTGTATTACGATGCCCGATTCTTTCTGGAATCTATCGCATTTTGCAGTCAGCTCATTTCTAGCGCTTGAGGTTGTTGTGAAGTTCTCGCCCGCTGTGTCCATTAATTGTTCGTTTTCAAGATCTCTGATCATCTCTGGAGACAACGCCTTGACCGGGCTGCCTATTCTCATGATATGGCGTTCAATCACCCAAACTATATGATTGTTCATGGAATGTCTCATCGTTACCTTGGAGCAAACCATGAACGTGGGTATCATTGACGGCCTGATCCTCGTTGCTCAAGTGAACACTTTCCATTACCTACCTCACATGGAATGCATAGTTCTCTTGAAATCCTGCATCTTCCGAGTTATTTGGAACGCTGCTCAAAAGCCGATGTTGAGACTCCAGAAGTAAAGATAGTTGGACACAGCGATGGCACGGGTGCCTTAGGCATGTGGGAGATGGTGCCTTCGGGTGCGAGGAGTCAAGGGATCCGAACCTGTCTCTTTCCCTTTGCACGAACACTACTTGATCCTACTATCTGCTTCTTTCGACCGTTTCCAGGGGCATGCTTGGCGGAGTCTGCTTCGCTCTTTTTTGAGCCCGGGAGACCCCAACTACTTCTATGGATCCGATTGACAGCTGCACTCGAAGGATGTAGCAATACAATGGCGTCGGCTTCTTATGGTAGCTGATCCGAAACCGCTGGCAAAGCGAACGTCGTGTTTTGGACCGGTTGCGGGAGCAGTTTTCCTGGCTTCTATGCATGAGTCCACAGCACTGCTAACTCTAAGTAGTACTTGGCTACGGATTGCGGTTGAGCAATATGAGGTCAGTCTGATACTGGTCCGCCCATACCCCAACCGATACTTGCTGCTACAACAAAGATGGTACATCTTATCTGTGCACCACGGGCCAATAATAAGATTTCAAGAGGAGAAGAATGACAACAAGCGCTCTTCATTGCTCGCACGTGGGCTACTATGGGTATACAACATGTGCCTGCGCGTTTTGGTTGACAACGCCCTGCCTCTGAGCAGCGGCGCGGAAGCGCCCAACGCATGGCGACGTGTCTGAGTCGCATGGGATAGGCGGCCGTACCACAGCATTTTGATCTGAGTGATTGAGCTGGGGTAACCCCGCGCAATGCGGGACGGTCCGGAGATGTCGTGCTTTCCCCAGCCGAAAGGACACTAAATCCTTTATAGTGTTTACATCTCAGTAGCTAAGGATCGTACCGAAAAGGACTAGTGTGTGGTTGTGGTAATCTTGCTCAACCAGTACGCTCAACTACAAGCGTTCTAAATGGGAAAACTTGAGTCGACACACACCGCTTCAAAAATCTGTGCATAGAACTACAGCGAAACAAAGTTTGCATAATTTGCACGGGCCCTGAGTGTTCTCATTCTTGAACATTCTCTTCCAAACGAAGTGCTCTTTGTAATCACGCATTAGGCAATCCGGACGTCCTCTTTCCGGAACAGTTTCGACCTCGAGACACACGATGATGTGGTACACGAAAGATAACTATGACCAGGCTTCTCCATGCGAACAGAGGATGCAGATCCGGTAGCTATTGCTACAGTGAGTAATCGTTGTCTCCTTGTTCAAGTTACGTTGGTCGCGATGCACGCAATACAGAGCGTACTCGGAGTAGGCCTAAAGAATACTCAAAATGGAGCCAGAGAGCAACGTTAGACTATATCACGAATTTTCAACTGCTCTCCGGCGCAAACGATATCCCTCAATTACATCATCAATCTCATAGGTACAGTGCTCATGAGCCTTGTCTTCTTCAACTATGGTTGTATGCTCCCAGTCCGCTATAACAATCCTATCTCTCAAGAGATATATATTATCTATCTTCAAGTCCTCATGCCCAATCCCCGTCTCTTGCACTATAGGGGAATATGCGTCCCAAAGCAATCGCTTTAGTTTTGCCTCATCCAGGTCTTTTGGCGGTGTAAGGAGAGTCTGACCAGCATCCGATAGGAATAGAGCTCGCTGTCCAATGCACGTCCCTTCACCATAGAAGATAGGGACAGATATCCCTTGAAAGTCCATCAGCTTGGTATAGTTATGCGCTTCATCTTGAAATAGCCTTTCTGATCCCTGCTTGAGCTTCTTGGCGAAAAGGGTCGGTGGCAGAGGTGGTTTAGGATCGAGAAGTTGAAGGCGGTCGACGTGCTCTGTAATTCGTTTGGAACCGGCCAAAGCGACCCTTGTGTGGGATCGGAGCTGATGCTCACATGTTAGCGGCACGAACAGCTCTCTTACTAGCCACTCCCACCTCGATGGGCCGTGATATGCAAGCGGTATACTCAGACTCGGGACACACTCGAGAGGAGGCAGTTGATTCAGTATTTGGAGAAAGAGACATTTGCAATGTTCGCAAGAGGCTTCATGGTTTTGGAACAAGACTCTTTCTTTGGAAAGACTGTGAGTAGTCGATACGTTTCGCGCTATGTACATGACAAGCGAGTGAAATGTTGCATGGTGAAGCGCAAGCGCAAGAGGGAGTGAACGCCAAGGCAGTAGTTAATGACTATGACGCACGGCCTTGCGGCGAGTTGATCAAGCAACAAGGTCGAACAATGAGCACAGAACAACAGCTATGACGACCACCGTTGAAGCACTCTTTGACCAACATTCGAACAACACTGCCTTGAATCTGGCCATTCCGTCCACAATAAATAGGTCGTAGATCTCGCACAAGGAATCTCTGACACAGTTGCGTTTGTGGAGCGCATTACACAATGACACCACTGTGGCAAAATTTGATGGGCGTTTCGTCCATGAACATGCAGAGAATACTTTACGAAGACGCGAATTTGCCTGTCCGCCGAACGTCTGTTCGTGGCACCTAGATACCAAAACTGACGTGGCGAATTAGTTCCATAGTGCGGTGTCCAGCCCAATATCTCCCGCATTCCAGCGGTATCCGACAGTCCTCCAAAAAGCCGAGGTGCCACCCTGGAACGGAGCCGATGAAGTGTTCGATACAACATACTCCACGTTCAAGAGCGAGGAGTGGAGACCCTTAGTGATTGGGGAGATGAAGCGAAACCTTTTTTCGACGCGAACAATGGCAGAACGGCACTCTCCAATCCTCGCATCAGATAAGGCTATCCGGGGAAGATTGAACCCTTTAAGGCACTTTCTGATTTCCGGTGGAACGGTTTATTCAAGACTCAGCGCAGTCGACTCTTCTTACATACGCAACAGCTGCACTGCAACGGGAAAATCACCATGGCTTTGGCTTTGCTGTCGTCGAGTTTATTGCAGATTAGATATATCATGCTGCAAGCTGTCTCTTCACGAAGATCTCTGTCTGCTCAGCATTGAACCACCAGGATAGCGTATCGTGTACGGAGATCTTGTGCCAAACCTCTTCCGGCCCACTGATCTCGCTTTTCTCCAGTCCGACATAGTGTACATATGACTTGTTCCCAGCTAGTTGCGTACATATATAGAGACAGCCTGCGGGCTTGATCGCGACGTGAGCAGAGTCGAACCGCCATTGGCCAAGTGATCTCAGGTGTCCGTCGCTGTATCTCAAGAGCATGCCAATGCACTGAAGTTTGGATTTACTTTGCTTCATGCAAAGCTGTACTTCTATAAGGTCTTCCAGACAAGCTTCGGAGTAATACCACTCTCCAACAACGTATAGCTTGGGCTTGCCAATAAAGTTGTGTGGCACAGGATAATGATCTTGCCGTCTGACTAGAATTTTTGATGTGTGAGCGACCGCGAAGACGAAGTCAGAAGAACCTCTCACGCCGAGATCGTTGAAGCAGAGTCCTGTGACTTGGGCTGATGCGCAACTGACTTGATATGAATTGTAGATGGACCGCTCACTTTCCCATACAGAGGGACCAAAGTGTACATATCTCCCGCACGAGGTTCGTAACTAGTGTCGGACTTAGTGGGATAGAGATCCTGGGAAGAACATCCGTACTTACAAGGACAGTTGGCGATCGGACATGAGAATCACCACGGATCTCGCATACCCACATGGTGGAAATCGTTTCCTCAACATCCATTGGAAAATGTATCCAGACCAAGCCACTACCAACAGCTGATTCAACTCGAGCATACGCCGACTTTGGGGGGAGCGACCGCCGTCGATGGGAGAGTACATGTACCAGACCATTCTTACAGCCAACAGTAATGCCATCTGTATCCTCGTAGAACTTAGCATATCTCATGAATAGATGTGGACCTTTGTTCACGCGCAAAACGTAACGGCTTTGCAGCTCAAGTGCCGGCGGCGAAGTGGAATCCCAGAACGGTTGCAATTCCCCGGCTCTGTCAATCTGTCGAATGATAGCCTGACCCTAGTTAGATATATGAGTCCTTTGCTGTACTCATGGCTCCATACCTGTGATTGTATCGTCACCTGATCCAAAGGCCGGCCAGAGAATGATCGAATAGATTTGTACCATTGCCCGCGGTTTTGTCTACGTTTGAGTGCTGTTGTCTTGCATCCCTTGACATCGATATCGACGATACCAATACCATCTGAAGTTGTTACCATCTCAGTAACTGGGCCGCCGTCCCATACGAGCTCCGGCGTAGTCATGTCGCTAATATCTATGATGTAGGAGATTCCTGCACGTGTGACTCGCCGAACAAAAAGCTTGTTGCCAGAAAGCATCAGCTGTCTACTAGTCGATTCGTAAGGAACAATCAACTTCTGGAGCTCCGACGCTTCTGCCATAGCGACAAGCACCGGATGGAGAGCGCACGGCCATGAAAGCTGTACGATGAGCTGAATTATCTCCAAGGATAGCGTGGACAAACCCTGCAGGTTTAGCTTCTCCTCTAGCTCGATGATTGCACTTTGGAAGTAAGTTTCATATGCATGTCGTGCTCTCTCGGCATTTTCCCAATCGTTGGGCATCGACAAGCTTGTCATGGATGAAAAGTAGCTCCAGAGTGCTTTCGGTCGCAAAGCTTGCTTGCGGTGCAAGGCCTGCTCGCGGCTTAGTAGATTGAAGCAGTCGAGGTGGAAGAGAAAGCCAGGAGGTCCAATTTTACACGCAAAGCATACTAGCTCGAAACAGATGTCTCTTGCAAAACGCAGAGATGTGCTACATTGGATTGAAGATTCGAGCTTAAGGACTGTTCAGAATCAGGAACGTATATAAGTATTCTGGGTGGCGAAGGCGTGCCCGTTCCAACCACGTCGTCTGCCTGTGGCACAGAGTAGCATACCGCGCAAGCGTGCGGACGAGTCTGGGTATGGATCATTATGCTTGAGCGTGAATACTGCGTTCTCTAGGACGAAAGCAGATTTTGCCGTTCCATATACGTGGTAGGTCTGTAGGAGTCATCGTGTCCGAAAGAACAGAGCCGTGCACAGGCCAGTGAAAAGCTGACGTAATCTGCATGACCTGGGCAAGAATAAAGAAAATAAAGAAGCGGAAGCATATGTATAGTTGCATAACTTACCCCACTCGCCGCGCCTAAAACTCGTCGAACAACACTTCGTTTACTGCGACGTTGACGTCGGAGCTTTCAGTCAGACCCTATCTCTTGTTTCTTTCTATCAGCACATCACGATGAGTCTCCTTAATGGCGATGGCTACCTTTACCGCCTTTATCAATTAGCGCAGGCCAACTCCACCGACGAGCATGAATCGCAATCTTTTTGGAGCTATTACTTGAGCAAAGTCATTTTCGTTGAGAAGGTTTTCTATGTTGATCCAGGAAAGCCAGCGTCATCCTCCGATCCCTTGCGGCGTGTTGATCTTGTGGTGAAATACTTCGAGGCCGAAACCTACATTCCGCGGGTTCTAATCTTCCACGAGGCCAAGAAGCATGCTGCTAGTGGGCATCACATGAGGGATGTGGAAGGACAAGCACACGAGGCTTGCGCGACATATTGTGGCTCCACCAGATTGACTCACGTCTACGCTATGACGACTCTAGAAACCACTGCTAGACTCTGGAATATCGAAAAGGACTCCGGGTTGGCGCCTCTGTTCGGCTCTCAACAAAACATAGATCGCAGTTCCTATATTGACGTGAACTCACTGGAAGCTCATCGCATCAGAGACGGCTTGATTCAGATGAAGAACCTTCCACCTTCCTTTTATGATGGTCAGGCTGGGAATCAAGTGGGTTTCATAACGTCAGTAGTAACCCTCATGAAGTATCCATGATTACGCTCAAAGTCTAAAAGCACCCCCATTATCTTAGCGAACACATCTACAGGGACTGCGTATTCCACAGAGACATGATCCACCGCGGTGCAGTCCATTATATCACAGTCATTGGCAAGCGCACCTGCTGTGCCTCGATGAAATGGTCAATACTACGTTTTTACTCAGAATCCTGCATATGTTTTGATTGGGAATTCCTGGGTTCCCAGACCCTCGAGATCAACACAAACTGCAGTAACACAACCTGCTACGTCGCAGTCGTTGGCAAGCACGCCTGCTGGGACTCGATGGGATGGTCAATACTATGTTTCGATTCAGAACCGTGCATATGCATGGATTGGGAACACTTGGGTTCTCAGATAATTTATGGCTGAGGCTCTCATGTTCATGCCCTAGACCTGAGATGCTATGTCAGTCAGTTGTAACATTTTCCGCGTAGTTTGCAGGTCCTCCTTCAAGGCTCTTCGTCGGCGAGCGGGTGCTGAATACCACAAAACGGTCCATCATATCGTCTAGCAATTTGGCGGAAAAGCCGACCACTGCCAGATCCGCGCCGGCGACGGCCTGTAAGATGGCGAGTATCTGACTGATCTTAATGAAAGCAGACAGCTGGCTTGTCCAGCCAATCGGATCTTGGAAGCTTCGTCGGTCATGGTCGATGCCTATATTTGCAAGAAAGCCGACAAAGACGCTATTAAATAGATCTCCGCCAGAGGCCATGATCAAGAAAAGTGATACACAGATCCAAGCAGCGTCCGTGGAGTGTACTCTCATTAGTGTTGAAAGACGAAACAGCGGGTATGTAGCAATAGCACATGTCACAGGGGGCTAGGTGTCATTCGTTGTCTCTTTTCTCAGCCGTTTCCAGGAGTCACATCAGACTCATAGCCTTGTCCTAATTTGACTTCCGGTCAAGGCAGCGTCTGAACGAGGTTAGCTTTGTGACACCCCAGTTCCGTCTCGAAGCCAATCTACCTATGCCACGCATGACTGAGACTGCCGTGGTTCCTCCTGGCAGGTTCCGTGTAGAAGCCTTTCGTAGCTCCAATGAATACTGGTAGCAGTCGACATTGCAAGTCTTCCCTGTGTTTTTGGGATCTATCAACCGGGCAGTCTGTTTATCCAGCTTGAAGATCAAGAACTATGCCTGCAAGCAGAATGGAAGAACGGAACATTGATCTGCTGCACAATGCATTCAACGACACCTTCCAAGGGAACATAGACCAGACACAATATCCTCTGAACCAAGAGGAACAGTGTGCCAGCGCGATTCTGGCACAGTACCTGCAGACGAATGTCGCAGAGTTTCGAGTGCTAACCGAGCTTCGACAGCAGGTGAATGAACACTCGACCAGCACCCACTCAGCTTTGGAGCGATGCCGCTGACTAGAACAGGGATGGGAGAGCCCAGAAGGCGATCGATACTTCGAAAAGCAGCGCCACAACGCCGGCCATGCTAACAAGAAGATGGCTCGTATTTTTTATATGATGATGAGAGAGATCGGCTAAGAAATGCACCAATCAACCAGTGCTCTCGCACTCTCAAGGACGGAGGCGAACAACCCAACTGTTCTCGATATATGTATGGCGCCTGGAGGTTTTCTTGCAACGACGTTGGACTTGAACCCTGGGACTCACGCTACAGGATTCAGCTTGCCTGCTGTGGAGGGAGGTCACAAGGTGCTCATGAACGGGTACCCCAACGTAACATTGAAGTTTCTCGATGTTACGATGCTTGCTGCAGATATAAGCGTCACAGATTTCGTAGCAGATCATACCGAAGGACGAGATATGCTACTACAACAACTCGACGCCAAACAGCGCTTCGATCTTGTCCTGTGCGATGGTCAGATCCTCCGTAAGTTACCCATGATCATGCCGCGCATCGAGAGACCCGACAAGCTCGCAGGCTGATTGTCACCCAACTTGCTCTTAGTCTTGGACACGTCAAGGTTGGCGGGACCATGGTCGTCCTTCTGCACAAAGTTGAGGCCCCGAACACGGTCGCCTTGCTGCACACGTTTAACAAGTTCTCTTCGATTAAGCTCTTCAAGCCAGCAATACACCATGCCAAGCGTTCATCCTTCTATATGGTCGCTACCGATTATCGAAGCCAGCACTGCGAGGCTCTCCTAGCTGTGGAGAGATGGAGGAGGCAGTGGAAGGCCGCAACTTTTGGAACCGATGGAGAATATGAGTAAGAGCTTCGCACGGCATGTATAGATGCGCATAGAGTCTTGGGAGAGTTTGAGACAGAGCTTGTGGATTTGGGAAGGGAAGTATGGAGAATACAGGCCAGGGCATTGGAGAAGGCGCCGTTCATTACATGACGAATGAGGGCTCAGTTGCTTCGGAGACGACATGTAGTGCCGTTGCGTAGCGCCCATTTCAGGACTCCGGGAAATTGAATATCTACACTTTCGCTGTAGGCGATGGCTTTCACGTTGAAGGCCAAGTGGGTTTTTAGAAATTGTTGCTCACATTGCCTCAAGAATGAAGAATGGATTGTACTATGTGGAATCAACGCCGCCATAGTCGCTATAGAGAAGGGAGGACAGAAAGGCATCTATCATCAGCGTATACAAGAAGCAGAGAAACGAGTACGTGACGAAGCGGTCCAAAAATCTGCCACTAAATGTCAAATCATGTAAAGGCGTCCTGGAAATCCAGCCGATGCCGCCCTGCACTCGCCAATCACGATGTTTCCATTAACATACACCTCGCCATGGGCATTCACGCTGTGGTTCAATGGTTGACAAATGTGGCAGGCCAGACTTGATCGTGTCACATGCTCATCAGTGACGGTATCTTCGTCCCCTACATGCAAGGATATTCAATGATCCTGCGACTAGGGTACGCATTGGCTGGCGGATTACCATCCTGTCCCATAGCAGGCTTGGGTTGCGTGGTTCATTCATCTCCCAATCAGCCTCCAGCCTCTACTCCCTCGTCAGCTTACGACGTGCAACCCTTGTGTATGTTCGTCAGGTCCAGTGTTGAATCGGACGTTATGGGTGAGCGAAGGACAGATCGCTCCTGTGGCACGGATGATATGAGATTGTCGTTGGAGGAATGGCGATGTGATGCATCTGCCACATCCTGTATAACAGCATGAGCTTTCTCTCTTGCCTTCTATTCTTTCTCCTCGTTGGCTTTCTTTCTCTGCGCCTTGGCCTGCATTCTCTTTTTTCTCGTATGCTACCCCAGTCAAGTACAGAGGTATGTGTAACCCTTCGAGATTGACCCCTCGAATCGCCGGCCGATGGGCGACTAAATCAATCCTCTTCTGAAAAGCCTTTATGGAGATACCGTGGTCAAAACAACTTCTTTCCGCACGATACACCGCGTGAGTTCGTCCCCCGTTCTCCACCCATCATAGCCAGAGATCTCGTTGTCTCTTACCTGGCTAAAGTAGCTCTGACAATACACTTCACTACTCTTACCATCCTTCGCATTGGGGCAGTAAAATGAGTTGCGCTGTTGTATCACGGGAACTATCGTAGTCTCCATGTTGCCGCTTATGGTAATTTCAATTGAGTGATCTTCCACTATAAACATACGTCCATCGAGGTCATTGGCGGTGTCTTTTCTGTAAGAATCTTAGTCCTGAGTCTTAGTGGCAATACAATGTATCTTGACGGCGGCTAGAACGCCACCACTCTCCATACACTCGGTGTACATGGCCCAGAAGCTCTCTGCTTCTGGAACCCCCAGTCGAAGAGAACGAGAAATGGGCATGTGGTAGATGCGGCGGCCTAAAAGTCCACCGAGTTTCGATACCAGCATCTGGAACATTTGTTTTGATTGTGGCCTTGCGACAAAGACACGCACAAGGTTCTGTCCATTGGCAAGTGCAGCGGCAACAGCGGGCACAATAAAGGTCGATTTTCTCTCACCCATATTTAGCTGCATTACAGAGTTGCGGCCAGGTTTCGGAGCGAGCATGTGTTTAGCAATGCTGGCTTGCATTTCTCGCATAAGCAGTCCGCTCTCAACTTCGAGCAAAAGCCACTCAGGAAAGCTCATGGGGTCCCAGTTCTGGCCGCCAATGTTAACGAGCTCGCTTGTCAATTCAATGGGTTTGGTGCTGGTCCGTATCAAGCGCTCAGCACGCTGCGAAGCCCTGAGTGCCTTTGCATATCGCACAATGTATTCCTTCCACCTCGAGAGAGTCTGTGCCACCGTGGATGGGAAAGCTGTTGAAGGTAGAAACGCTGGGAAACTCTTAGTGCGTGCGATACAAGAGCGGCGACTTCAAACTGTCGATTGCTTGCTTGAATGAGACCATTGAAAAGGTCTTGAACCTGCTCTTTGCAAGCATCTCGATAATGCTGGAGTAATCCATTGAAATCCTCAAGGTGTCGGGCCGCTAGGACCTGCGTCTGTGAGTCATGATCAAGATGCGCTATGCTATCACGCAAATCGTTCAAGTACTCTTGCTCGTGACGAGCAGAAACACGACCTTCGAGAGTTGCAAGAAGACTCTCAACGCGAGCGCTGAAGTGATCCTGCTCATGACCGCTTTGGATTAGCCGTGCCATGTTGTCCACGAAGTAGTCATGCGTTACTGGGGGCGGCAGATCAAACAGGTCTTGATTCCGGACATGGCGCTGTGGACTTCTGTCATAAATCTCGGGACAAGAAGATTCGCTGAAGCTTGTATCGAGTGGCCGGTAAGACTGCACGGTCAACCTGCTCTCAATGTCGTTCAAGTAGTTGTGCAATTGTAAGTTCTCCCACCACACACACCACCTGCTTATTGCGTGGCGCAGCTCGGTCACTTACCGATTCCAGGTGTACAAATCGACGCGAGGACGAGAGCTGCCTGCGAATCCGAATTCTGTCCTGATCTTCGAGCTGTACCGTCAACAATCCATTCGTTGGGACGGAATTGCGATACGACATGTGTCTGATATGTCAAAGCTTGCAACGGACCTTGTCATGCGAGCGATGGACTATGTGGTGAAACATCCGATGGTAAGGATGCACCTCCATCAACTCGCTGAGAACCATCTTGAGGACAACATCCAAAGAGCGTTCAGTGAACTCCAGAACATGTTGAAGGATGAGAAGCGGCCCATGTCCACGTACGACCATTACTACACGGACGATATACAGAAAGCTAGGTGGGATGCTCTCCGTATGAAGATCAAGCAGGCGTTGAACCATGCGTTCGGGCAGGATTGGGGCGGCAAATTGCATATACCTAACACGCCTTATGGTATCGATAGATTGATGACCACGCTGCGGAGTCGTGTCACCGCGGACATGGACGAGCAGGCGCGTTCTGAAGCTCTAGCTAGATCAGAAGCATATTACAAGGTAATTAGTGTTTCTGTTTCTCAAACTACGTATAACGCAGCTGATACGCACGGTGCCAGGTTGCAATGAAAACATTATCGACAACGTTTGCCGCCAGGTAGGTGAGCAACATCTGCTCGAAGACCTGGCGGATGAAAAATGTTAGCTGTTATGATCAGCGAAGCTACGTAGGGTCGATCGCTACGGAATTTCGCACCTGTCGTTCACGAATTGCACGAGTTTGTTTGTAGCGCTCCCGACTGCCGAGCAATGATCATCCAGTGCACTGATGAGGTCGGCCAGTGCCGAGGTGATCTCGCTCAGCAGCAGCTCTGGATAAACATGTCTCTTCCAAGACGAGCATGGTCCATATACGTCTTTGAACAGTGAAACCCATCACTTGATCCCCATCTTTGTCTTTGCCGAAGCCATGATACTGTGGGTGAAAGGCCCAAAAACTTCAATACAGAAAGGCGTTGCAGACAATCTTTGTTGCGCGCCGGATTTCGGTTAGAGAGACATTAGAGGCACCTCCCTTAAAGACCTCAACTACGCCACTACTTTCGCATCACTGACGAACCGATTCGGCACGGTCAAAGGCTATCCTCTGCCCATTAGGGACAGCTTCCGCGAGCGCACCGAAACTCCCCAGTCCTCATTTCTGCCTTAGTCCCACCATCAACTTTCAGCTCCGCTCTATGGAACGGTTCTCTTCGAAAATGCTTCGCACTGACTCTTCGAGTAACTGTCCGGTCAGCGCCTTCTTCTTCATGTTTTCCACTGGCAGAGATGATAAGAGATCATTCTCTTTCTTGTCAAGACGCGCTCGCAGCCGGCGAATGCCTTGAAGCTTTGCATTGAACACGCTCTCCATGGCGGTCGAGTGCAACTCTGTAGCCGTGATTACGTCCCTCATCTTGCGATGGAGCTTCTCGAGTTGAGTTGCACGTAATCTATCTTGAAGCGCTTCCGCCAATCTTGCAGCTGCTTCAACCAGTTGGTCTGTCTCCAA
>Ga0160429_1001372_pt1 | contig 13648 bp, 11 predicted proteins | sample SolpanmetagenomR_FD_108199 | JGI IMG/M metagenome (GOLD analysis project Ga0160429, IMG submission 108199) | Solar panel surface microbial communities from Lawrence Berkeley National Laboratory, California, USA - R | ecosystem: Engineered > Built environment > Solar panel > Unclassified ...
AGTAGAGAGTGCGGATTTTATCCGCATTAGGAACCAAACTAAATCGCGGCATTGTATTTGAGTATCGCTCGCTAGATATTTTTAAAGCAGCCACTTCTGACCGTAACGCCACTAATACTTGCTTAATTCATTACACTATATTCACATCAAGAATTACAAGGTGTTAGGTAGTGATTCGAAATGATCGAAGTACGATACGAAGGCAGATGTCTATGTGAAGGTGTCAGATTCACTATCACTGGAACAGCTGAGAAGGTCTTCGCATGCTTTTGTCAAGACTGTTCGAAGAACGCAGGTGGGCCATACCAGATTGTGAGTTTCTTCTTCCAAATTATGCCAAAGGCATAGTCGTCCAGCAAACATTGATGGAGCCGAAGATTGCCAAATACCCCAAGCCCGCTGTCTCGGTCACTACTGGTTTTGACCTAGTTGAGAGCTACGTTATCACAGCTACAAGCAGCGGGTCCGAAAAGTACAAGATGTTTTGTAAACGCTGTGCATGCACACTCTGGACTGTACCGATGCATCGCGGTGGCACTCATTTTATGGTGAGAACATCTCTGATAGAGAACGGGTAAGCTGCATTATGAAACCTTTACGTTTACCTTCTCACACCTTATAGACTTGATACCAAGGAATTTAGGCCACTTGCAGAATTCTTCTCATCACAGAGACCAGAATGGCTCCCAGCCTTGGAAGGGGCGAAGTGTTTCGACACTATGCCAGGCAAGTAAGAGAGACCGCTCCAAAGGACTTTCATGTAACAACATCTATCTGATGATAGGAGTTTCGAGCTCGAGTGAGAGCTCAAGAGAAACTTAATATGCCCAATCTTAGTCTTCTTTGCTAAATACTACTTCATACAAGCATGACTTTTCCAAAAATACTGCTAGTTTGACACCGAAAACACTCTACACTCGCTCTATTCTTCTTGAGAAAAATCTTCGAGCCGATAGTCTCAGAGGCTTCCGCAAGACCTCATTGTTAACCTCGGCTAATACGCCCTGCGGCGAAGGATAGGCCTACCGTATCGGAAGGTGTCGCTTTGTAAAGGGTCAAGCACCACCACACTCAACTCCGGACAATGTCCTTTTGAAGTCCGGGCGGCGTTCCAACATTCACCCCGCAAAGTTCGAGAGACATCCAAATGACAAGCTTTCTCCGAAATAAGCGCTAGAATTCGCTCTTCTCCCTAATTGACATGCGTCGAACAACGGCGTCTATGTCCAATTGGAATGCTTGCTGGACGACGACATGTACGCAACATAGAATCACCATGCCTCCTTTTCTATAGTCAGTGAGCATGAACGGAAGTTTTAACATGGCCTGCCAAAGCACTCGCAAAGGAAAGCTGGAAGTTTTGTGAAAGCATTTCGAAGCTACGGTGGATTGCCAACTGGCTCGTAGGAGAATATTGACTCAATCAACAGAAGACCATAACAACAGCGGGAAAGACACATGTTCTACATAAACCTACCTTGCGGGTAAGAATCTATCATGAGTAGATCTTAGGACTTTTTGCAGAATATAATCTGAAGGAGTGCACAAAAAGTAAGAATCGGTGGTACAGATGGTTTATGGAACTCAAGAGAGGGAGGCCATGGGGAACGCTAGCAATCGTTGGCTCATTTCTGTCTACATACGGCAATCCACGGAAGTTCACCCCTCGGACTAATCCACTGTGTTCTATTCAGAGCCTCTGATGCCAGCGACAAGCGACCAAGGTTCATCTCAAGTTTGTGTGTGCGTCACTCACGACATATCAAGAACGACACGCCCTTGTACTTTGCCTGATCGCATATCCTCCAAGACCTGCCATACCTTGTTAACCACGTCTGACTCTTATATGCGCAGAATATCCGGAAAGAAAGTTATTCTTTCATAATGAATTCTAGGACTTAACATACCTGAGACAATCGGTCCATCTTTTCTATCTTATAGTGGCATTTAACGTGTCCTCTAGAAACAAGGTCTAGAGCTTCTATTACTTCATGTCTGTTGCCAATTGCAGATCCTAAGTAGAACAGATTTTAGTGCTGTACCTCAGAACAGATATCAGGAAGGAGCCAACTTACCAGCAATTCTAAATTGCTTCAACGCCATAACAGCAGGAAATGCCTTCTGGATTGGCACCGACTCTCCTTCTGGCATCCCAATGCAGACAACGATACCTCGAGGTCGAAGATAGCTCATAGCCTGTTCATATGACTTGTTTGATGCGGCAAGAACTAAGACACCGTGGGCACCTCGCCCTCCAGTAGTCTCTATAATCTGGTTCTGAAGTTTTTCATCATCGAATTTGGTATAGTCGAGGAAAGTCTCCGCTCCTAAACCTACGCAGAAATTTTCTTTAGATCCATGATCAATAGCAATGACGCGCATACCCATTGCACGGGCGTACTGGATTGCAAGATGACCTAGACCGCCCCCAGCACCGCTTATAACGACCCAAGTGCCAGCAGCAGTACCAGATACAGGGACTATCTTCTTCAGCCCGGAATAGACCGTGACGCCGGCACAGAGGATCGGCGCTGCTTCAGCAGAGTCGACATTATCGGGAATTGGGGTTGCATAGGTAGCAGATGTTACGACGTACTGCTGAAACGTCCCAGGCGTGTAATACCCAGAGATCTTAGGGTTGATGCAAGATGCGTCGTCGTCTTCGATACACGACGCTACGACTGGCGTTAATTTCGCCGAGAATACATGGGCCAGGGAGGAATGAATTACCACACTTGTTGCACACATCCGACAACCACTTGATCCCTACTCTGGAATCAATCTCAGGTTTGTCCACGCCGGGCCCCTGTTTGACAACTGTCCCTACCCCTTCATGGCCTCCAATTTGGCCTGTGCATTGCAAATAAACATCCGTGCTATATCTAGGCTATCACGGGGCTTACCAGGTAGAGTCGGATGTGGTAATGCGGGCCAGGCTTCCAAACATACTCCGAGATCAGAGTGGCAAACGCCCGTATGCGAACTATCACAGCGGTTTGGCGTCAGCTATTGACAACACATGGGAACCTAGACACAACAGTCTACAAGTTGAATCGTACTTACATGCGAACGAGAATTTCTCCAGGTCCAGGTTCCGGGATCGTATGAATCCTAATTTCTGTCTTCGTGGTGCCCGGCGCGGCGTAAATGACGGCTTTGTTTACAGCTGCCATTTTTTGTGTTTTATTTTTCTCTGCGTTGATTCTTCTCGTTATGAGGAGATATGTGGACTTTAATTAGGTTTCAGCAGAAAGAATCAGCTGGGGATCAGCTTGGGAGTTTTTCTTATAAGCAGGTAAAGTCACAAAAGTATCACAGCATCAGATCTTCACATTATATAGAGGCTAGTTGAGGGGCTGCGCCCCTCAACTAGGAGATTCAGTAGCCACCAGATATACATCCATCACGCAACAATGGCGGAACGTGATTCGAGCACCGACTCAATCTTAACGGAGGTTACACATCTGAGTGTGTTACGCGTCGAAAAATATTAGCCAGGTATCAATTGCCGCGGGCCGGAATACCGCGATCACCGTGACCGCCGAGACCGCCGTGACCGCCCGGACCCACACCCTCTGCATATGCGAGACTTTTAGAACTCTAGTATAAATCACACAACCTTAGCGCTACTAAGCTAGTCTCCCTATCTCGCTTATTCTTGTACGCATATCTTCACTACTACCAGAGTCCCAAATCTAGATTGAGCATTTGCAGAACTTGAAACCCCTCATGCTAGAACCTATTTCACTCTCATATGTGTCCCGGATGGTCTTGCGACTGGGTGTTAGATAGTTCGTGAAAACATGACCCATCTAGAGCGGCGGAAGCAGGCTTCCAAGGATTAGCTAAGTCTGGTTGGCGTTGACAGCCAATACTGATCATTCTCACTCTATTGATACCACTCAAGGAGTTGAGGAGGAAGAGAGAGAGGGTAGTCGCGCAAGAAGAAGTGTATTATAAAAAGCCATGATCTCAGTCATTTCCGTGTAATTCCACGTCTTTTGACGCGGGGATTGACAGCACAATGCATTGTAATGAGGACCTTAAGATTAAGTCTCCTGCTCTCACCACTGCTTGAGAGCCGCTTCTATTTATGGTCGTATTTGCGGTATATATTCCAAGCTCTGCTTTCAAGCCAAGCAGCGCGGTTCTCGTAGATCGTACACATAGAAAGTACAAGAGGTTAGACACATTTGCGCAGGGTACTATGGACATGAGAGCCAATCATATCTTCCAGCTGTGAATCTTTCCAGATGGATCGTTATATGAGTGTGGGGGAGGGTGTGTTCATACTGCTGCTGCATCAGAGACGCAATGGGGGAGTGAGTAACAGGAAGCAGCGACATACTTGATGTGAATGCTCTTGACGTTCAGGTAGGCCATAAGACTGTCCTTACCCAACTCGTGACCGTATCCACTCTGTTTGATCCCCCCAAATGGCGTGTTCACTTCAGGCATATGTGGGGTGTTAATAGAGACCGCACCCGACTCAAGGAGGGATGACACGCGCAGTGCTCTGGTAAGATCGGTTGTATAAATGCAAGCTGTGGTATAATTAGCCATGCTAACGTGGTCTGTAAGTGTGCACGAAGAAATGAAAACCCACACGCAAGCCCATACTCCGTTCCATTCGCTAACGCAACGGCTTCTTGCTCTGTTTTGAACGTCTTGACTGTAAGAACAGGACCAAAGATCTCCTCTGTCCATATGGGACTGTCGCTGGTCGGGTCGAGGAAAATCGTCGGCTGGATAAAGTTCCCCTTGTCACCGATACGCTCTCCGCCTGTCAATAATTTTGCCGACTGCTTTCCAAGCTCAATGTACTTCATGATTGATTTAAATTGTAGGTGGTCGACCACTGGTCCATGCTGTGTTTCCGGGTTGAGAACGTCGGCACCGAAGCCCTTGCTTGCGGTTTCGAATACCTTGACGAGCGAGGCGCAGAACTCAGTGGTGATAGAGTGATGCACCAGGACGCGCGACGCGGCTAGAAACCGGTTAATGAATATGAATGTGGAAGAACTGGTCTGATGACGCTAACCAACGCAAATTTGACCTGAGTTGGTCAAAAACCCTCCTCCAACGCTGTGACACCGAATCAGCAGTCCCTCTTTGGAGACGGACTTGCAGTACATACCTTCCTACAGCCTGCTTCATGGCAGCATCTGGAAACACGATAGCGGGTGATTTGCCACCAAGCTCAAGCGTTACTCTCTTGAGATTGCTCTTCGTGGCCGCCTCTTGCACCTTTCTGCCTCCAACTATAGACCCGGTGAAGCTGACGGAGAGGATCTTGTGGTGCGAGGCAATCGACGAACCTGTCACGGCGCCTCCAGTCACGAATTGCACGACGCCCGGCGGAAACCCTGCTTCGGCGAAGAGGGGCCCGAGTGCCAGAGCTCCAAAAGGTGATTTCTCCGAAGTTTTGAAGATGAACTGATATCGTTAGGTCACTTTTCTGCGCTTGCATTCATAAGAAATTACACAGTTGCCCGCAGCCAGCGCTGGCGCGATCTTCCAGGCAACGTAGAGGAATGTTGCGTTCCATGAGACAATAGCACTACAGACACCAACTGGCTCATAGCGTACAATCTTGTAGACACCATTGTCTTCAGGGTAGGTCCGCCCTTCAATCTTATCCGCCCATCCAGCATAGTCTGTCAATCTCAGTCAGAAGCTGGAGTTCTCGTAGTACTGAATGCTCTTACATCTGAACACTTGGATCATGTGCGGAATATCGAAATGAACAAGTCCAGAAATTGGCCTTCCTGTTGGTAAGGATTCGAGGTGTGCAAGCTCCTTCGTTTTTTTCTCCATCAAGTCTGCAACTCGCAGCAGGCAAGTCGACCTCTGGGCACCACTAAATGCTTTCCAGGGGCCAAAGGCAGCGACAGCTGCTTCTACCGCAAGATCTACATCTTCTGCGGTAGCACAGTGAACCTGATCGGAAACGAGTTCGTCATTCGTGGGATTGTATAACGACATTCTTGTTTCGCTCTTCGAGTCGGTGTACTAGGATGAGAACAAACATTAGCAGGACCTAGGTTGTAAGGTTAGTCTGGTGGTGTTTACGTGATTGTTGATGAACAACTTGGTTGGTAATTCCATGCTGGGCAAGCAATTTGATCCTAGGATCAATGATCGTATAATTTGGTTTTATGAACTCTGTAGAATGGCTCTTTTGATTGTGAAATAGGTTCTCTTTCTGAAAGACTAGAAGTATACCAGAGTTAATCAAGATGTGAGAGTCAGGTAAAGAAACCGATACCTTGTTTCTCCATGGCAACATGAAACCTGCCCTACATATAACACAAGGTCATGCATGTATAGCACAGATGGCACGTTCCCGCGAATCTCCCCAGTAATGCCGGGTAGGTGGGGCGCAGCCCAGAACTCGCTAGATTTGAGACGACGATGGTGCCGAAGAGGGTTGTATGACATAAGGGTGCCCAGAGGAACTCGACCGTCATGGAAGGACAAATTTGGTTCAACCACGGCTGAAACTACCTGTACTGTACCTTGCGTCTTCTAGAAATGCGTTACTCATCGACATTGATTATTAACGTATGGATCGGTCGCGGCATCCATGAAATCATGCCCCCGGTTTCGCGGCATTCCTGCTGGGGACGGGGAATCTGCTAAGCCCTCGGGGACAACGGTATTCCGGCGATTCTTGTTCCTGTGTCTCGCCCTCCTTGAACCCAGTACCAGTGAGTCACTATTGTCACTATGTGCAAGTCACGTTCTACCACCTTGGAGTGTCTTTGACAGAACTTGCAAGCATATTCTAGGGTTAGTTTCATTGGTTCAACGGCTTGCGTCCAACTAGCGAATGATTCTCCAATTCTCCAGCTTCCCAGTTTCTCCTCGTAACCTTTGGGTCTAGGGCCGTGGTTGGGACGTTCTTGCATCGAGCCTATGGTTGGTGGACCAAGGAATCGGCGTTTTTGATGACCATTGTCTGTTTAGATTCCCTTGACCTAAATTGTCTATATGAAGACGTACGGGGACCCCACAGCTTCCACGCACATTACTATCCGTCAAAGCACATTTATTTCTAGAAAAGGATAATTACATAGCAAGCATCCTGTCTCGGCATTGTACCCTGGACTGCCTTTTCTACAACCTACATCACAACTTTCATTCCCCCACCCTCCAAAGGATGTCGTCTCTGACCAAGGATCAACTCATGCTGGTCGAGGATGTGAACCAGGAGTCGACGAGAGTCATCGACGGTGAAGTCCCAGATTGGACGCCAGCGGACGAGAAGCGTATTAGGAGGCGTATAGTGCGTACTTTAAGTCTATTCATCGTATTTTCACTAACGTTAAATCAAGGACTTCCACATCATACCAATAGTCTTCGTTTTATATCTTCTGTGCTTCATTGACAGGACGAACATTGGGTATGTAAAATGCATCAGCTCACTACTGAGATTAGCTAAGACCTGCGTAGCAATGCCCGAATTCAAGGGTTGCGCAAAGATGTCGACGTTGCCGGCTACAAATGGAATGTGAGTTCATTATCGAGTCATTTCTCCTCGTTGACTCTTGGAATTTCACACGCTCTCCATAGCGGATGGCATGGCTTGCCATCGATTCGGGATTCATTCTCTCGACAATTTGCTAACGCAACGTCAGTGGGTATTAACGATCTTCTTCATATCCTACTGTGCAGTCGAGGTGCCATCGAACATCCTCTTGAAGCGTGTTGGCGCTCACTACTGGGTTCCATTCCTAATTTGTGGGTTTGGACTTGTCTCGATATGCACCTCCTTTTGCTCGAGCTTTGCAGGCCTGATGGTATGCCGGTTCATGCTCGGAGTCTTCGAGGGGGGTGTTATCCCGGGGATATCATACTACCTAAGTCTCTTTTACAGGCGTGAGGAGCTGAGTTTCCGTATCGGTATTTTCATCAGTGGTGCTGCATTGTCAGGATCTTTTGGAGGTTTACTTGCGGCGGGTCTCAGCGCTATTCCCTCATGGGGCACATCGGCTCTACCAATGCATGCGTGGCGAAACATCTTTTTTATCGAAGGGCTTCTCACGGTTGTCATTGGAGCTCTTTCTGTCTTCGTGTTGCCCAATGGACCTCATGACGCCAGATTTCTTTCCCAACACGATCGCGTGACCGGAACACAGCGTGTCGCGATAGAGCAAAATGAGCGTGTAGGAGAGAAGACTAATAAGCACCACCTCCGCGGCATGTTCAGCATCAACAACATCAATTGCGCGATGCTTACGTTTTGCGGCAATGTCGCTGTTCAATCATTCTCCTTATTCCTCCCGACCATTCTCTCCGCGTTAGGATGGACCAACCTCAAAACTCAGTTCTACACTGTACCACCATACACCGTAGCAACTTTCTGGACAATCTTCATCACCTGGCTGAGTGACCGCACTCAGCAGCGTGGATTCTGTATGGCCGGATCGCTGGTCTTGGCTATTGTTGGATACACCATGCTTATCACCGTACATTCCGCTAACGCCAAATATGGTGCAACTTTTCTTGCTATTTGCGGGGCGTTTCCCACTGCACCGATTGTAGTGTCCTGGGTACGTATACACTTCTTCAATAACCATTTGCCCTTTACCAAGATGTATTATGCTGACCGTGTTGAGGCTTTAAACAACGCATCGGGTACTAACGCCCGCGCTGTTGCTGCCGGGTTTATCTTCTCCTTTGGCTATGTTGGCGCTATCATGTCCACCTGGACTTATCGGACGACTGACGCCCCAAACTATATTCAGGGTCACGCGATTGTGTTGGCCTTCATGTGTCTTGGTTTCGTCCTGTCCATTTTTGGTGCCTTGTACGCAAGGTGGGAGAACTCAATGAGGGATGCCGGCAAACGGGACGGTCGATTGGCGGGCCTAGACGAGGATGCGGCTAATAAGCTCGGCTACAGACACCCAAAATTCAGGTACATGATGTAAAAATACCGGGTTGAACCTTTAGCTTGAGTACAATTTGAATAGTAAATGCATTTGGAGTCTGTAGAAGATTTGGCAGTTCCTGACAAAGACTGCCCAATTCCGCAGGGAAAACTGAAATCCTACGTGGACCGGAATATGATTCCGGATAAACTAACATTCTGAGATGAGAGACAAGATACAGATTAACGCTGCCAAATTTGGCTTGCCATTCAGTTCACAACGCTCTTACTCGTATCATTGTGCGAGGCTTAGAGTTTTTACCCCCTTTGTGTATGCACACCTCCGCTCCATATCGTCTCCACGTTTTAGGATTGCTCTCTACTTGCATAACGGGCCTCACATGGAGCGCTGCGTATATCAACCGTCTATCTCTCAGCAAACTGTCCTCGGAATACACCATCACCAAAGGCGGTCATCGATAGCCACTGGAGAAACGAATCGGACGTTGCCTCAGAAGTTGAGAGCTTGGGTGTTCACTGCTTAACTAAATGGATTGAATCATGTGGTGGTTCTCGACACTGCTATATAACCACAGACACTATGTAACAATAGATATTGGCTTTATGCCTTGTACTGCTCCACGAAATGTGGCTTCAGAGGTTCCCAGCTATGCGCCAAGTACTCTGGCTGTACCTTCTGGCATGTCTTTAAGCCCCATTCTGTCACTCCCAGCATCAAAGTACTCTCAAACATAAAGGCCATGCTCCCTGTCCCGACCTTAATAGGCTTCAACTCAGCGTCGGTAGCACCGCGATGAGCTGCAGCATCTGGGCCATGAGCGCTCATGATGTTGTGCAAGCTCGCACCAGCTGGGCGAAAACCTCCGTCTATCTTGGCATCATAATCCCCCGCGATCAAACCCATGAATTCAGACATGGTGTTCCGGTGATACCACGGTGGGCGAAACGTATCTTCTTGAACGAGCCACCGGGGTGGAAAGATGACGAAATCGGCAATGGCTGTGCCGACATGATCAGAGGGACCTGTAAGGACGGTAAAGATGGAAGGATCGGGGTGGTCGAACGAGATTGAACCAATGGTATTAAATCTGCCAAGGTCGTACTTGTACGGATAGTACGTGCCGTGCCATGCTACAATGTCGAAAGGAGTGTGCATTTGAGTTGCAGAGAATAGTGTGTTGTTGAATTTGGAGATTATACGCCACTCCGTGTTGGTATCAACGTCGTAATGCGCAGTAGGAGCTTGAAAGTCACGAGCATTCGCGAGACCATTGCTACCTATAGGTCCCAGCTCTGGCAGCTGGAAGTGACCTTGGTAGAGTTCGCAGATATACCCTCTTGCGGGCCCCTCGGGCAGCGTGACCCGGTGCCTTATACCTCGAGGAATCACACAAATCTCGTTGGTCTGCACAAGAATCTTACCCATCTCGGTCTGAATGTCCAATACACCGTGCTGCGGAACAATTAGAAGATCGCCATCAGCAGAGTAAAATGCATCGTGAGCTGCCATGTCCTTTCCAATCGCATAGATGTAGATGGCCAGGCCGCTTTTCATTGTGGGATCTCCTGCTTCAGAGACTCTCTTAAGTCCGTGGATCCAGTCGACGGAATGGTCGAGGTCGAACGGATCCCAGCGTAGCTGATTTGGGAGTTGATGGATCTTCTGCGACTCATACGCCCCCACTAAAGGGATTGGCTCGAAGTTATGGTGGGCGGCTGCTGGGAGGATTCTGTAAAGCCAAGACTGCTGGTTCTCATGCCGTGGAGCAGTGAACGCTGTCCCAGAGAACTTCTCCGTATACAGGCCAAAAGGAGGCTTTTGTGGGGAGTTATGGACGATGGGCAAAGCATCAGGCATCGCTTCTGTCCTGTTGCAACAGATTTAGTCAATGATGGGCGGGTATCAAGAAGAGCTCTGGGGAAGAAGTCGTACTCATGATAAGACCCTAAGCCATTCAGGTAGGTGTATGAGTCCTTGATTTTGAACTGCGTCACCGGCATGCTGATAGTATGTCGTTGATTTGAATCAGCTGAGATGCAATTCGATGGATAAAAATTCGATACGCAATGGTACAGATCGACGTTAGGTTTTATTCACTTCTCTACCGTCTTCCGCAGGGTAAGTCTTGCTTGCGTGCAGCAGGGCCCTCGTTTCCGCGCAGTCGATCTTTACAGTAGGTCAAGTTAATGAAAGGGCTTCAGTAGATCGCGGGACCGGCCCAAAGTTCAGTACCTTGTCCTCACCATGCGCCGGGCGTTCGGTTGGTGCTCCACCCCGTGCACCCCCGGGGATGTGGGTAGACGGGTCTGAAATATGTATCGGAATTCCGGACCGGTATTACCTCTGTCACCAGTATCACTAATTTACCCGTCTCTCTGTCTTGGCATGTTGAGTTTGCAATAGCGGAAGGACTGCGTTTGTCTAAATCTGTAGCATTAGATTGTCCCACTATTATCGAATACTTTTGGCAACCGCGCTTTGTACACTCCGTGACGATAGCATATTACTCAGCACTCGCTCCTACTCCAATCCAGCCAGTCAACTCCCGCCTACACTGCAATTTGGAACCAGGAAATACTATAACAATGTCTCCTACGAGCTGGTTAGAAATTGAGCCGGACAGTCCCTTCTCTTTGGCCAATATCCCATTCGGAATCATTAGTACCTCTACAAACCCGAAGCCCAGACCGGCAGTCGCAATCGGCGACTGGGCTTTGGACCTCGAAATGTTTGCAAGAAATGGCGGGTTTAGGGAGCTCTCGGCTCTTTCTCCGAATCTGGACGTCTTTTCTCAGCCTACCCTGAACCTCTTCGCAGCTCTCGGCCAGACCGCCCACGGTCAGACTCGGAAGTACCTGCAAGATATATTTGCGCAGAAAGGTCCATATCCCGCGCTTCTGGAAGACAACCTATCCCTCCGTAAGACGGCATTGGTGAATCTTGATAGTGTTAAGAACCACATGCCTATGCACGTCGGCGATTACACAGATTTCTATGCTGGGAGAAATCATGCCTACAATGTTAGTCTATAAAGCCTCAAGTTATGGTCTAATCTAATAGTCTACTAGGTGGGTGTGCTCTTCAGAGGAAAGGACAATGCTCTCCAGCCAAATTATGAGCATATTCCTGTTGGCTACCATGGTCGAGCTTCCTCTATTGTCGTCTCGGGTACAAAGATTCGAAGGCCCCACGGGCAAATCCTCCCTCCAGGCGACAAGACACCAGTTTTCTCAGCCTGCAAGAAACTGGATATCGAGTTGGAAATGGGTGCCTTTATCTGCAAAGAGAACACGATGGGCACAGCAATTCCCATCGCAGAGGCCAAGGAATACATCTTCGGCGCGGTGCTGCTGAACGATTGGTCGGCGCGCGACATACAGGCCTGGGAATACGTACCTCTGGGACCATTCCTCTCCAAAAATTTCGGCACAACTCTCAGTCCTTGGATCGTCCTCGCAGAGACGCTGGCGCCATTTCTGGACACGGGGCTGGCACCTGGAGACCGGGAGACACTGTTACCCTACCTAAGGGAGACTTCTAAGAATATATACAATATCGAACTAAGCGTCGACCTCGAGACCAAGACGGGGCAGAAATACCGGCTTGCCAATACCAACGCTAAAAACCTGTTGTTTTCCTATGCACAGATGTTGGCGCATCATTCCGTGAGCGGCTGCAATATGAGAGTGGGGGACCTCCTTGGTAGCGGAACAATTTCAGGTACCGATCCTGGAAGCTATGGTAGCTTCCTTGAGCAAACTCACAACGGCAAGACTCCTATCAAGATCGGCGGTGGGGAGGAAAGGTCCTTCCTGGAAGATGGAGATAAAGTTACCATTCGGGGCTTCTGTGGTGAAGAAGGCAGCTACGTAGGATTTGGGGAATGTGTTGGTACCATAGTTTAGACGCAAGATATGGCTAACTCCCATAATCTATATCTTGTACGAATCATGAATAGAACAGCCGTTTGCGTCTGATAGTTGTGCTCATGAAACGACGATACTACCTATATCTTTCACATTATCGAGGACCACTCCCATACGAAAGGGTTTCATAATCATTTTGAATGTGTAGAGTATAAGATGATTGATTGGTTAACAGGTAGATATTCTGTAGATAGATAACTTGGGCGCATCAAAGGCGGCTATTACACAGTTGCACCGGCCCTAGGGGTAAGCATCACTACCTAGCTATTTAGCAGTAAGGTAGCCAGAACAGGGACGAGCCATGTTCCCAGAATTATAACACTGAGAAACAGCCAGAAGCTAATACACTATATTGGACAATTGCTACAAACATACGTGGCCTGAGATCATCATAAGTATGGATGATATAAATTACAGCTTGTATTTCTGGACCCACCAATCGTGGAAAGAGTGTGCAGCTTGTGCGATAGCATCAAAACCCAACATCTCTTTTTGATATTGTGAATCTGCCCAGATATACTCACTCCTTCCGGTTTCAAATTTGAACCCCACAAATGACTTATCGCGTTTCACTTGCTCCGGTCCATCGGGCATATGGTACAACGACCTGTTAGCGACCGCCCCTCTGACATTCGTTGTAGTGCGAAGTTTGCGCAACTTTTCGTAAAGACTGAGAACACTCCGTACTAGTTCGTCGGAAGTTCGCTCGGACTGATCCTTCAACTTCTCATCCAACAGACCGAGAAGTTCGCCCAGAACAGCGCCATCCTCTACAGCCATAGCAGCTCCTTGCGCTTGATAAGGCAGTGTAGGGTGACATGCATC
>Ga0160429_1001373_pt1 | contig 13646 bp, 7 predicted proteins | sample SolpanmetagenomR_FD_108199 | JGI IMG/M metagenome (GOLD analysis project Ga0160429, IMG submission 108199) | Solar panel surface microbial communities from Lawrence Berkeley National Laboratory, California, USA - R | ecosystem: Engineered > Built environment > Solar panel > Unclassified ...
ATACACAGAAATATTCATGCGCTAGAACGCTGCCGTGGTTTACCAGAACCTGAAATGCTCCACCGCTAGTTGAGACACAGAACACGCATATTACATCATTCCTTCGACATGTTGACGAGGGATTATATATGCCAGAGCTGCCTCAACCAGGGCTATGCTGTTCTCTCGCTATATAAGGCTACAAGCAGCGCCCAACTCTCTACTTTTTCTTCTTCTTGCACCCAGGCCTTAGTTTCTCCTCCGTATCACCACCACCTAGATGTCTTCCTCTGCCACCATGAAGTCTTTCGTTCTCATTCTGTCTCTCAGCCTCACTGCTTCGGCACGCTACGCCTTCCCTCACTCGCCGCAAAGGTTCTTCCCTCGACAAGCTCAAGAGTGCTGCTTCGATCTTAACAGCAACGGACCTGTCAACGGGACAGTGGGTCAGCTGCCCGACGGTCAAATACGCACGGGGCCAGCATTCAACGAGTCCTCGACCTTCTGCATCCAGAACGGGAAGATCGTCGACGGCAACGGACGCGGCTGCGTCATCACGGATGCCGACCAGTTCCAGTGTGATGCCGGTTCTCCCTCGACCCCGGGCTTCTGCATCGACAACAACGGCTACCTCGACTTCAACGGCTCCGAAACCTTCTACGCCTGCCCCGTCGACGACAACGGCAACTACAACTTCTACACCCAGCCGGTCGTGAACCAGACCAAGTGCGTTGTGACCAGCCTCAACACCGTCAACAACACGTGCATCGGCAGCTGCGGAAACGTCACCACCACGCCCCCGTCGTCGAGCTCCATGATCATGAACGCCACCATGTCCTCGAGCTCCATGTCTTCGAGCTCCATGACCATGAACACCACCACGTCTTCGACCAGTACACCCTGCCCCACGACCACGGTTAGCTACAACACTACCACTACCAAGTTCTCGACTTCGACGCCATGCACCGTCACCAAGACGGTCACCCCTCAGATCACCACCTCTCCTTCTGGCTCTGTATCAGTGTCGTGCTCGAGCACAACCATCTACCCCAATACGACCAGTTGCACTTCGACTTTCACGACTTCGGTGGCACACACTGTCATGTGCAATGGAGGAGGCCAGTGTCAGTGAGCAAGCGGGCAACGAGGCTGGGGGGTTTGCAGCTGAGCGCAGGTGAAAAAGCCGAGTGGGGCGGGCGAGTGGAGGTCGAAGTAAGTTTGTGGGCACGTATGTTGTAATGGTTCGGAGGCGGAGTCGTAGTTAGACACAGAGAGAGAGAGAGAGATAGTAAAAGCAGGGGTTTGTCTTTTGGTGCGCGTGGGGAATTTTCTTTTTCTTCGATCTTCGCGTCAATGTGTTTTTGAGAGATTTTCTAGGAATTTCTTTCGCAGAAAGCATCACCGGGTTCGTAGTTTGAAAGAAAATCTTCCATGCGAGTTTTTTCACGAGTCTTTGTTGGATGTTTCAGTCTACCCGCCTGGAGCTTGTCCCTCTGCGCGAATATATTGGCATGCATGTTTGGGGTTTCAGTTTTTTCGGGCATCTGCTTGGGATTCCCGTTGTGAGGGTGAACCATGGAAGAGCCTTCGTTATGTATGCTCGAATCCTGACGTCAGGCAAAACGATCATACCAAGGGAGCGAACGACGACTACGCGCGTAGGCAAAGAGCATGGCACTGCAGGTTCTTTAATATTCATTTACACTCATCAGTCTTATCTACGTCTACGTGATTAGCTTCTAGCTATATCGAAAGATGCATGAATGGCAACACAGGCTTGTTGCTATTTGGTTTGCTCGTAGGTACGAGCGCCCATGAAACGCGTGGAGAAGAGAACCTAAAACACAAAGCGAAAGGGCGAGATGGGAATTCAAGTGCAATTCAAACAACAGCATCAGCGTCAGTGTAGATGACAAATCTCTCGCCAGTGGATCCAAGCGAGTTCCTTGCAACGCTCTTCGACCTCGCTCGCTTGGAGAAGTGTGGGCGATCGAAATCGGCAACCGAGGATACCGCCGAACTCTTCCGCTTTGTGCTTGCAGCTTGAGGGCCTATAAAAGATCCCGTTCGAAGTGGTGAGGTCGGTGGGGTCGGGTGGGGTCCAAAGTAGAATGTTTCACGGCCTGGCGGCGGAAGAATAACATTTGGTCTGCCTGCTTTGTCGAAAAGTGTCGCGGAAGTGAACTTTTGCATGTCTTCCTGAGAGGATGGGACTAGAATCGTATCCTCGACATAATTGCGTTCCACCTTCACATCAAGTCCATCCTTGTCACTGAATGTTTCGTCTTCGATATCTTCCGCTCCGAACGAGAAGCGCCGAGATAAACTGACCGGTGGTGCAGAGCTAATTCTCATATTTGCTGGGGATTTGGGTGTTGCTGCTGTGGGTTGACCTGGGAACGATCGGGCCGTAGAGTGAAGTTCTTTTCGCTCCTCGAACCACGGAGACTTGGCAAAAGGGACATCGTCGGCGGCTTCCACAGGAACTTCCGTGGTGATTTCGAGCACCTCGACTGGTGCGCAGCGAGGCTGCCAGCCTTTCAAAGAGCGGTCGTAAAGGGCTTCAAACTCCGCGGCGTGGACTGCGTTGGTGAACCAGCTGTGCTCCAACGCGGCTTGTACCGTCAACCGAGAGTGCTCGTCCATAACCAAAAGCTGTTGAACAAAGCGTCTAGCACGTTTCCCAACGCCCCTCCATTGAGCCGGATCGGCGATGTCCATCAGAGGAATTGCCGACGTGTGAGCATGTCGGTTGGGATTTAGTGGCTCCCCAGTCAATAGCATTGCTGTGATGGCCCCAATAGAGAACATGTCGACAGCTTTGGAGTAGCCATGGCTTTTCTCGTCCTGCTGGCCCCAAGCAAGAGGCAACTCTCTGTAAAATGTCAGTTCTTGCAGTCCATGCAAAAAGCATGTGACCTACGGTGCTGAGAAGCCTAGAGTTCCTGCAACAGAGAACATGCGTCTTGGTCGACTGTTTGGATTTTCAGCACGGTTTGGGATGTACCTGGCGTGACCGAAATCCGTAATAACCACTCGCGCGCCCTCATCAATGGAAGTCATCAGAATGTTCTCAGGCTTCAGATCTCGGTGTACAAGATCTTGGTCATGAAGATACTCTACAGCCTTGAGAATCTGCCGAACGATTGCTGCAGTCGTGGAGCCTCGGAGACGTCCACCGCAATATTCGAGGTAAGAGAAAAGGTCACCTGCTGTGACCAACTCTTGAAAGATGTAGCTGACAACAACCGTAAGCGCGCTCTCAAACAAAACCTAGAGGCTTGCATACACATGTGAGCAAGTTCGCAAGATACTCTCGACTTTGATCACATTTGGCTAGAGTTTGCAAGGTTAGAAGACGCAGCTACAAGGAGTTGATATAAACCAACGTGATCTAGGATTTGGAGAATTCCGATCTCACGTTCAAGACGTTTTAGATATAATTCTTGGCTGACCTTCGAACCGACTTTCTTCTTTGCAGGATTGCTTACGAGGCTGGTTAGCACACCCAGCAAGCTCGTATCCGATACTTCTGCCTGGAATCGATCAACTAACACAACGGTGCTCCTCTCGACTGAATTGACCACTTTGCAAGCCACTTGTAAGCCGGATTGATGATTGTATGTCAGGTAGACCTTTCCAAATGTACCCTCACCAAGCAAGCGAGGCGAGATCGTGTACTTTGTACTAAGTGGACCGAGCTCACGGGGCGCCACAGACAATACGTTGCTTGTATTGGCCTCTTCCTCGTCTTCATTCGGCAACTCGCCAGACTCTTCCTGGCGGTAAGGGCAGAACATAAATGAGGTCGAAGTGCTGACATGAAGCTGATCTTTATCATTGAGCAAGACGGCACGGTGATCATTGTTCAACAGGCGTTGCCCGCTTTCATTCTTGCTTCTCAGGATAGTTCCATTGCGCGAGACATCGAGTGCATATACAAGCGGTGCGACATTCGAAGTGACTTCATCATCTAAGAAGTAGCCGATGCAGTAGATCCGCAGGTGTCGACTAGAAACCGTGGACTCATTGACTACGACCGCGCTACTCGAATTCAGTCAACACTTCTCCCACACACGCACTTCAACTACCATCGAGTGGGGTTTCTGCCAATGAAGAAGTCCGTGTTCAGGTGGACGTCATGAATAACTGGGAGCATGCACATGTTAGTTTCACCACCGCGAAGGCCTTCACCGCTTGTGCAATGACACCTTCTTGTTCTGTGAGACTGTTGAACTCGACAAGCCAGCCGATACATTCTGTATCTAAAATGGCAGATTGCGAGTTCATGCTACGATGAACAGTGCAGCTCTGGTTGGACTTGGTAAGGTAAGGTACATACGTTACGTTAGTCCTCAAGCCTTGAAGTCGGTGGTCACGTGCCCTCCACAGCCCAAAGCCCTCACGTTTGTCCCGATCCAGCGCTAGCGCCGTTTAAGCGAGCGGATGACTTAACGCGCACAGCCAAACCGGCCAAGCTCCCCTCCTCCTCTTCTTTCTCTGCACACCAAACACTCATCAACGAAGATCAAGTAAGTCGTTTCTTCCAAAGCCTCCTATATTCAAGCTTGCTAACAACTCTTGCAGTCTCCGAAGATGAGAGCTAAGTGGAGAAAGAAGCGCGTTCGACGCCTCAAGCGCAAGAGAAGAAAGACTAGAGCAAGAAGGTGAGCTTCGATGGCATACTTGAGGGGGAATCCCATGCTGACAACCATCACAGCAAATAAGCAGCTCGCCCCCGTCATCTCGCCCACAACAATGAATCTCCCTCCAACGACATACCCATGACGCATAGTAAGCAAAGGTCGGATTTCGGTTCGATCTGAGCGATGTCATGCGTCTCCCTCTGCCACTTCTTACGACCTCTCTTCGACGGCTTTTGTGGAATCGGATGGGGGACTTTTTGAGATTTGGTCATGCTTCGCGGGAGTCTGTCAGTACTCTTGACGAATGGGTCTCTGCGCAGGAGGTGGAAGTTTATTGTTCATCAAAAGCCAAAAGCGAGCGAGAGTGCGGACAAGCAAAGTGCTGTTTTAGCTGGATTCGTGTAGGCTAGGATGGAGCTTCTAATACCGACTCAGGAATTCTGTTCCTGAGCCTTTGAGGTTTCTTACCCATCATATACTTCTAGCATCGAAAGAATGCAATATTTGCAACCTACGTCGTCAAGTCTTGCAGTGATTCTTGGTCATTAACACATCAAGCGACTACAATGTGGAGTGGTGATCGTTCTTCATTTCTATCATTTCTAGCTAGGACATAATGCTTGACGTCAACCTGCAGTATCCCAATCCATCCAGTCATTCCATCATTTTGTCATCTCAAAGCTTCAAATCGTAAAGAACGCAAGTTCCAGTCTTGGAGTTGTACAAGAAGCAGTAGCGGCTCGTCTCGCTATGCTTCTCCTTGAATTTATTCAACAAGTCGCACACATCCTGCACGTACTGCCTGTCGGACAGGGGCACGCTCTGGTCAAGTTTGCGCCAGGTTTCCGGGTCCGAGAGTTTGGTCTCGTTGATCTTGGAGAGCATGTCGTCGCTGGTATCGATACAAGCGATGGGCGCGTCGGAGAACGAGTTGACCATCTCTTTAGTGCGCTCCTGTGCCGTTTCCGGTACGCGGGTTCTGGTGGCTTTCTTGCTCTTGCGACTGGAATTCAGCACCTGCACGTCGCGATTTTTCCCGGAGGTGGTGAGTGCTTCGGTGTAGTGGCTGCTTTGGCGAGTCAATTTGGCGCGCTCGTTGGTGCCCTCGCGAACGTCGCGATCGCGCATTTCTCCGCGCAGGTGGTTTATAAGCTCAGTAGCACGGACGTCGTGATCTTCATGCTTGTCTAAGCTCTTGATTTTCAGCTCCGGCTTGTCAGTGGCCATGGCATCGTGCTTGACGATGACGATCCAACTGTGATTGTCTTCCGCGTAACGAGCCAGTAGCTCTTCGAGAGTATTCGTGTCGTCCGCGAGTTCTGCGCTGATGTCGTGACTCCAAAGTAGATCAACAATCTTTGTGCCGCGGGAATGCAGAATAGCAGTATCGAAGCTAGCGACTAGGACGTCGCAACGTCTGATAGCCCACTTTTTCAAAGATACTTCCTCGACTTTCTTTGAGAGCGACTTCCTAGGTCCCTGCTTCTGCCAACGAGCCATGTATGCAAGGAACCGATCCCAGCCGATCGTGACACCCACGGCATGCGGAATCTTCTTGTGTCCATTTGCGCTCGTTCCTGGGTCGTATTCTTTGATAAGTTGATCGTAGCGTCCACCTGCGGCGAGAACATCGCGCATTTTGGTGTCTTCTGTCACGCACTGGAACATCATCTCGTTGCTGTAGAACTTGGCGTTGAAATTACTCAAAGGGCTGTACCAGACTTTGCGGCGAACACCAAGTAGTCTCGTATACTCGACAAGGCTGTTGATGTGTACATACGTAGACTGCAGCCGAGGGAGATACTCCGTCCCAGCTAGTATGGTCTCGAGCTTTGCGAAGCATTTGTCCGGGGTGTCTCTGAAGTCGAAGCGGGACAACTCGTCTAGAGTTGTTCCTGAAAGGCCGATACCAGGTGCTCTTAGCTCGGTTCTGACATTGTGCCAGGTGCAGTCCTTGCTACCAAGCCTGCTCAAAACCTCTTTAGCAGCGGGCCTTTTTGTAACACTGACACGGCAGAACTCTAGGATGATTTCCAGCAAGGCAGAATGAGACAAATGATAGCACATCGGCATGGACTGGAAGCACGGCAACGCATCCAAAACCTCGTCTATAACCTTGATGACTTCAGCTTCTTCCAAGGCGGAGTTCTTTGTTTCGTACGACACTATGTCGAAATCTACTTCCTTGCGACCACCCGGCGCCGAGCTTTGCGAGATCTCGCGATAGACAGTCCCAAGGGTAAAGGTCTTGCGTAGAGTCTGGCGATGCTTTGCGAGGCTTCGAGCTTGAGGTAGTGTGAGATCATGTGGCAGCTGAACAACCGTACCGGAGCGGGTCAGCAGCTGCACAGTATCCTTGCGATCTGAGTAGTGATCAGAACTAGGCATCAAGCCTGGAGGTGGAACCTGAACCGCGCCGTGACGCCGAAAACATGCAATAAGCTTTTCTTCCGCCATCGCTTGAAGGACCATGTTATCAGCCTTGAGCTGTTTCCGGTCTCCGGACCCAATGTCCCACATGCGATCCTCCACTTGACGGTTAGAGGACTGCGAAAAGAAAGACGATAGTACTCTTGCATAGTATGGCGACGTCATATCCGAAAGGCCTTCGAGGGCAAGACGCAAAGACTCGTCCTCAGCAGGCAGGGGAAGCTTGGATGATTTTATAAGTTCGCGGCTGCTTGGTCGGTCCTTGGGGCGGTGCACTAACAACAACTCGATGACTTCGCCTTGCTTAAGTTTGTCTTGATCTTGGAACTCCTCGGGCAACTTGTGTCGTTCCATCCTTATTGCGCTGAGAGTGTGAACCCGTTCAGAGCCGGTGCTGAGGTTGTAGCACATCTCAAAAAATATGATTCCAAGAGAATACATGTCCACCTTGTCCGTGTATTCCTCGCTAATGGTCGACTTCAATTCTGGAGCAACGTAGAATGTCGTGCCCACGCTCTTGGTCATTTCACTCCCTGTGTTGTCACCAGAACTGGGGCGATCATCTAGCTGATACTGTCCACTTCTTGCAAGGCCGAAGTCGCCAATGCGCGGATTGTTCGAGCTATCCATGAAGATGTTCTCAGGCTTCAAATCGCGATGGATGATGTTCGAGGCGTGGATATGAACCAGTCCCTCAAGGACTGCTCTGAAAATTCGCCAGCCTTCATCGACATCTTTGTGAATACCCCCTCTGATAAGGTCCTTCAGCGTCAACTTCTCACAGTATTCCATCTGGATGTAGAGTATGTGTTTGATGGTTGGAATGGAGATATCATGGTGCTTTCGGTTCGAGCTTCCCGCAGAAAAGACTGCCGAATCTTCGCTGCTTGCCTCGAGGTCAAGTTTCTGGGACGTGAGACTCTTTGAACTCTCACTATCGTCGCTTTCCTCTCCATCCTCGTCCCCTTCGCGTGCGTCGCCTTCGTCCTCTTCGAGTGCGTCGCCCTCGTCCATGAGTTTCTCATCGGCACCCTCGCCGGAAACATCAGAATCTTCGGCAAACTCAATCAGAGGGTAACAACTTGAACTGATGAAGTCTAGGCCTCCTCTACTAGGCTCGAAGGATCCGCTATCCTCCTCCTCCTTGGCACCCGTAGTGGAATCAGATGAACTGCTTTCGGATGCATCTTCGGATTCGTCGTCGCCTTTGATTCGCGTGCCATCATACTCCTCCATCCAAGAGGTATAGTAACGAACAACAGAAGGATGATAGAGGGTGGCCAGCACTTGGACTTCGGTTAGAAGTTTTGACAGCTCTCTCTGCGATTTATTGACAATCTTCTTGATGGCGTAGGTGCGGCTTTCAAGTTTATGTCGCGCCTTCACGACTTCGCCGAAACCACCTTTGCCAAGCCTTCCTGATTCGACATATTCATCCGCATATCGAGAGGCCTGAGTAGGTGCGAGTATCGATCCGCGTCGCAAGCGGTTGCTTGCGGAAGGGCTTTCTGCTAGCATGCTAAGTGTTGAAGGGTCCATATCCAAGGTGATTCCCTCATCGCTTCGAAAGAATTCGTAGGCTCTGAGTTCGACGGCGTTGGGCCTTTTCCTGGTGTCGTGTTTGAAGATGCTTCGTGCGAGATCTTTCATAGAGCTGGAAAGATGGACTCCGTTGATAAACGACGAAGGTCCAGAGAACTTTTTGGTGATCTTAAGACCGAAGAGCATCTCGATAACCAGAACGCCAAGATCCCAAATATCAGATTTGCGAGTCCGAGAAGCAGCAGGCGTATCCTCATTGAGTTCTGGAGCAGGCCAAGACGAGTTTTGTCTTTTTGCTGAGGACGGAAGACTCTGGTTATCACACAACATATCGTACAAGATAGCTTGATAGCCAGCGTCTCCAAGTTTGAGAATCAAATCGCCGTTTTGAGTCTGACCGACGAGAACGTTGCCAACGTGGATTCTATTGTGCAAGATGCCTTCCTTGTGATAGAACTGTAGACCTTCGAGAAGATCTAAAACGACTGGACGAGTTTTCTGCGGGGGAAGGACGTCCACTAGTCGTAGCATTTCAAGCAGCGAACCTTTGACAGCTATCTCGGTGAGGATGTCAAAACTCCACGCCTCTTTGTCCTGCACAAGTCGAAAGCCCATTACATTGATGATGTTTGGATGACGAAGTGACTTGAGTTTCTCCAATGCTTCCTCTAACTCCAGTATCGAGTTTTTGACACGACAACGACGAAGCTTCACACGCTTTAAAAGGAGTCTCACAGTGCCCAGCTGAGCGCCTGTCGGGTAAGCGCCATGGATCTCTGATATCGGCCCGCCCGATGAAACACCCCAGGCAACGTAAACGCTCGAGCTGGAGTACGCGTTCCCTTTCTCATCATGGTAGAAGATAGGCGGATCAAAAGAAATTACAGGAAAGGAACTGACTGTTGCCACAGCATCCGTTGATTCTGACTTTTTCTTCTTCTTGTTGCTCTCACTCGCAGCCTCCTTCCTCTTTACCTCTTCATCAATCATACGTTGCCTTGCCATCAACTCTTCAGTCTTTTCATGCTCCTGGCGTTTCAGAAATGCTTCCTGCTGCTCCTGTGCAAGCCTGGCAACAGCAGCTTCACGTACTACACGCTCCTCCTCAAGACTGGGTAAGCTCTCGTCAGCAGCTTTTGCTGTTGCGAAGTCTTCAAGTATTTCTCGGATAGCTTCTGAAATCTCAGTGAACATGACTTCGCCAACCAGCTGCTTAGGTTTCGTCGCGATGATAGATTTCAGTTTCTCCAAAGTCTTCTGATCTACGGTACCAGTGTTCTCCAGCGCCAGCATTGGGACGGTCTTTGGATAGGTGGCTGTGAGAGTAACTGAAAGCGTGACGCTGATTTCGTTGTTTGATTCGGCGTGTAGTCGGAGTTTGAATGCTCTATCCGCGGCCTTGGACCAAGCTGCGCGTGTCTCGATTGTTTGGAAATCCTCCATGAACATCGACTCTAGAACGGTGATCTCGTCTTCTTGCGCTTCGTCGTATTGGGTTCGCGGCACAGCTGTTGAAGCGCGTAACGTGCTCGGGCTTGGAGTTTGCTTATGACCAAAGCGCGGCTTTGAAGGCGACTCTGCCATCTTGGTGTTTTCGGGAAGAGGTTTTACATGTTTGATCACGAAAGAGCAGACTATGAGTCAAACTGAGAGATCAAACAAGCAAGCAAACATCACGTGATTTATATGCACGTTGAACGAGTCAGTCAGCACGCTTGCCTTAATCGGGTAGTATCGAATCTGATACCAAAAAGCAGCGATGTGGTCAACCTCCAGCATCTTCCAAAGGTCTTTCTTGATGCGTTCTCCGATTAGCTGCTATTGAGAGTGCACCAGGACATGATGAAAGAGACTGACGTAGCGGTATCAACACTGACGGCAATCGTAACTGTACGATGGAGCTTCGGAGAATCAGGAAGATCACTAGCACAACACAATGCAGGCAGTCTCCCCAAGGGATATTCGCGAGTCTTTCGTCAGGCACACAACAGTACTCACCTGTTGTAGGTGACCGTGCGTAGACTGCTCGCTCAAGCCCATCTTGAAGATTGGATGCTCGGACGTCAGCAGTTTTCAGGTCCACGTGTACCTCATTGTCAGCACTGGGTGCCATCGGACCGATCGTCGTGTTCTTTCACGGTACCTATGTGTAAACACACAAGACTAGAATAGATGGAGCGCGAGACCATATGTCTCTTCCTTGTGGAATTTGCAACTCGATATTGATGTGTGCGTTTTGCTTCCTCCCGTGACATACTCTAAGCGTACCTTGAAGAATTGCAGTCTAGCACTCTTCCTTCGACTTCCAGTTGTCCCTCCTACGACTTCTCTCGCGCACGTCGATGTCGAACACATTGATGAATGTCAAGAGAGGCGCAATGACTCTTACTAGGCGCCATTGTCACACAATGTATACTCTGGGAGTAAATCATGTCTGTGCAGCAAAGCAAGATTTATCTTTCCAGTGGTAAACCAGCCGTTGATAAAATCGACCATGGACGCCGTTGGACCCCAAGCAGAATCACCGGTTCATATGGAATCATGTGCGAAGGGCGGCCTCCGGGGTGGTGCGCTCGCGTTGGAAACAAGACAGTGTCATGGTGCTGTGCGGCCACACTTGCGTCTGAGGAACGCATTCAAGCGCGATGGCACCACCCAGGACGAGGTTATCAACATGCAACTCAGGTGGGACAGGTAGGCTACGGTGAGATGATGTGCAAGAGGGGAAGCATGAGATGTGAGAGGTTACAATCAACGGGTGGAGGGTAAAGTACGTCTTAGGTTTCTTGGTTTGTGTGGGCTTCAGGAGAGAGGCTAACGAAGTGGAGAAGATCTGAACGAAATCCTGGCCAGAATGAGGGAGAGTCATTGGGTCGACGACATAGGGGAAAACATGGGGAGGTTGATGTGGGTTGGGTGGCAATGGCATAAATGCCTTGATTTTCTCTTCGTGGTATATACATGAAATGGTTTTTATCCTACAGCGCCTCAAAACACGAGCTATCACCCATCGAAGGATGGTTCAAGTGTGTGTCGCGTTTGCGAGGATGCCGGTGACGGGGTTGTATCCCTCAAATGCATCTATCACAGTCAGTATATATTAAGTGTTGATACACGCAAGAATACAACTCACCCTTGACGGTATCAGCGGTAACAGTCAGGCCCTCCGGCATGCTTTCGGGATTGTTCGCAGCCAGCAAGTTGATCATGGCTCCGAGCGACACAAGGGTCACCGGGACGGTAGGAGGCCTCCAGCCCAGAGCGTACGGCAGACGCTCGTTCTCGAAGAAGTCCTTAACGTAGGCGACAGGTGCATTTGCGCTTGTAGGGTCCGAGGACATGGTCTGCAAGTACAGCGCAGTCTCACCGTACGAGAGCAGGTACTCGCGGGGCCCATATGTGAAGGTTGGGTTCGTCATTTGGGAGGTCTTAACACGCGAGTATTTGGCCATACTGGCAGAGGAGATGTTTGTGGTGGTAGCGTTGCCGAAATAGCTGAGGACTTGATCAAAGTAGGTCGAGTTGAAGCTGTAGTCGTTGCCGTAGAAGGCATCAGCCCGAGATAGACTGGCGTCATGCTCGATGGGGAAGTTGTGCTGATCAAGATCGTTCAGATCGAAGGAGCCCTTGAGAGGATAGGGCGATGAGGCAAGTGCGGCCGTACCAATCGCGGTGGTGAAGTCAGCACCAATACCCAGAGCAGCTTGAAGGCCCGTTATCAGCGCAGGGATCGTCATTCCCTTGCCGTTGTGATTGATGAAACCGTGATTTGCTGCAGAGTTCAGGGCAGGGCAAGGTGAGCGGACATCACCAGGGCCAGCTGGAACCCAGTTTGTGAAGGAGCCCATGGCCTGTGCCATAGAGACTGAAGCGGAAAGTGTAACAATTGAGGTCTTCATGGTGAATAGCAATGTGAATGATGTTGAAATGAAGAGAAGAAAGCAGGCGAAGAGCAGAACATATAGTCGTCGAAGGGACATGGTAGGTTTCAAAAAGTGACATCGTTGTCGATCACTTTTTACGTTTTACCAAACTCCAGAAACCAAAGCCAAAAGCCCCAAGCCTCGGCAACTTAATTTTTAGCGTCTGATGTAATGTAGCCGCGTTGCCGCATGCTAAATTCTCCGGGTGGTGTCGGATCTAGGCCGACAGTCCCTTGGTTTTGCAGTGTGTCGATTTTCTTGCCTCCTAACCTGGAAAGGTTTTGCGTATCCATGGCATGTCGCTTGCCACTCACTTCACTCTGAACGCCCCGTGGGAGAGATTGGATGGGTTCGTTTGTTCTTAATACCGGGCCTTCAACTTTAGCCGGCGCTTTCTAGGCACATATTTGTGCTATGGTAAAGGAGAGACATGGCGTTTTACCACATGGATGTAGCACATGGCATACAAGGTCGTCCAATTCTCCTAGGAAGATAAGTTTAGGTTGAGCGCATGAAAGGCATCATGGATCGTCTGCAAGGAGCTTTTGTTCAGGTTAGTAAACTGAGCCAAAATTTACCCACTAGCAAGTGGGTGAGCCTGTGAGAAGGAGATGCAGGGCAGGGCTGCAATGCTGTTGAAGCCCTGTTGACAGGCTCTACGGTCTCCATGATGCAGGCAAAACGATCTAGTCGCATGGTTCGGGTCGCCTGGATCTGCTTCAAGTCCTGAGCTTCTTGCCATACTTCTTAGCCATAGCCGCCCTGTAATGCCCTTTCTTGCCGCTTGTCTTGGCCACCTGAATATCATTGTATTTGTTCTTGAAGCGACCAGTCTCAGTCTCCCGAGCGAGCACCTCTTCGACGAGTGTCTTCTTCCGATCAGCGTTCTTGAGCCTTGCACTGTAGTACTCGGTTGCGCCCTCAATGAGGGTGCCGGACTGGGAGAACTCTGGGGCTTTGAACTTTCCGTTGTCCTTCTTGTAATGCCTATGCGGATCCAAGACATTACGCATCTTGAGTAGCTGAAGATCGCGCTTTAACTCGGGAGTGAGAATTGTGCGAGGCATGTTGAACCAGTCGGACCCCGCGGTAGCTTTCTTCTCCTGTACGTGTAAAGTGTCAGCTC
>Ga0160429_1001374_pt1 | contig 13639 bp, 15 predicted proteins | sample SolpanmetagenomR_FD_108199 | JGI IMG/M metagenome (GOLD analysis project Ga0160429, IMG submission 108199) | Solar panel surface microbial communities from Lawrence Berkeley National Laboratory, California, USA - R | ecosystem: Engineered > Built environment > Solar panel > Unclassified ...
CTCTTGCTCTTGCTCTTGCTCTTGCTCTTGCTCTTGCTCTTGCTCTTGCTCTTGCTCTTGCTCTTGCTCTTGCTCTTGCTCTTGCTCTTGCTCTTGCTCTTGCTCTTGCTCAGGCACAAGGTACGTGTGTAGGACAGAACAAGGTGTTGGAATTCTTCAAGTAGAAGCTTCAGTAAAGAGGACGTGTGTTGTATGCTGTCTAACACTCGTCATTGTTGTTGACGGAAGCAGCTCCGTACGGCATATCCGAGTCCTTGGCATCAAACTCAATCCCAAAATCTCGTGACTTTTTCAATATTTATCAAAACAAAACAGCGTGCTCAGTCTCATCTGAAGAGCCAATTAGAGCTGCGACGAACTTTTCACACTCATATAACCCGTGACCCTTCATCAGACCCGAGTATCAAGCTCGAGGCTCTCCTTAAAAGCACTACCTCAGAAAAAAAACCACCTCTTGTGAAATCTCGAAACCAAAACCTATTGTACCACCACCATCCACCACCACGACCACAATGTCCCTCCTCCGCCTCTTCAACCCAACCCGCCTCCTCTCCCGCACCTCAATCTTCACCCCTCTGTCGCAATTCCAGCCCTCCACCCTCCGCCAATACGCCTCCTCACGTCCCTCCTCAATTTCAGATTGGGAGTCACGAGTCACCTACTCCACCCGCACCCCCGCCGACCACATCCTCACCCTCAGCTGTCCCGACCGTCCCGGCATCGTCCACGCCGTCACTGGCATCCTCGCCTCTGCTGATCTAAACATCCTCGAATCCCAACAAACGTCCGACCCGGCCTCCAGCACCTTCTTCATGCGCGTTCATTTCGGACAAGGCATGACCGGGCATCTCGACACTGCAGCGCTGCGCACCCGCTTCGACGAGCTAGCGGCCGATATGAGCATGGATTTGCAACTGCGACCTGTGGCGCAGAAACCCAAAGTGCTTATTCTGGTAAGCAAGCAATTGCACTGTCTCGCAGACTTGTTATTCCGGCAATCGTCTGGCCAACTACCCATCGAGATCCCTGTGATTGTGAGCAATCATACTGAAGCGCGCGCACTGGCAAAAGGCTACGGCATCCCCTTCCACCACCTGCCTGTGTCAGCAACAACGAAACAAGCACAAGAACAGTCCATTCTCGAACTAATCGAGACGCACGACGTCGACCTCGTCGTGCTCGCGCGCTACATGCAAATCCTCTCCGCGACGCTATGTCAAAACATGGGACCGACGGGTATCATCAACATTCATCACTCCTTTTTACCTAGTTTCAAGGGCGCGAAACCGTATCATCAGGCGTATGATAAGGGTGTGAAACTTATTGGTGCGACGGCGCATTTTGTGACGGAAGGATTGGACGAGGGGCCGATTATTGAGCAGAGGGTTGTCAGGGTTAATCATGGGATGAGTCCGAGGGAGTTGGGGGAGGAGGGGAGTACGGTGGAGACGCAGGTTTTGGCGGCGGCGGTGGGGTTGGTTAGTGAGCGGAGGGTGTTGTTGAATGGGAATAAGACTGTTGTTTTTTCGTAGGAGGGAAGTGCGAAGTGGAGATTGTATAGTTATTGTGGGATTGGGCTTGGATGAAGAGTGTAGAGATCAACTGGATATGGATCATAAAAGAGCAGAGAAGAGCAGCGCAGAACAGCACAGAACTTCTCGCTCAAGAGACAGCAACACCCACAAACCAGCAAAGGACTTATCACAGATGATCTCTCGATTACTATTTGCATTCGCCCTGCTATTTCTTCTCTCCTCATTCAATATATCGTACGAGTAAAGGTTAATCGACCGTTCACAACAGAGTGTCGTCTGCGAGTAAATGAAGGCTCGATGACTTAGACTGCCAGAGAGCAGTAAGATATACAACAACCCTCTCAAACATTACACAAATAATACACGAACAACCAAGGGACAAATCATTGCCAATCTTTCAATTACTATTTACATTCATTTGACTCAGTAGCTCTTTCTCTCCTCATTCATATCATACTCGCGATTACTCGAGCGTGTACCATGGAGTCCTGAGATCTAATGATCCATGACATCACCCCTACCCTCACCACCATCCTTAGTATGATCATCGCCTCTCTCACTCTTCTCAGCCTTCTTCTTCTCCATATCCTTCTCAAAACTAGGGTGCGAGGGTGTCTTGCTAGGGTCGGTAACGGTGTCGGGTGCTACGCTTTCGCCAGATGGGTCCCATGTGCCTCCTATAATTCATACAAAAGGCGATTAGCTATTGTTCATCGTTGTGGGTGTGCGGCGCTAGTTCATGTGCGATGGGAAGTGGTTTGGCTTCTGGTATCATGTGGAGAGAGAGGGAAAAAGCGTTGTGGTCGTAAGATTTGCATGTTGGTAGTATGATGCTGATAGTAAGGACAGGAAACGTACCGCCAACCTGCTGACGATGAGGATCGTCCTGAGCCTCTTCGGCACCGGGGTTCTTCTTGTCGTGGGATCCCTCGCCCTTCTTGGTTTTATCGGCTGCCTATACAATATCAGAATTGAATTGAAACTTGATGCTTTGATTGTGTAGCAGCAATCGTGTGCGCCTAACTTACCCCGTGGTGAATCATGCCTTCCACCTCTATTGTAGCTCATTAGTACCGAAGCAGCGTGCAATATTGTGTTGTATTGTGTTGTGAACTCACTGTCGGCAAAGCTAGATGTATTGTGTCAGCAAGGCTGTGATGTGGTTGATAAGCTGGTGATGGGATATGAGACTTACTTGTGGCCTGAGGACATGTTGGATGGTATGTATGCGAAAAGGATGTGGTTGAGAGGATAGTGCTTATTGCTTGTTATAAGATTAAGAAGAGAGCCAAGGAGGAATAAGATGTGAGAAGAGGATGAAGAGAGTTGGCAGCTGGCGGTTGTGTTTCAATGGCACAGAAGCTTGGTTGAGGAGGGGCGCGCATGTGACGCAAATACGTCAGATTGTCAGATTGATTGTGCCCAGAAGCAATGGTCTATTTCGTCTACACATCACAGTCGATACTCATCCAACCCCTCTCTTTCATTCACTACCTGGTACCTCTCCCCGCCTACCACGTAAACCTCATCAATCCCGGATTGAGCAACAGCGGCAAGAAGAGATGACCCAGTACGATCGAAAGCAACGGCCATACCGCAATAACCATCTTGATCTGCCACATCTCCGGTATAACTCCAATGCCTGTACCCAGCACAATCATCGTGGTGAGGCAGATACCACACAATATGAATGTCCACTTGAATTGCTTGAAGATGATTGGTATTTCCGTCAGGAAACTGACGTTACCATCGGCTTCCTTTGATGTTGCTCCCCAAGACCTGAATGAAGTGATTAGTAGATGTTGTGGGAATGTTGAAACGTGTGCAGAAAAGACTTACATATCGATACCAGCCATGTGAGCGATGATGGCTTGCCCGACGTGGATTGAGATACCACCAAGGAAGATTGTCATCAGAGGTAAGAACTAGAAGGACATGTCAGCTATCGGCGACGATCATATTCAGTGTATATCGCCATACCTTGAAAGCGTCCCAAAGAGCCACCCAAAACTTTGGCGTCTCTCCAGTTCGATATCTCAGCACTGCCAGCGACAAGTTACCACATCCGGAAAAGACAATGTAGAGGGCAAAGTAAATCTTGAAACTGCTCATGTAGAAATGATCGAGCCAGCCATTGAGCCATCCAATAAGAAAGTACTGTACATGTAACCAGATTAGCAAAAAGCAAAAATTGCCGATCCGGAAGCCAAGACTACGATAGAACTTACATTCAGTAGTGTCAAGAAAGCAGCAGACCCAATGGCATAATACGTCCCAACATACGACATGATCGTAATCTTCGCACTGAGCGGCATATTCTTCGCCATGACAAAGTTCTTGAACAACCTAGTAAAAACACCTTTCTGGCGCCACTCGCGAACAGGATGAAACAACAATTCGCTGCATCCGTATGCGTACTTTTCCCACCTCGCAAGCTCATCATAAACCGTCAGACTGACTCCTTCTTGGAATCCGGCACCAGTGTAAGCACCTAGTCTCAAGATCCAACCGAGTGCTTGCAGTCGTAATGCGAGGTCAAAATCTTCGGAGACGGTGTCTTCGGACCAGAACTTTTCGCGGTTGTCGAGCTCGCAGGTGTAGCCGATGGATTGGATTGCTTGCCAGCGGAGCACGGCGTTGTGGCCGACGAAGGGGGCTACGTCACCGTTGGCGACTGCGAACTTGATCTGTGTGTAGACTAGACGGGTAAAGTTCGAAATTGCGGATTCGAAGAATGAGGATGTCACATTCATTACACCCTATGAGCATGTTAGTGTCTTGGTGTCAGTATACGGGTTTACTGAGCGTACAGAAACATATTGAATGATAGCAACTTCTGGAGACTCCTCCATTTCGGTGGTTGCGTCAAGGAAGCTGCATTCTGAGATCAGTACTTGAAATGTAAATTGCAGGAAGAGATCCTTACCAGTCAATGGGAACACGGGTATCAGAATCGATAATGAGGATGTAGTCACCAATACGGATGTTGCCATTCGCCCAAGTCCTTCCCTCATCTTCATCGATAACATCGGCCAGTGTCGAGAAATAAGCATTCACCTCATCATCCGAATCCCAGTCTGCATGGCGTTGAATGGCTAACAGCTTGTCTTCGACTCTGGTACTCACCCACATCGCGTAATTCATGTTACTAGCCTTTTTGAACTTTCCTCGTCTCAAAAACACTTCCTCGCCTTCCTTTGGATCCGGGTTGTGCTTAGGCCTGGCAACCCACCCAATACCATGCTCATCGTAGTAATCGCGACGGGCTTGAGCACTTTCAGCGTCGAGTAGTTGCATTCCGTCGTCATTGATGAAGATGTTGGCGCTCCCTCCTTGCATTTCGTATGTTGCGATGGCGGCTTTGATGGAAGTGATGGTGGGCTCGATAACTGCTTGAAGACCTTCCTTGTAAACACTAAAGATACGTCAGTACGCTTGCGTGATAGTTGAGAGATGAACGATTATGACATACGGCATCTGGATGGTGACATGTGGCAGCTGTGTGCCTGGAGCACGAGGTTTTTGTGTCGGTTTCTCACCAGAATAAAATTTTGTGTTTCTCTTCAGCTGAGAGATTGGTCCGATCATCTGTAGTACACTGCATACCATCGATTGGAAGAAGAACTATGCCAAGGTTAGCTTATAGTTCCAGGCCCGCTCCTTCGTCTTCACAAATACCAAAGAGACCCAAAGTTGCATGGGCATGACAAGGATCAACAGCAATCGGGCATAACTTCGATCGTAGTATATTTCTTCCACAATCTGACCATAACCAGTTCCAGTACTCAGAAAAAGTAATGCCATTGTTGCGCCGACTGTGAGAGGCTGCCATGCCACTCTACGTCGGATACTGGGCATGAATCCTTGTTCGACGTCCACAGAGGAAGAGCTGTCTTTCTCCACGCTTGTGACAATCACTTCTCCTTTCTTCTCATTGAGCTCGTCGTTATCAAGGCCGTCTTCCCATATCAGCATTACAATCTCGTTGATAAGCTTTGAAGCTCTGTCAAGAATTTCACGTGGATCATCCGCCCACAGAACCAAACAACCTCGATCGGCCACGAAAGCCGCAGACTGATGCTTCTGGCAAGTAGGAAGTGCTGACATGTTTGGAAGCACTTGGAGGCGTAGTCCATTGGGAAGCGGAATGAAAGTCGCATCGTGGTTCGACAGGAAAAGGCTGATTACTTCGGTTGATATCGTGACAGCCACCTAGTGATCTTGTTAGTTGATTACAGCCTATCATATACTTATACTGCTGATACATACTCTGACATTCAGCCCTTCCACGGCATCAAAGAAACCTTCTGCCTGATATGCCAGATTGGCTGGTGAACATGTGTAGGCATCTCGAGTTATCTTCAGTACCACACCCTCGTCAGTCGCATTCTCAGATAGCCATAGACGCTCTTTGAGTTGATGGTATAAATGCTGAACCATTATGTTACACTTCGTCTGCAGATTCTGCGAAATCTCTTCTTCTTCTTGATTCGCGAGCGCCAGATTGCCTAGCGACCCTTGGCGATACACAGAAGCACGTCTGTCGTTGCCACCTGCTACCGACCTTGTCCTTTGTCTCCATGAAGATGTAGATTCACGTCGGGCTGTTGAAGGTCGACGTGGTGTTGTGCTCAAAGAGCGAGACCTGAAAAATGCGGACTGATCTACTGCTGGTGCTGGAATTCGGCCATGAACATCATGCGATTGAGCTATACTTGCTGACGAAACCAGGTCAAACGCGGTTTTACCCTCTACTGGCGAATGTCCAACTGAGGACCTCCTTCGTTGTGCTGAGGTAGCGCCAAACAGGTTGTCATGACTGGCACCCCAGCTGAAATTTGTTGGTGAAGTTGGAGACATTGAATATTAGTATATTAGAACAAGTAGATTAAACGAGTGTAAGGTCGACACTGTCCAGCAATGTGACGTATTGGTAGAGTCAACGAGTGAATAGACGAGTAATTAGCAGATGACTGATGGTAGACTTTTATTCTTTCATTCTTTCATGCACAGCATTGAGTGAGTCAACATAGCCAAAGTTCTTGATCAAAAGCTATAAAAGCTTTCTATCTCTTTGTCGTGGGAAGTTCGAATATTGCTTGGCAAGAAGCTACGCATTGAGTGCCTCTGACAGTGGTGGCATGGGAGACACACGAGCCTCTAGTCGGTGGAGCCAGTGTCATGCGTCAGTGTCATGTCAAATACGAACTGCGTGGAATGCCCTCGGCAGGATCTGCCATTCGAGAAGGATCGCGTGGGGGAACATTTGACGACTTTTTCTGGAGCAAGTCCCTGTGATGGACGATACGCACAAGGTCCTCCGTCACTGTGCCCATCAAGAAGCTCATCATTGTTAGAGAGGAGATGTTGGCCGAAGTGTAAGATGGTCTTCGATATTGGTTGTACTCGACGGATGATATCTGACTTCGAAACGAAACATTTCACGACTCAACCTGTAGATACCGTGGCTCCATGCCCTCCATCGCTTTGGAGATCGTGAATCGTTGTATTCTCCATACAGGTTGTCTCCGGGTGAGGTGAACTTAGTTGTTGTTGGTGGATGATCTGTCGCGAGTCAAGTCACGCGTCATGATACGACAACAAAACGAACGGTGGCAAACTGTTTCTGTACGAGGATTATGAATCTTTCAACGAAAGAAAGGAATACGCCGACGACTCTCCGCAGTTGCGCCCCCGGCAGTTGCGGCTCATCCTTCGTCGGCACGAGCGACTTTTTTCTGCCACTTGCGTACGAGAGGCGTGAACGATGGAGCTTGGTTGCCAGCATTGAAATCCTCCGCCAGGCAATGAGTTCATCCAATATTATCTACCTCGACATTCTTCCGACCATTCAATGCCATATTTCGAGGTTAGCCGAGGAGAATGTCGAGTCTCGTACTCATCTCGCTCTACGATACCCAGAGAGAAGGGAATCTCTAGTTTGCTAGGTGGGATCTTTGTTGTCTCCAAGACCCGTTGATGTATAGTTCTATATTTCCAAGTGTGACTGCTTTTCACCTACCGCGATTGTGACTCCTTGTGATGTTGTACTATCTGCCTGTGCTGCCTTCCTGCATACCCATCCAACATGCCAAACAAACTGCAAAAGAAGCGCCCAGAGGTGAGAGTGAATCAGGTAGAAGATGAGAAGCGTGGGGAGTCTTCTGCAACTAGACCAGTGCAAGCTGTGACAAGTCCAGTGATATCTGTGACCAGTCCAGTGCAAGTTGTGACCAGTCCAGTGAAACCGCATTCGCGCCGCGTCTCGACAGCAACCCTCCGTTCAGCACTCGCAAGACATCTTGCCGACCTCAGCACCAGACTAGAAAAACCATCAACATCATTCTCAACTTCATCTACAGCATACGTCAAAAGTCTCACAGACAAAGCTACTCCACCATCTACAAAGTACTTTCGATCGCGTCGCATAAATCGAAAGGAGCTAGACATTAGTTGGCTACAGAAAGCAGGTTTTGACTGGATTGGGTTCATATTACCCATTCTAGGAGGACTCATAGGACTTGCGGTGGCTACCATACTCATCTGGAACAAAATCAGAGTCATTGAGAATGCAAACTACTGTCCTGTTCTCCTCGAAGATTGGAGCAATGGCTTCAACGAGCTTGTTTGGCAGAAGGAGGTACAAACTAATGGGTTTGGGTAGGTACGACATATGTAACTATGATGATATATGCTAATTGAAGTGCAGAAACCGCGAGTTTGAGGTTACGACAGATACAGAGGAAAATGTGTTCATCGAAGATGGAACTCTTCACATCAAGCCGACTCTTCAAGATGCCGAGCTAGTCGAATTTAACAATACGCTCGACATGCGAAACTCCTGCACAGCCACTTCTGACTTATGGGCCAGCTGCGTCGCAGTCACCAACACCTACAACGGCAGTATCATTCCTCCCACGAAATCAGGCCGGATCAACACCAGACGCGGCGCGTCTATCAAGTATGGTCGTGTCGAAGTGGAAGCACAAATGCCTGCTGGAGACTGGCTTTGGCCTGCCGTAAGTAGAACAGATACAGTTGTTATTTTCGCATCGCTAACGTGCTACTACAGATTTGGCTCCTCCCAGTCGAGAACATCTACGGCGACTGGCCTCGCTCCGGCGAAATCGATATCATGGAATCTTGGGGCAACAACGCCAGCTATCCAGGGGGCGGCTCAACAATCATGAAGAGTTCAATCCACTGGGGTCCCGATTCCGGCTCTGACCGCTACTACCTCAATGTCCGCGAACAAGCTGCAAAGCTGTCGACTTTTTCCGATGGCTTCCACATCTTCGGCCTTGAGTGGACGCCGAAGTACCTCTTTACGTACATGGACTCGCGCCTGCTTCAAGTCACGTTTGTGGACTTTAATCAGCCGTTTTGGCAACGTGGGAAGTTTAACAGCGCTATTACCAACCCGTGGGGGCAGACTGGATTGGTTTCTACGCCGTTTGATCAGGATTTCTATCTTATTATAGTACGTATCACCGGAATTGTATGCATGTGATTCACGACTAATAGAATGGTGCAGAATGTGGCTGTGGGAGGCAGGAACAATTGGTTTCCGGACGGCTTGGCAGGTAAGCCTTGGGTTGATAGTAGTGATCAGGCACCGCTGCAGTTCTGGAATGGAAGGGATCAGTGGTTGCCGACGTGGGAGAAGGGCGGCGCGACGATGAAAGTTAGGAGTGTGAGGATGTATCAACAGGAAGGTTTTAATGGCTGCGTTAATGGTACCCAGGTTTGGAGATGAGTTGGGGGGTTGATGTGCACGATGAAGCTGATAAGGTAGAACGTATGCGTGTACGATATCGCCAGATGCAAAATACTTCGAACTTTCGTCTTCTGTGTATAGTCTGCATACGCTCTTCTCCTCCACTAGGCAGTTGATCAATCCGTGGCGACGCGAAAAGATCTGCATACCAACGCGAACTACAGCGGCATTAGCCTCTCCACAGCATCAAACCGTACTCCGAATATCTTGCCCGGGAGTTGACCGACTTCCAATCTCTACCCTGGCTGATTCCATCCTGCTCTGTCATGTCATTCAGACGTCGCGATCGTCGTTGTCAAACCGATAAATGTGACGGCGATGTGATCAAATCCGTGTGACTAAACGATCAATGTGATCAGATCTTAGCCTTGCGTGCTCGCCTAGCCTCGTGGCATATTAAGCAGGCATTTAGCTAGACCGCTATTTTCACATGGAAGCGTCTGTGATACGTTGCTCGTGCTTGATCTACGCTGAGTGGACTTGGTGAATATCATTTCGGGCTAGGAGTGGCAGGAGGGTAAGAGCAATAGGTCTAGAGCAAGAGATGAATGTTGTGCGAAAGATGAGAGTTAGAGCTGATGTGTGGCATGTGTTAGTCGGCAGAATTGCTTGAGGGTTTGAAGTTCTGGGAGAAGATGATTATGTTTAAATCCTTAATTATATACAGAACAGTAGCAATAAGACACTGTAGAGCATGATACATTGGAGCTCAAAAGGTGATTACAAGTGTTATCGTCCCGTCCACATCCACCATTGTAAAATGAGAACGTCATCCCAAAATTCCTCGCTATACACAATGCATGACAAACAGCAGGTCCAGCCCAGAAGCTCACTTCCTCTAAACATGTCTCAACCAACTCGCCATCTTCGATCGCAGCGGGCTTTTCGGCGACTGCCTTGTATACGACATTGACGGTGCAACACCAGGAGAAGACGGCGGCGAGGAGTTGGGCGTGGAGAAGGCACTCGAGCAGGGAGATGCAACATCCACGTCCATCATATCTACATCTTCCTCTTCGTGGATAGATTGAGCTACTGGGGATCCAGCGAAAGAACCTGAAAGAATGCTGGTTGACTGCCGACGACCAAAAGTGCTCGGTGATGGTGATGAGCCAGCCATGTTGGTGTTGGTAAGAGAAGTAGGAGGCGGCAGCATTTGAAGAGGTGACATTTGTGTCGAAGCACGACGTAAAGGCATGGTTTGGGCGGCGGAGGACCAGTCGCTGGAGTTGCTGGGCTGGGAAAACGTGCTCGGGCTTAGAGAAGCGCGGCGGTCCCAAGGTTGTGATGCAAGACCAGGACGGCCATCTGATGTGCCTCCTGATGATGTACGACGAACGACTACTGCATTGCCACGACTATAATGGTGTTAGTATTGCTCTGCAGAGAAGTTTTGTCTAAGCTGAGATGAGACTCACAGATGCTGAACCACATAGGTCCTACCAGAAGACTGCTCATAAGTCACAGGCGGTTGGTCCTCAGGAATAAGGCCGAGACTGCTTCCACGACGAGTAGTGGAGATGGTGCTTGGGCGGCGCGACATTCTGAAAGAGTAAAAGGTATTGGTGTAAGTGGAGAGTGTAGTTGGCTAGAGCTGAAGACTGCAAGTGCGGGAGTGACTGCTCGTGTTTGGCGTAGTCTAGACAAGATGGACACAGCTAAGAAGGATGATCGATCGATAGGCCAAAAAGTGTAGAGGCCGTGCCGTGGTGAAATACATAATGAACCTCTAGCGATCGACAACGCCAACGCACGTCATAGAATCATGATTGTCACTCTCGTGGATTGAGACTGGGATGCTCGGACTGCCACGTGAGGAGGCAATATATTCTTTCCATAATGGATTGCTAGGATTGATGGGATTGGGTTATTCGGCATCGAGCAAGTACGATGCACGATTCATACATGTGGTAGACACGAGGGGAGCCAAGCATGAGCTGAGTAATGGGAGAGTTCTACACGACAGGAATACTCGAACCGAGATAGAGAGAGAAGTGGAGGAGGAGGAGGTTGTGAGTATGGAAGGAGGTTGGAAAAAGGGCTAGTCGTCGGCGACAAGTCCGCTTCGCAGAAACCGCTGCGATTTGCTAGCCATACCTTTAGCCGCTGATGCCTATTTACGACAACAACAATAAATCCAACGGCAACTCCTTCTCGAAAGATAAGACATGTTCGTGTTCGCCATTCATTCCCTGTCACACTCTCAATAGCAGTCGGAGACGATGCCCGTGCCTCGGACACGCTGTCATGTGATGACACGCATGGCAAATATCGTTCTGCGGAGACGATCTAACGATATGATGCGAACTGCTCGTATTTCAGAGTTTTCAACCCATTAGCCTTTGTTATGGCTCTTCGTTGCCATCTTAGTGCTGCTGGGATGCTTATTGTCCGTGTTTGAAGCCAAGCAGAAGCAACATGACACAAAATCGATATGTCTGTCCTATACCGAGGCAGAGCTCTTTTCCAATAGAGCACGAGTCGTCATGAGCATGCATTCAGATGCTCCGATTCTCCAGATTATCTCCGATGTCAGGTATTCGTGTTGCTCATCTTACATCCTCCTTGGCTCTGGTTATGAGCTGACCAGGATTGTTCAACATAATGCGAGATCAGTATTGCATGAAGTGAAATGGGTATGTGTAGATTGCGGTTTCCACCTAGGACTCCTTTCATTCGCGTGGTAGTATTGTCTTTCACACAATAGTCGTGTGTCCTGTACAGTTGGCCAAGCGTCTACACATCATCATCATTATTCTGCTCTGCTGGCAGTAGTAGAATCCACATTCATTCATTTGTTCTAGTCACGATAATGATGTTGTCACTACTACTTCCTGCTCTAGTAGGGCTTTTCGCTCATGCTGTGGATGCCCAGCAGTTTGCTGGCAGTGTCATCAATAACACTTTGCAGACCACACCTGGATCAGAGATTACTTTCTGGAATATGCCTGATGCCGCTGGCAAGAACACCACACTCATTAACTACTCTTCCCTAACTAACGCTGGACAACGACTGGACCCTTCCGCCATTCAACGCGTCCTTCTTTTTGTTCATGGTAACAACCGTGATCCATACAATTACATGAGCTATATGCTCAGTGCTCTTGGATCAGTTCAGGGCCACCCTGAAGTCAATCGAAGCTCGGTGCAGCTGGTCGCACCTTACTTTCCAAATGGCGACGACAAGGGTATTGGCTACCCTTGGAACGTGTCTGCACCAGCTGGTGGTTATGGGTCTTACACGAATGCTCTCGTCTGGTCCGGAGCAGGATGGATGAATGGCACGAACAATCAGTACCCCAACAAGCAGAAGACCTTTTCGTCATATCAGATTCTCGACACAATGATTCAGTACTACGACAACAAAGCCATGTTTCCGAATATTAAGCAAATCGTAGTCGGTGGCCACTCTGCAGGTGCTCAGACTTTGCACAGATATGCTGCAGTCGGCAACAAACTCAATCTGAAAACGCCAATCACATACTATATCGCGAATCCGGATAGTTACCTTTGGCTCTCTGATGCGCGACCTTATGATACTTCCTCCTGCCAAACCTATGATTACTGGAGATCTGGCCTCTCCGCATACACCAACACTTATGGCGCAGACCTTGTGGCCTCGGGACGCCAAAACGTTATGGCAAATTACCAATCCAGATCCATTCGCTATGCTCGTGGTACAGACGATGACGGACAGGACTCTTCGACTTGTGGAGCTTTCATGCAGGGAGCCAACAGAAATGAGAGATTCTTCAACTTTATTAGTGCCTTTCCTCCCGAGTGTACACCAGGAGGCGTTTGTGACACGGTCGATTACGTCCCAGTTGGCCACGATGCTGGTGGAATGATGTCTTCTCCCGCTGGGCAAGCTCGTTTGTTTTTCGATAACTGGTCTGGAGATGGCAGTATGGCTTATGATATGGGATGTCCGCGTCAACAAGTCGGCGATGATCCTTTCCCAGACCCTCAGTGTGGTGTCATCGCTACGCCTCAGGATGCAGGTACATACGATGGCTATACGTACATGGGTTGTTATACGTAAGCTGAACTGAAGGAATATTTTGACCAAGTACATTCACTAACCCATCCTCAGTGACACTGAATATCCATCCAATGCTTTGTCTCACCAAGCGTACGCTGGCTGGACCAATGCTACAATCGAGACATGTGTTGCAGCGTGTTCTGCAGCTGGATACTCCATTGCTGGTACTGAACAAGGAAGCTACTGCTTCTGTGATAACTCCATGTTCTGGCAGACTATGGGACCTTTGCCCGAAGCTGGATGTTCTGTCAACTGTACTGGTGATGCTACTCAGATCTGTGGTGA
>Ga0160429_1001375_pt1 | contig 13630 bp, 12 predicted proteins | sample SolpanmetagenomR_FD_108199 | JGI IMG/M metagenome (GOLD analysis project Ga0160429, IMG submission 108199) | Solar panel surface microbial communities from Lawrence Berkeley National Laboratory, California, USA - R | ecosystem: Engineered > Built environment > Solar panel > Unclassified ...
CCACCACACGGTAGATATAGCTCAGCTGGTTAGAGCGTCGGATTGTGATTCCGAAGGTCGTGGGTTCGAGCCCCATTATTTACCCTCGCGAAAGTCCCCGGATGCGAATCCGGGGACTTTTTTTGTTATTTGTACCGTTCGGCACAAGTTATCTATTCACCATCTCCTCATTCCCTCCGCAAATGAGTCTTCTCGTTATCGGCTCCGTGGCCTTCGACGCCCTGGAAACTCCCTTCGGCAAAACCGACAAAATCATTGGCGGTGCCGCCACTTATATCAGCTTGTCGGCCTCATACTCTACCAAGCCGGTGAATTTGGTAGCTGTAGTAGGTGGTGACTTTCCTCAGTCCGACATCCTGACGCTCGAAGAACACGGCGTAAACGTGGAGGGTCTGCAAATAAAGGCCGACGAAAAATCGTTTTTCTGGTCGGGCAAGTACAACAAAGACCTCAATTCGCGCGAAACCATCACCACTGAGCTCAATGTACTCGGCTCGTTCGACCCGGTTATCCCTGACGCTTACCAAGATTGCAAATACCTGATGCTGGGCAACCTAGCCCCGCAGGTACAGCGCTTGGTTATTCAGCGCCTCGTCAATCGCCCCAAGCTCATCGTGCTCGACACTATGAACTTCTGGATGGACATAGCTCCCGATGAGCTGCTTGCCACCATCGAAATGGTAGATGTGCTCAGCATCAACGATGAGGAAGCTCGCCAGCTTTCCGGCGAGTATTCGCTGGTGAAAGCTGCTCGCAAGATTCTGGCTTTCGGCCCCAAATTCTTGATTATCAAGAAAGGTGAGCACGGCGCACTGCTCTTCCACAAAAACAAAGTGTTCTACGCCCCCGCCTTGCCGCTGGAAGAAGTATTTGACCCCACCGGCGCGGGCGACACCTTCGCGGGTGGTCTCATCGGCCACATCGCGGCCACCGACGACTGCTCGTTTGAGAATATGAAGCGCGCCGTTATCCACGGTTCGGCTATGGCTTCGTTCTGCGTTGAAAAATTTGGCACTGAGCGCTTGCTCAACCTAAGCCAAGAAGAAATCGAAGCTCGCGAAGCCATGTTTGAGGACCTAGTAAAGGTGCAGCCGGCTAGCGTAATCGAAAACGTGCGGTAAGCTGTAGCTTGCCATCAAAAAAGACCTCGAGCCGTCATGCTAAGCTTGCTTCACCAAGCTCAGTATGACGGCTCTTTTTTTATATCTAAAAGCGATGATGTACCCTTGGCTTCGTAAAAACTGGGGCGAACTCCTGTTTTTCTTCGCGTTTGTATTGGTAATGGCTACCGACCTGCGCCAGCCAGTGCTAAGCACCTTGCAGCGTGGCTTGCTTAGCACTGGCTTATGGCGTGCTACACCACCTAGGCAGCCAGCGCCGCTACCTGCACAGTTTGCCAGCCAGCGCACGAATTCGCTTAGCTTGCCCCTTTACACGCTAGATGGTCGCCCAGCCGACCTAGGCCAATTTCGTGGCAAAGTGGTGCTGGTAAATTTATGGGCCAGTTGGTGCCCACCTTGCATAGCCGAAATGCCTGGCTTGCAAGCTCTCTACCAGAAAGTAGACACCACTAAAGTCGCTTTTGTATTGATTTCGCTGGACGAAAATCAGAACAAGGCGCGTGCCTTGCTCAAACGCAAGCACTACACGATGCCCGTATTCTTTCCGACTGGGCCGCTGCCTAGGCCGTTCGATTCGCCGTCTATTCCTTTTACGGTAGTGCTTGCGCCCGACGGCCGAGTGGTAGACCGCCATAGTGGGATGGCCGACTACGACACACCGGAATTTAAAGCTGCTTTGGAAAAATTAGCCAACTGATTTGGCTCCGCCCAGCTGTCGAATGACAACTCTTTTGGCGGGCAGCCGGTAAAAGAAGCAAGTTCTCACCCTTAAATCCGCCCTTGCCATGTCGAACAAACCGAATGACCTCGCCAACGATAAGCCTTCTGTAAATCCTTTCGAAAATGAGCATCACCACAAAGGCGACCTTGCCGCTGGTGAGCATAGCGAAGGCACCACGAACCAAAATCTAAACCAGAGCGACCTAACCGAGCAAGGTAACCAAACGCGCGGCAACACGCCCGGTGGCAACTTCAACGAAACCCGCCACACGCAAGCCAACAAGCCGCGTAGCAATCCGCAGGGCAATCGCCCCATGTCGGTTGATACCAATAGTGCAGAAAAAGGCCCCGGTAGCCACGCCGACTAAGCCCGAAGATAAATTATAAAAAGAGCCCTGCTATCCACTAGCAGGGCTCTTTTTATGGTTTGTAACTGCCTTATTAAAACTCCCAACCTAGCCACTTCTGAAAGCCTGCCTTCTGAGTTTCATCGGCATCTGTTAGCTTCTCGATAGTGTAGCGCGTGCCAAAACCGGCGTCAGGCTGTTCGACTAATTCTACCAATACCAGCCTATTTTGCCGAAACACGGCTACCTCATATAGTGGTGTGCCTGTGCTAAGAAGGCTTTGCAGATTCATATCGACGCGGCGGCCATTGATAGCCACAATCTCATCATCCGCAGTGAGTACTGCCGCTGCTGGCGAGCCGGGCCAAATGTATGTGACCTCCGTACGCTCGTTTTTCACTACCGTGCGAAAGCCGAACGTGCCCTCCGAAGCCGAGGCATTTTCATACGCCACCAACTGGCAACCTACAGTGTGCAAGGCCTTGTCAAGTGGCTCCTGCAAAGGAGCAGTGCCATTGATAAACTTATCGAAGTACACCTGCATCTTGCGGCCAGCCACCTCGCTCACAATGCGAGCGTAGTCCGCATCGGTGTAGCCGATGCCAGTTTTGCCAAACTCTTCGTAGAGGCGACGCATTACGTCGTCGAGGCTGCGAGTGTGGCTGTGTAGCTGCCTGATAGTGAGGTCAAGGAGTAGCGCCGCTAATGCTCCCTTGTGGTACACTGACACCTTACGGTCCGGCACGCCAGGCTTGTAGCCATCGAGCCAAAGGTCCATGCTAGCATCAGCCAGCGATAGGTTTTGGCCGCCTGCATCGTCATAATGCTTGCGTAGCACACTGTTCAGTTCCTCAAAGTATTGAGCAGGCGTCCGCACGTGGCTACGTGCCAGCAGGTATTCACCGTAGTAAGTAGTAATCCCCTCGGCGATGTAGCAAGTGCGGAAGTAGTTCTCACGAGCATAATCGTAAGGCTGCATCTCGGCCGGCCTGATAGCCTTGATATTCCAGGTATGGAACAATTCGTGGCAGCTTACACCCAGCAACTCTTTATACAGTGCCTCGTGCATTAGTAATTCGGCCGGCCCTAGGGTAATCACCGTCGAATTATGGTGCTCTACACCGTGATAGTGTTTGTAAGGCAAGAACTGATTTAGGAAGTGGTAGTCTTGCACTGGAAATCCGCCGAACAGTGTCAGCTGTTCCTCTGAGAAAGCCTTAAAGTCAGCCAGTAAGCGAGGCCAGTTTAATAGTGCTTCCTCACCCTGCGCCCACACATGGAAGGGCAACCCCCCGGCTTCGTATTGCTCGTGCTGAATGGTAGGGCTAGCAATGAGTGGCGCATCGGCTAGCTGGTCAAAATTGCTGGCTTGCAGAATATTGGGAGCTGACTGCGGCAGGCCGCAAGCCAATCGCCAGTCAGGTGGGAGTACCAGTGTGAGCTGGCAGGGTAAGTCTTGGTAGTCTTCGGCATACATCAGCGCCTGCACGGGGTTCAGGTATAGCTGCGTCTCATCGAGCCACGAGCCGCCAGCATCCATCTGGTGCGCGTAGAAATTATAGCGTACGCGCACACTGCGGCCTGCTACACTAGGCACTTCCCAGCGGTCTTTTGTGACCTTGCGATAGGGGAGAGGCTCATCGGTTTCGGCATCGCTCACTTCTACGCGCTGAATCTTTTGAGCAAAGTTTTGAAGCTCATAGCGTCCAGGTCGCCAAGCTGGTAGCTGTAAAGCTAACGGACTCGTTGCCTCGGTAGGCACCTCCACCATGAGCTGAATTTGTAGATAGAACGTGAGCGGATTCTCAAACGAAACGTGGTAATAGGTCATGGAGGATGGCGGCAAATGCTAGTTGTAAAGCTAGGGGCGGATGTAGAGACGCATTCTAGCCTCTTGGCGTTGTTAGGTTCGTGTATAGGTTAGGGTTATTTGTAATAGATGTGCCAGTAAATCCCTCTACGTAGCATGTCACCATTTCTGCCGGTAGCATCTTGCTATTGTAAAGCTAAATTCGTACCTTTGCCGGCCCAACTCGCAATTTGACTAGACATGAAACGTACCTACCAACCCTCGCAGCGTAAGCGTCGCAACAAGCACGGCTTCCGCAATCGTATGGAAACCGCTAACGGCCGCAACGTACTGGCCCGTCGCCGTGCCAAAGGCCGCAAGCGCCTCACCGTATCCGACGAAGGCCGTCATAAGCGCTAGTAGCTTAAGCCGTTAGTGCGTAGCTGATGGCTTATTAGCTAGCAGGTAGCCGCATTGTTGGGGCAGGTTATTTTCTGGCTTTGCCAGAAATAACTGCCACGACAATGCGGCTTCGCTATTTTAGAATAACGTGAACGAGCTACCAGCCACCCGGAACTACACGTTCCCGAAAGAGGAGCATCTGTGCAGCAAAAAGCGCATTGAGCAGCTTTTTAACCGCCAGAATCCTTCGCTCGGCGTATACCCGCTGCGCCTGACTTGGCTGCCTGCGCCGGCGCGCACCACCGCCCCGCCCGAAGTACTCATCACAGTACCTAAACGTACTTTTAAGCGCGCCGTAGACCGCAACCGCCTCAAGCGCCTCTTACGCGAGGCATATCGCCTCAATAAGTACCGGTTGCTGGAAGCCGAAAATGGCCATCCGATAGCGCTATTGGGCATTTTGTACACTGGCAAAGAAAAAAGCGAGTTGCCGCTGATAGAAAAAAAATTAATTTCTGGGATTCATCGTTTGCTAGCCGAATCGTCGGTGCAGCCTGCGCCGTAGTTTCGTCTATCTTCACTATTAGGATATGGGAAGATTGAGCCGCTTCACCTGGCAGCTTAATCATGGATTATTCCTCATTCTTCATTATCTTTCCCTCGATGACTACCCGTAAAAAAGTTCTTGCTACGCTCGCCCTAGGTACCCTAGGGCTCGTCAGCTTTCGCGCTGCTTCTGACAGTGAGCGGTATTTCGAGATTGCCAAAAATTTGGACATTTTCGCTACGCTCTTCAAGGAGGTAAATACTTATTACGTAGACGAGATTACCCCTGGAAAGCTAGTAAAAACTGGTATCGACGGCATGCTCAAGTCGTTAGACCCCTATACTAACTATATTCCCGAGGATGACATCGAGGATTTTCGCACGCTTACCACTGGGCAATATGGGGGTATTGGAGCGGTCGTCATTAAGCGCAACGGTAAAACTGTAGTACAGAGTGCCTATGAGGGCTACCCAGCTCAAAAAGCGGGCTTGCTACCTGGCGATGAAATTCTGACTATCAACAATGTTAATGTTGATAAGAAGACTAATGCTGATATTAGTAAGTTGCTTAAAGGGCAAGCCCAGTCACTGGTAAAGCTCATCGTAACACGCTACGGCCAGGATAAACCAGTCGAGGTAAACATTACCCGAGATAAAATTCAGGTTAATAATGTGCCCTACTATGGCATGCTAACGCCTGAAATTGGCTACTTTCAGCTAGCTGGGTTTACAATGGACGCGGGCCGCGAGGTGCGCGCCGCCGTAACCAAGCTTAAGGAGCAGGGTGCCAAGAAGCTAGTGTTTGATATTCGTGACAACCCTGGTGGCCTGCTCAACGAGGCTGTGAATATCTCCAACCTTTTTGTGGATAAGGGCCTGGATGTGGTAAGCACCAAGGGAAAGGTGACCGAGTGGAATAAGACTTATAAGGCACTCGATGTGGCGCTCGACATTCAGATTCCCATTGCCATTATCACAAGCAATCGCTCGGCTTCGGCTTCGGAGATTGTGTCAGGTGTGCTCCAAGACTACGACCGTGCCGTGCTGGTAGGCGAGCGTACTTTCGGTAAGGGCCTCGTGCAAGCTACGCGTCCTCTTAGCTACAACTCGCAGCTTAAAGTGACGACTGCCAAATACTATATCCCTAGTGGTCGCTGCATCCAGGAAATTGATTACTCGCACCGCGGCGAGGATGGCGCGCTCACTAAGTTTCCTGACTCATTGCGCACGGCTTTCAAAACTCAGGCTGGCCGTGTCGTGTACGATGGTGGTGGCGTAGCACCCGATATCGACGTGCAAGACCGCGAAATTGCGGATATCACTCGTGTGCTTATTCAAAAAAGCTACCTGTTCGATTACGCCACGCGGTTCCGCTCCGAGCACACTACTATTGCTCCAGCCAAGCAGTTTAAACTCACCGACGCTGATTATCAGAAGTTCGTGGCCTACTTGCAGAATAAAAGCATCGCCTACAGCACCGATGCCGAGCGCTCCCTTACCGAACTTACCAAAAAGGTAAAAGAAGAGAAGCATTATGACGATGTAAGAATCGAGCTCGACGCTATTAAGAAGAAGGTGACTGTCAATAAAGCTAATGACCTACAGCGCTTCAAACCCGAAATTAAGGAAATCTTAGAGTCGGAAATTGTGTCGCGCTACTACTATGAGAAAGGCCGCACCGAGGCTAGCTTCGATGATGACCCTAACATCCAAGCTGCTGTAGCCGTGCTCAACGACCCGAACCGCTATGCCGCGCTACTCAAGCCAGGTGGACAAGCAGCTAGCGCCCGAAAGTCGGCAGGCGTAAAATAGAAAGTGGTATGTATTAGAAAAGCAGGCACCGTAAGGTGCCTGCTTTATTTTTGTCGAATAAACGAGTAAGAGGTAGCTGATTCTGCTAGAGAACTTGAGTGTTGGATAAAGTTTGAGTCAAAAGCAGGTGCTATACAAGGGCGTAGCCTGAAAGAATCGGTTTATCAGTAATCGGCTGTATCGCACTGCAAGGTCTATAGCCGCTTCGGTAAATAGAGTGGTCAGGAAGTAATGCGGATGTTGCGGAGCATGTAAGCAGGTTAATTAAGCCTAAGCAGCATAATTGTTTAGACGCGATAAGTGTACTGCATATTCTAAATGTATCGCCTATTGTATAAACAAGAGAATAGCACGAATCCCTTTTACTGGATTCTTTGTAAAATATCCATAATGAAGTTATTACTCTCTCTCGAAACCTCTTCACCCATCTGTTCTGTAGCACTGCATAGTGTGGAGGATAGCCGTCTACTGGGTCAATCCGAATTGCGCCTCGAAAAGTCGCACTCTACACACTTGACTGTCTTAATCGAGCAGCTTGTTACTAATACCGGCCATACACTCCGTGACCTCGCTGCTATAGCAGTAAGTGATGGTCCTGGTTCTTATACTGGGTTACGTATCGGAGCAGCCGCAGCAAAGGGTTTGTGTTTCGCGCTGGATATCCCTCTGGTCGCGATAGGCACGCTGCCCGCGCTGGCCCACCAGGTGGCCACCAAAACACCCCGTGCCGATATGTATCTATTCGCGCCTATGCTTGATGCTCGGCGTCAGGAAGTGTACACGGCCCTTTACCAAGCCGATGGAAGCGAGTTAGCCGCGCCTGCACCACTCATCCTCTCGCCAGAGGCTTGGGCCGAACAATTGACCCACTATTCAGTGTTATTCTTTGGGTCGGGCGCAGCTAAGTTTCAACCGCTAGTGAGCACTGACCCGAACGCCGTTTTCTTGGCCGGTGTACAGCCCTCAGCGGTTAGCACCGGTGAGTTGGCCCTAGGTGCTTACCAGCGCCAAGAATTTCAGGATGTGGCTTATTATGAGCCGTTTTATTTAAAAGAAGTTTATACGACCACCCCTAAGTCAGCTACTAGTTCTCAGTTAATAAGCTGAGTAGCTTTTTAATCACTAGCTAGATTGGTAGCTGGCATTATTACTTAATATCATGGAGCCTCTCTTCGTCAACCGCGTCGCCACCAGTGGTCTTGTTACCCTAAACCTGGAGGAGTATATTCATCCTGGCGACCGAGTCGTGTATGACATTAAGGACAATCTCTTCCACGGCTTGATGCTGCGGGAAAAGGATTTCCGTGAGTTTGTGAAAACCCACGACTGGGCGCAGTACGATGGCAAGAATGTGGCCATCATCTGCTCGGCCGATGCCATTGTGCCTACCTGGGCCTATATGCTGCTAGCTAGCAAACTGCAAGGTCATGCACATCGCTATGTGTTTGGCGACCTAGAAGCGCTTGAACAGTCGCTTTTCGAGGAGGCTATTGCTGGCATCAACCCCGCTGATTACCAAGATGCCAAGTTGGTAATAAAAGGCTGCGGCGACAAGCCCGTGCCTACGTTTGCCTACGTCGCTATCATGCAGCGTCTGTTGCCAGTGGCGGCCAGCATTATGTACGGTGAACCATGCAGCACCGTGCCTCTCTACAAAAAGCCTAAAGCCGCCGTGAGTGTCGAGGCTTAGGCATAATTGAAAAAAGTGCTGTGCTTAATTTGAAGCCCTCCCTACTACCTAGGGAGGGCTTTTTCGTGTTCCAACGAAAAAAGCGCCGACTAGCCCGACATTTGCCTGCGTGCAAACACAACCTTATAAGATAAATTTCCGCACCGGCGCTTCCATTGTTATCGCCAGTATGGTCGGTACGGGTGTCTTCACCAGTCTGGGTTTTCAATTGCTAGGCATTCAAAGTGGCTTTGCATTGCTAATGCTGTGGGCAGTTGGTGGCCTTATCGCTCTATGTGGAGCCGTGAGCTATGGCGAATTAGCAGCAGCCATGCCCCGTTCGGGTGGTGAATACCATTACCTGAGTCAGATATATCATCCGGCTCTAGGGTTTTTATCCGGTTGGGTATCAGCAACAGTGGGCTTTGCCGCGCCTACAGCGTTGGCTGCGCTAGCGCTGGGGCGCTATGCCCAGAGTGTATGGCCTGCCTTGGCCGCACCATTAGTAGGCAGCGCCTCGGGGGCGCAGTTGTTAGCTATTGGGGTAGTACTGCTACTAGCTGTAGTGCATGGGCGTAGTGTGCAGGCGGGCAGTCGCTTACAAGTGGTTATTACCACCCTTAAAGTAGGGGTGTTGGTAGCATTCATCGCAGCAGGTCTAATAGCTGGCAAGCCGCAGGATATAAGCTTTTTACCTAGTGCGGCGGGCTGGCGTGCTATGCTTAGCCCAACCTTTGCTGTGAGCTTAGTATATGTTAGCTATGCTTACTCGGGTTGGAATGCCGCTGCCTACCTCACCGGCGAAATTGACCAACCTCAGCGCAACTTGTCGCGCATTCTACTCACTGGTACCACCATTGTTCTCCTATTATATGTAGGGCTGAACTTTGTGTTTCTGCGCTCGACGCCGTTAGGCTGGCTGAAAGGCCAACTCGAAATCGGGTTTATTTCTGCCAACTATCTGTTCGGACCTACTTGGGGGCGCTTTGCCGGGGCAGTTATTGCGGCGTTGCTCGTGTCCACTATCAGCGCGATGATTTTTGCTGGCCCACGCATCACCCAAGCTATGGGGGAGGACTTACCCGCCCTGCGCTGGCTAGCCAAGCGTACATCGGCGGGCATTCCACAACGAGCACTGCTGCTACAAGTGGCTATTAGTTTATTGTTTATCTTAAAACCCGATTTTCAAGCCGTACTTGTTTACGCAGGTTTTGTGTTGAATCTGTTTACGTTTCTCACAGTCCTAGGCGTGTTTATCCTGCGATGGCGGCAGCCGCAACTACCACGCCCCTATCGCGCTTGGGGTTATCCATTCACACCACTTATTTTCTTGGCTCTCAGTGCTTGGACGCTGGTTTTTATCATTAAAGACAAGCAAATAGAGTCGCTATATGGCTTAGCCACTGTGGCTAGTGGCTTGTTGGTTTACTTCGCAACGCAAAAGTTCAAACCTGCACCAAAACCAGAGTAAGTCTGATTATTGCTCATTTTACTTCTCCAGTTTCTATCGATTAACGGTCGCCGGTTCTTCTTACTCTTAGCCAGCTATCGTCTCCTTTACCCAATGCGCCTTTCTCTGCTTTCCCTGCTGCCAGCCATCGCGCTGCTAGCTGCTTGCTCCAATTCCAATACCGAGCAGCAAACTACAGCCACCGAAACGATGGCAGATACGGCCAGCAAAGTTGCTGCTACTACGCCCCGTCCCACTAGTGTATCCGATAGCGCTAGCTCCGCATCTGCTATCAAGCCTACCCAGCCGCTCCGTGCTTCAGATACCACTAATGTTCAGAATGTAGCTGCCTACTTAGCTGGCCTTCCGCCCAAAGCCGGAACTCCATTAGCCGAGCTAGCTGCCGAGCCTACTTGGCAGGCATTCGCCAAAGACCAGGATAAAAGCTGGACTAAGTACCGTAGCACCCACACCGACCCCATGAACAAGTGGGCCGCCACCGAGCTCGACTCAGTGCGCCAAGCCACTACCACTCTGTTCTATCCCTTCAGCGGTCCCGATTTTTTGAATGCATTTACAATGTTTCCCACTGCCAGCACCTATGTCATGTTTGGTCTGGAGCCCGTGGGCAGCGTACCTAGCCGCGACAACCTTGCCAATCCCGCCATTTTGCCGGCTGTTAAAAAGTCGCTTTGGTCGGTGCTGAATTTTAGCTTTTTTCGCACCAATGATATGGCTGTGGACCTAAAATCAGTGAACCTTGACGGGGCTGTGCCACTCATCATGCTCTTTGCTGCTCGCACCGGCAACCATCTCCAGGCAGTACGCTCCGTGCAGCTCGATGCCCAGGGCCAGCTCCACGAAGTCACTGATACTACTCGCGCGCCCGGCTCCAAGACTATTCCCGGTGCTGAGTTAAAGCTGCAGGCTACCGATGGTACCGAAAAAACCATCTATTACTTCTCTGCTGACCTCAGCGATTGGAAGTTAACTACTAAGGATGCCCCTTTGCGCTACGTACGTACCCTAGGTCCGCTGACTACTTACGTCAAATCGGCCACCTACCTTATGCACAAAAGTTACTTCTCTAAGGTCCGTAACCTCGTTCTAGAGCGCAGCAACTACCTGCTACAAGATGATAGTGGCATTGCTATGAAGTATTTTCCGAAGAGCAACTGGCAGTTTATCTACTACGGGACATACAAGCGTCCTATTAACCTCTTCGCTAAGCAGTATCAGCCCGAGCTCACTACTGCGTACCGCGACACCCTGCGCCACGCACGTCCCCTTCCCTTTGGCACTGGCTACAATTGGCGCCAGACTGATAGCAATTTACTGCTAGCTAAACGTCGTATGCCCATTAGCAAGTAGCTTGAGCTTTTAGTTATTAGTTAGAGTATAACTGCCTCTCTCATTAAGGCACGCTCTACCTAACGCATCAAGCGAAGTAAGAGTAGGGGAGAGGTTGATACACCGAACCTACTCTCATCATCTAGCTCTTCAGGCTGAAGGAACCTTAGGAAGTGAAAATTATCAAAAAGGCCGTGATAAAAGCTATCACGGCCTTCCTTATTATATACTGTATGAAAATCTGCCCATCTATGAAGTTCATCTTGGCGTTCCTAGCCTTATTTCTAACAACAGCAACGCAAGCCCAAACCACTCAGGATTCGCCACTTCTCGATAGCCTCCTGCACACCAATCCCGCGCTGGCCCGCGTACTCAGTCACCCCAGTACCTACCAGCTCCAACTTATCTATACCCAGATAAATCGTGACGCCCAAAACGTTCCGCATTTTACGCAGCACACCTATCACCTCAACCCCCGCCAATACTTTAACCCCGCCAGCCTCGTCAAGTTACCCGTTGCTTTACTGTCGCTCGAAAAACTACACACTTTACCCACTACTATTAATAGGAATACAATACTATCCACTGGCACCGCATGGCGCTGTCAAACTCCTGTTCCTTTCGCTGCCCCCGCCGATTCCGACCGCCAAGCTACCGTCGGCAATTACGTCAAGCGAATGCTGCTTGTGAGCGATAACCTCGCTTATAACCGCCTCTACGAATTCCTAGGTCAAAAAACAATCAATGACCGCCTACAGCAATTGGGCTACGCTGGCAGTCGTATTGTGCGGCGTTTTGCCCCCTGTGATACCGCCTCCAATCGCCATACCAATCCCATAGCCTTCCATACTTCTACCGGCGACACCTTATATAAGCAACCCGCTCAAACAAACCCTCGCACACCTGCACCACCCCTAGGGCCCGTCCACGTCGGCCGTGCTTACAAAGCCGGAGACCGCATCATACACCGCCCCTATGACTTCACCACTGCCAACAACCTGCCGCTTACCGATATCACTTCCCTTCTTCAAACTGCTCTGTTCCCCGAGTCCATCCCTGCTGCCCAGCGTCTCCAACTCGCCTCTGCTGACTACGCTTTCCTCCGCCAATACCTCCACCTCACGCCCCACGCCAGTCATTTTACCCCCTACACCGCATCTAAGTACTTCGATGCTTATAAGAAATACCTCTATTACGGCCGCCGCCCCGCTGCCCAGCCCCAGTCCGGCCTTCGCATCTTCAATATTGTAGGCATGTCGCACGGCTACCTTGCCGACGTCGCCTATTTCGCCGATTCTCTCCACCAATCCGAATTCATGCTTAGCGCTGTCCTCTATGTTAATCAGGATGGTGTCATTAATGATAGTATCTATGAGTATGATACTATCGGTGAGCCCTTTTTGGCTCAGCTAGGTCAGCTTTTCTACCATTACGAAGCACAGCGCCCCCGCCAGTATCGCCCTGCTCTCACCATTTTCTTCGAAAAAGACACCCAGCCGTGAATTTTTCTTCTTCTAGCAAAGTTTGCTAACAGGCTGACTGCTAAACGACCTTCCTTATACCCTCAGCCCATCAAACCGTAGCCTTACGAAAAGAATAGAAGTACCGTTACCAACGACCTGTTTCCTTTAGTACTTTTGCACTCCCAAATCGAACGGACGAGGAAAGTATGAAGAATGGAAAAAGCCACAAGCTTCAAATTCTTTTGTAGATTCCAAATTCTCGACTTACTTTTGCACCCCGTTCTAAAAAACGGCTCATTATAAGTTCTGGATAGGAGGGTTGAAAATTAAAAAAATTTCTCCTCAAATTTGGAAAAACAAAAAATAGCATTACCTTTGCACTCCCAAACAGAACAATCGTTTGGAAACACGCAAAACAACAAACTAAGTCACAGAGCATTAAGTCTGTGAAATCAACTTAACCGAAGTTGATAAGATTAACAAAGCAAAAGGGAACCAGTAAAAAATTTCCCTTTTAAGTTTTGAAAATTTAAAAAAAACTTCTTACCTTTGCACAGCACTTCAATCGGAGGTCACTGCAGCAAGACACAGAGAAAAACATTAAAAAGTTTTTAAATCTGAAACTTGTAAGATAAAAAGTTTATTGTACCTTTGCACTCTCAAATAGAACAAGGTATTATAAGCGACAAAAAAGGGTTGTAAACCCACTGTGTTGCCTCAATTGGAAGCAACAAACGTTCTTTGAATGATTGGAAAAGACAAATGGTAGGTATGCTTATGCAAGTAAGCAGAAACGTAACATTAAGATTTGAACTCGTTAATACGAGTCGGATTAGCACTCGACATCAGCCTAGGTTCGCCTAGGTGTAGGAATATTTTACAATGGAGAGTTTGATCCTGGCTCAGGATGAACGCTAGCGGCAGGCCTAATACATGCAAGTCGAACGGTGGTAGCAATACC
>Ga0160429_1001377_pt1 | contig 13620 bp, 21 predicted proteins | sample SolpanmetagenomR_FD_108199 | JGI IMG/M metagenome (GOLD analysis project Ga0160429, IMG submission 108199) | Solar panel surface microbial communities from Lawrence Berkeley National Laboratory, California, USA - R | ecosystem: Engineered > Built environment > Solar panel > Unclassified ...
CGCTTTCTTGTTAGCTTGCTCAATGCGACCGACACACATAATAATGATACTACCAGAGCACTAGGTCTCAATATTCTGAATATCATCCTCGAGGTGTCTGGGAAGTCCATCCCCAAATTTCCTACTCTGAAAGAAATTATTAGCCATGACGGTTGTAAGCATTTGATTCAGGTAATCGAGCCTTGTGAATGTACATTTCTGCACAATCTGACACCTTTCTCGATAGCTCATCAAGGTTAGCGAAGCAACCATTCTACCACTAGCAATACGAGCATCATTAGCGCTCTTTTCCACTATGGGCAGCTCATTGAAACACCAATTCGAATTCTTCCTCAAGTATCTTATTGAACGTTTGCAGCCTAGCCCTCAAGAAGATAAGCAAGAGGACTCATCAGGCGCAAGGATAGGACGCAGAATCGCATATAAGGGGACAAATCTCGATGAAAGGGAAGTTCTACTAGGAGCACTAATCCAATTTGTGGGCGATCCCTCATTCATGATCAATGTATATGTCAATTATGATTGTGATCTGCATAGCGAAAACATATTTGAGGGAATAATAGATGTCTTTGCAAAGGTATGCTGATTAGATCTCATCTTGTTGATGGCGTGACTAACATAGACTATACACAGAATACCGAATTCTCTCCTCATGGACCGGCCTTACTGCAACATCTAGCTCTAGACGGTTTACTCTTGGTCATAAAGCAATTGATGACTCTTTCCACGGTACACAATACATGACTGACTCCATGAATTATCTCATAAGCCTTTAGAGCCCTGCCATGCCTTCTCAGCCGATCTCGGTAGGGTTCAAGCCGAACATTTTGGTAATTAAACGAGCTTACCTCGAGGTACAGGCACGCGACAATAAAGTTGAGATCCCCTCCCCGTCTACACTCCACACGAGGAGACAACAAAAAGCTCTCATGTTTGAAGGCGCTGCTAAATTCAACAAAAATCCCAAAGAAGGTATCAAGTTCATGCAAGGTAAACCCTTTATGCTTCATGTGAATTGCGAGATGTGTCTAAGCTTAGACATAGAGAGTGGAATACTACCAGTTCCCTGTGATCCTACTAGTCTTGCAAAGTTTCTGAAGTCTACACCGAAACTTAGCAAAAAATGGATCGGCGAGTATTTGGGTCGACCGGATAATGTCGAAGTATTAAAACAATTCATTGGCTTATTCGATTTCAGGGGTGTAAGACATTCTGACTGATATACAGTATACGTCTGAGTAAAGACTCCTGACAGAAAAGGATTGATGAAGGTCTTCGCATGCTCCTGGAAGCCTTTCGATTACCGGGAGAAGCCCAACAGATTGCCCGGGTTGTAGAACACTTCTCAAATGATTACTTCCTAGCGACTCGTATGTATCTTCAAGGCACAGACTAAGCTTTGAAAACAAAATTAAGATGTTCCCGTACTTCTAGAGCAAGATGAATGTCCTTTCCGCAGCGCCGATGCTGCATACGTCCTGTCTTACAGCATCATTATGCTGAATACAGATCAGCACAATCCGCAGGTCAAGGTAAGGCTGAATCCTGGTTTGTTGTTTAGTATTGTATGGTTAAAATGCACTAGACGAGGATGAATGTTGAGCAATTCTGTAAGAATAACAGAGGTCTGAATGATGGCCAAGACTTCAGTACCGAATATTTATCCATCATATATCGTACAATAAGAGAAGATGAGATCCTGATGCCGGAAGAGCATGAAGGAGATTTAGGATATCAATATCAATGGACGGAACTGATCAAACGTTCAAACAAAGACAATACTTGGTACGAGTGCAGCGTCTCACTACCTGAAGGCTCGCAACTCGCGAAAGCATACGATCGAGATATGTTTGAGATAATTTGGAGATCCACAGTTCCTGCTTTAATAAATGGTAAGCATAAACTCTCCTGCAATCTGCTCAGCTAACAGTATCGACCAGTCTTCGAACTATCTGAAGATGAAGTGCTCTTATTAAAACCGCTTTCTGGACTATATCAAATGGCTCAACTTTCAGCCATTCACCATAATAGCCATGTAATGCATATGATACTTGCAGCGCTTGGCAAATTCAGTTCCTTACCCGGTCTTCATAAAATGCAACAAGTTGACAGTCGCGGAGTAAACAGTGCTCATCAAATCTATCCAGGTCGTAGCTTCGGTGTGAAATTCGGAAGTACGCCCAAAGCTCAGGTATCGGCCTTCATCATGTTCTCGGTGGCAACACATTGTGGTGCCGCGATCTACGAAGACTGGAAAATAGTAAACATCGCCTCAATTGTCTTTGATTGGACTGACAGTGTGAAGCTGATAGAGAGCATACAAGCAATCTATAACAATGGTCTTTTAGTAGAGTGCCCACCGATGGCTCGAGACTTCCGTTTTGGATTGGTTCCATTACCCAGTACATACCTAGAATTTGAGCTGACAACATGATATTAACATGATTACAGAAGCGCACACCGCAAGAATTGATGAGTCTAGACAGAATTCAAGCATTTTCTCAGCGATTTCTTATCTCCTTGCTGGATCTGACAGCAATAAAGAAGATTTATCAAAAGAAAGCATGGAAGCAGATCACTTGACTCGCGAATGCATCAAAGTCTGCAAAGTGCAAGATATATTTATTCAAAGCGAGTAAAATATACACAAATTACATCGAGACAACATTACTGACTAACGATGTGTGATAGCAAATTACCGGAGCCAGCACTCAAACATCTTTTCAAGCTGATAGCTAAGATCAACGAAGATGAGTTGCCTCCGTTTCCTCTTGTGGATGGCAGGCAAAGTCCTGCTAATAACGCTTCCAATGCAAGCCCAACTGGCGCATATCAGAAGCTGGATGAAGACAGTGCCATCTTCTGGCTCGAAATGTATGCGCATCTAACTATTGCTAACCAAAATCGGGTTGCGTGGTGTTGGTAATATCATATAGGTACAAACCCCGTTTTTCAAATCTAAGTTCATATCTAGGGAGGCTTTCAACGTGCATGTTCGCGATATCCTTCGCATTCCTAAGGGCTACATTGTATTGCGTGAGCGAGCTGCGTCGCATCTCATCGCTTGCTGTATAGCGCCATCCTTGGTCTGTGCTCTACAGAATCTCTTCAGAATTTCTCCTGACAACCTCGTAGAACTGTGACTCAGTGCTTGAGAACACTTTGCAAACCCTAAGGGAATTAAGACCTGAGTCATTGCATCCCGTTGCAGCAGTTGTAGCAGCAGGTACAAAAGAGCTTATCAAAGCACGACCTAATATCCTAAGGTATATTCTCCAACCTGCACCTACATGTTATAAGGCCTGATCGCAAGGAGAGCAGGCCAAAAGCTGAACGCATCCATATCGTCGACCTTCTCAAAAGTTGTATTCTTCAAACGAGTGCCGCCGCTTACTGTTTCGAATGTGCAGAAGTTATGGTTGTTGATCCGGAACTCTGCACTAGTAAATTACCAGAGTACGTCCAATTGCTGGGCTATTTCCCGTTTGCTATAGTGAATTCTACGCAAACGGCAAGTCCAAGAACAGACTCGAAGAGCCCTGCAATATCCAGGTACTAAGTGAATCTGAACAAATGATACGCAAACGAATATTGATAAACATAATAGTAAAATTGATGCTGTGGACAGAGGAATTCAAGCTCTCGATAAGCTGTTTTCGATATGTTCCAGGCTGACATCGATAATCGAAATAGAGCATAAGCAGGAACGAATACCGCTAGACGATTTATGGAGATCGGCCTGGATGCCTGTGTTGGAAACCTTGTCACAACAATGTTGTCACCCAATGAGGGATATCCGACAACATGCATTCACACTGTTACAAAAAGCGCTTTTGTTGCCAGATTTTGGTCATAATGTGGACTTATTCCTGGCACAATCGAATGCATTCAATCTGATCTTATTTCCGTTGCTTGAAGAATTCTTGAAATCTCAAACGGTCATCGATGCAAATGGGCTTGACGAAAGCCGCATGAGAGCTTGCGCAATGTTGTGTCGCCAATTCCTCCAATATCTGGCCGGGGTCTGCACCGCATCACCCCATCTCGATAGCCAGTACTGGAGTTCGCATCCCGAAGAAGAGCGAGTTATGTCTGATCTCTGGTCCAGAGTCCTGGAGTACCTCGAAAGATACATGGAAACTAGCAATAGCAATGACTTTTTGGTAACTTTCAGTGTTCTGAGCATCATACTCTTTATTGAATCGGCGCTGAACAGAAAGAGGTCGTTCCAGAGTCGCTCAAGAATATGCTACTTGTGCTGAAATCTTATGGCTTCTTCGCCGTTCGAGAAATTGGCATACAGGAAGCGGAAGTAAGCCCTTCGGCGCAATTCCAGGAGCTATTATACAATATTAGCACATTCGATCCACAGTATAATAGTCTATGGGATTGGACATGGACACAAGTGAATAGATTCCTTCCAAATCTGGAAAGAGACGGTCTCACAGGCGATCGTCATATTCGCGCTGAAAGTCCTCTGCGAAAAAGTTCGACTTCAAAAGCTGTCTCACCGACTAGAGTCTCTGCAAGCGAAGTCTTGAATGAGAGTGAAACGAAGGCCGATGACAATGTAGCGCTTGTGGAGCCGACTAATGGTACAATCGAAGAATCACCAAGCACAAATCCACCTACCTCGCCAGGCAAAAGCTTATCACTGTAAACTCTATGCTGACCAAGGCCAAATTCGAGCCATCAAATCATCATGTTACAATAGGCGCGCGATGATTGAAGACGAAGTAGACTAGTGCAAACAGCTAATGTCGATTAAAAGATCAGAATCAGCAATACTTAGATCATCAATTTGTGAAGACTGCCAGCATCTAATTGGCTGGCAATCTTTTCTATATCTCTCAATTGATATGTGGCAGAATCAGCTTGGAGCCAAAGTCGATTACACATTGAGTCTACTCTTACAAGCAAACAGCGATCAAGAACCATCGCCACTGAGCATGGAACATCATCGATGCCACTCTCCTTCACCCAGAGTACCAGTTCGGGCACGCCAGCCAAAATGCTTCTCTGGCGACACCTCTCGAAGCGAATCAGCAGAACTTCTCCGTAAATGCTGTCTTCCAGGTGTGAGTAGATTGTCAGGAACACTTTGTCTGCGAATGGAGAATACGCGACCCAAGGACTCTGCCGCAACGAGTCACAACTTTGCAGACAATAGAGGCTTAGGCATATCACTATCTAAGACTCGACGAAGATCCTTCAGCGATGATTCAATATTCATCTTGAGTTCTGCGTTGCGCATTGTCTTGATTGAAGCGATATTGAAGTGAATACTTCGGTCTTTCAGCATATAGGCGATACCATATCCATCCGGTACTACTTCTCCCCATCCCCAACCATCAAAACTCTCTGTAGGAATCTGACTGGTGGACAACTTCCAGTGACAAGACAATGCATAGGATGGGTCGGTATACAGACTTGGCAAAGACTCCTTTGGCTCGAGTAGCATCTTTAGGCCAAGTAGATGACGATCGACACCTTTACCCTCAAGGGCGTTTGCCATATACGATGACTGGGCTTTCATCGCCTTCCTAGCAAGCTCGACCTTGACCTCGTCCTTTGTATGAACATTTAGCTCGATATTTTAGTCTAATAAAGGGCGCACTCACCGAGACTCCCTGCTTGTCGAAATTGCTCACGAAATCAACACTCTCAATGCTGACCGATCGACAAGTCTCTGTTCTTCCATGACGGAATCGGCGAGTTGCCCCGGACTCATAGGTTGCTCCCACAGTTCCATAGGTACGATAATAAGCGAGCTGCATTGCCATTTGAACAAATGAATCGGGCGAGACTTTCCATTTCTTGATGGTGTTTTTGCCATAACCTGTCGACGCAATCACATTGACTGTGTGTGCACGAATATCTTTGTCTAACCGAGCCAAAGCTTTCTCAATATTCGTAGTAGTCTCATTGTCCACTGACCAAGTATATTTGGATGGAGTCACAGATATACTTGCCGGAGAACCGAGATCAAGTTTATTGAACTCCAGGCTATATCAATTTAGCTATACTGCTAGTTGAAATTGTGAATTTGGTTTGATACCCTTCTAAGATAAAGTTAGCCAACCTATTGGTCGGAGTTGCGTCCATCATGCTATGCTGAATGGATTGAGTAATTTGAATAGATACATCCAAACTGTATAATTTACTTCGCATGTAAATCCAGCTTTCCCATTGGCAAATACGATCACCTGTATCGTTTTGTCATACCATCTATTGTTTCCGTCTCCATGCCATAACGCTCTACCAACTTCCACACGGCTCTTCGGTGTAGTATAATCAAGAGCGAGTACTAAATCGGCAGCTTCTAAGAGTCGTAAAATCTCAGCATTGCTTTCGTTCTTGTTGAGATGAGTATGTGCCTAGCAACATCAGTCCGATTCTTGTAATGATCACCTAACCTTACTTTGAACCATTGATCGCGATGTTCACTTGTCAGAGCTCCCACTGCCGGTCCAGTAGAGGATTCATCTGCATCTTTACTGATTGCTGCAAGCTCACTGATTCACGAAATGAGCAAAAGATTCTGTAAGGAATTGCATAATAACAATGTACATACGATTCGATTGCGCCAATGCCTTTCCACCCGTTATTATCCTTGAGCTCCAATCGATAATAATGATTATTGCGTAGCACCATAATATAGTTATTCTCAATCGAAGAGTACATTCGCGCGGTATCAGACTTCTCCAGCGGCACTCTACACGAATTGAACATATACTGATACATAGCCATTGAGAAAGTGCTCGATTTCGTTGAATCCGGTTCCAACTCTTCGCTAAAATGTAAACATTAGAATAGCGATTATGCATATCAGACAAGAACCTTGCCTCACTAATAGCTTTTTAAACTCTACGGCGGCTCTAATTATAGATGCTGCGCGACTGATCTGATTGGTTCTCCGATAATCATCTGCGAAATGGAAAAAGTACGACACATTGATGACAACGGACTCGCGATAACTTGATATTGGTCAGCTCAACATCGATACATCGTGTTCCTATAAGATGTCTATACCTCATGTAAGCATAATCATTCCACCAATGAGCCAACCAATTTCCTTGGCATTCAGGGTTTTGTTTCCGTTCTTCCAATTTCTTCTGTAACTCCCTTGCTTGCGCGCTCTGGGCGAATTCTTGGACGACTTTGTCGGTTGCATTATACTATAGTTGGTCAGTCATTCACGTACATAGTGTTAAGCTAAGATGTAATGTTATCACAATTGTTGTTTTTCCTTTTGATTGCACGATGATTGTTCAACGAGAACGCATGAAACTTTGAGTAGCTACCTGTTCTGGTTTGACTAGTGGCTTCACGCTATCCAAGTATCGCTTCAATGTTTCTTCTAACCTTGGTACAGGTAATGGAGGTAGGGATGCTTCTTGTCCGAATGTAAGTTTTTGTGAATTGGGTGTTCTGATTCCAGTGAAATAAGCGAGTTTAGACATGCGCCGACTTAGCTGTGAGAGCATAGGAGAGGTGAAGGAGGCTCTAGTTATTAGCAATTGATTATTATCAAGCGGCTCAAATTGATGTGTGATACCGCTATGTATATGCGGTTTACCTAGTACTCGTACTCGATTGCTTTCCTAATTCGGTAAGAGCGACAATAAAAAGGACAAGTACAAAATTCCTGTTCTAATTCGATAACATCACAACATCACTCAATACTGATCACAAACTAAACAATGGATCAAGTCAAGCTGAATATGAACATGATCTGAATTGAGGCAAATAGAGATTCAGAAGATCTATTTCCATTTTGCACACATCTAACACTTTCAGCGGCCTAATTACTGCCATGAAATTCAGTACTCAGCTTTTATATCGAGAAGGGCGAATGCCCAAGCTATTATGAGAATATATCCCTAGCATAGTGTATATCTCTGGTTTCAAGCCGATCGGTGTCCTAAAACCCAAATGCCACAATGCATGACGACACTCGAAGACACGCTCAGAATTCAGGTAATCATCAATATATACATAGATGGCGTATTCATCGATCTCATTTCTCATACTGATCTTGCAGCCGGTCTTGAAGAATGAGTGTGCGATAAGGCTCCATTCTCTGCTGACATTAGCTTTGCTGGCATGTATGATCCACTTGCCGTATAAGAATTTATGCTCGCGCGCTATTTGATCTATAGCCTCTTCGGTAACATCATCTAGCTCATCGAATTTGGACATAATTTGTTGAATGACACGCTCATCTGGTTGCGCTTGGACATTAATGCAAAGTCCTGAGGCATTTCGGGTCAACAACGTCTCGACATTCCATGTCTGTAGAAATTGCTCGATTGTCCCTTGCATTTCGTCATATATGATTTCGGATGTCTCCATGTTCGATCTCGTTTGTGCTTGATTTGCAGCATTTGCGTTTCTTTTGGCGGGTATGATATATTTCGCATTTTCATTTGTATTTCCTTCTTTTGTTGTAGTACATGTATGTTTTTGCGTCTCTTCGGTTTCCTCTACCTTGTTGTGTTTTGTATTTATTTTGTCACTTTGTTTCTTCTTTTGCTTAGTCACTTTGTTTATTGTGTGCTGTATGTATGATGGTTTATGGTGATCTGGTGATCTGTTTCTATTTGTTGCTGAATACATGATGTATACATTAGAGTAGATATATAGAGTAGAGCAGTAGAGTAGTAGAGTGTGATCAAGAGTGTGACTACTAGACAACTAGACAACAAACACAACTCATCACCAACAGAGTACAACACCCCACAGAAGCAATAACACTAAACATCCACAAGACACCACCTACTACCACAAAATCATGAACACCACAACATCACATCTACAACAATTATGGAACACGCTAGAAAAAGAAGCAGAAAACGAGGCACGAAAATATACCATCAAATTACAAGGGTTGAAAGAACAGATTGAGAGTGAAGTACGTACGTTCTGTATTATAGAGTACAGTATAGCATGAGCCAGCATATGAATAGTCATAATGAGGATCAAGAGGGGTCCATGCTCGGTATCACGTGGCGTAGAATGAAGAGAAGCACAACAGAACAGTGATTATAAACTTATGGAATAAGAAAGATAGCTAAGAAATATCAAGTTTAGAAAGGTCAAAGCAGACGGTAAATGGAATAGGCATGGAAATATAAACAGCAAGAAACAACACAACGAGGAGGAAATCACACAGCCATCTCGCCTTGCTGGGAATTCTAGTGAACAAACAACTAATCTTCAAACGAGTAATGGATTTCTGCCTGTGTTTAATAGCTCAGGTACACTAGCGTCGGTACCTACCAAGACCGATAAGATACTGTCGCCGCAGAGCAACATGTTTACCAATACAGGTACAGCTCAGCCTAAGCCCATAGAAGATCACATGAGACATACACGCGAGATTCCACCGTTAAACGACAAGAGCGCGCCAGTGCAGCATACGGCGTTCACACCGAACGTGTTTCAGACTGCCCGGCAAGCATTCGATGCGAATACGACAGCTGGGATCGCTGCCATAACCCACTCGCGGCTTCAGTCTGATACTATGGCGTCAGATCAGAGCGTAGCAAGTACCAATCCATTTATGACCTCATCAACCGTTGTTCCGAAAATGTTTCAGCAGGCAAGCCCGAAGCAAGCGAACGTTGTGAATATGCATCCAAAGATTGGAATAATATCACAACCTTTGAATATCAAGTCTCGCTCACTAGATCTACAACCAGAGTACAGTGCTGCAGTCGACCGTGTAAATGGCATCAAAACCGTTATTCAGCCTCGCGTATTTGCGAATCCAGCCTGGAAGAAAGCTTGCTTTCACGCAAAGATGACTATCAACAAGAAAGTGGTGCAGGTGGTGAATACGAAGTCAAAGGTTCACGAGACGGTAGAGCATGTAAGTCCAATTTACATCTAAAACTAATAAATTTAGTTCATTGAGCTGGATAAACTGCTTGTATCTTCCAGAGCCTTGTCCGAAGATGTATATGAATGGATCTTGGACCAGATTGCCAAAAAATTTGTGGTAATAAGGACATACTTGTATATTGATAGGGGAAACTGAAACGATACTCAAAGTCACAAGCGATGGCTGAAGTTGGTGCCAACATGCAGAAAGCATTTGCGCTAGCCAATGTCATAGTTGCACTTATCAAACGCTATCCACGATTTCTTGACCACTTTAACGCGAGGATGGCGAAGAAGTGCCCATTCACTCTTCCATATCTACCCAGACGTTCTTCGTTTCAGACTGATGCAGCTCATCTCAAATCACTGGGCTACAAAACAGACGAACAGGAAGAACATTATCAAGAACGCATGATCGGATGCATTGGCCTGTACGCAGCAGTAATGCAAACTCAATGCAGTAATTTACATCTTTAATTCATTGTTTTATACATTATTCTCTAACATTCTTCGAGTGGGGACCAATCCCTTTGGGATGCAGTTTGCATGGCGATGGTTGGCTCGAACCATCAACCAAGAGCCAAGGCGCATAACACCTTCATTGATGTTAAGGTTTCTTGAAGTTTCTGGTCATCTCTATATCAAGGACTATGGCCGCCAAGCCTGGAAGGTGCTAATCCTACTGAGAGAGCGGTGGTCATCGATGATATCCAACGATAATATAGCAGCGAGAATACGCTTGGAGTTGTTTTTGGAAACAGCATGCAAGATCAGGTCGATACCGTTGCCAATCGGTAGGGAGCTGCAACCAAGCTGATATCAAGCGCTCTTTCTAGTTGGATGTTACGATTGCATTGTTGAGTTTGAGCCGATCAGACTATTTTCATCTGGGTCCCTTATCTAGGCACAAATCGCTTCAATCTATTCGATACAACTCTCATGCTATTCTCTACCTATGATCTTATGTACAATTTCTGGTCGCATACTACAAGAATACATTGTAGCCACGCACATGGGCAGTCATCGTACTTGCTCTTAGCGTAGCATGATTTGACGAGCGGACCAAGAGCGGGAGGTGACCTCACCGATGTACTTGTCCGGATTGTCGTACACTTTCAACAAATGCGCGGATAGCCCGATCCTTCTCGTCTGACTGGGTTGCACTACGTATTCTGTCAACATAAGACAATCAACGCACACGAAGAATCTTACGTAATGAATTCCTGCAATAATTTGCCTGGTCCCACAGCGTTTTGTACCCAGCCAATTAGATGCTGACCAGCAACATTATGTAGTTTGCTTAGCGTCACTCCAACTCGACTGAAGGTTGCGCCTATGAAGATTGTGCGAACTCCTTCGAGCAGACCTTGAACCAAGATATCACCGTGCTTCATCACTGCCTCTGCTATATCCGGTCGATTTGGTGAGACTTCGATCATATCTCGCAAAAGACATACACATTCAGTCTGTGCTTCAGGATACATGTTTGGGAAGGTCAATGTTGCTAATATCAATTGCGGTAGGTGTGGAACAATCCAAGAAGGAAAGAATGGTCCGCAATAATATACTCCATTGGCCAAGAAATATACAAAATCTTCGGCAACTATCGAAGATACCATTAGTACTCTTGCGAATACCAGAAGATATTGTCTTTTACATCTCAAATACAGGTCCTTGGATTGTTCATCTTGACTCTGTAATAGACTCATGCCATACTTCGCTACTTCTTCGATGAACGGCGCTACGAACTCCTTTTTTCCGAACTGTTTTATCAATGTTGCTCCAAGGTTGAGAGCGGATGGAGCTCCCTCTTTGATATATCGTAAAGCGCGATCGGCTATTTGCGGAGCGATATCTCCAGCGACTGGGAGTATCGCAACGTAGATGTCTGTTACAGCCGGCATTGCGGGCAGACGGTCTAACACGGGCATAAAATCCATTAGAAGCTGTACATTGGGGTGTGGATTTGGGTCATTTTGTGGGAGTTTCTTGAGGAATACACTTAGACGTTTAAGGTTTTCTATTTGTACATCAGAATCGAGGTGTGAGTGTTCAAGATATGGTATATGTTACCTTCGGCCAAGTCATAAAATTGCCTGTCCTGAGGAGTGTCACTGATCTGGGCCAGCTTCTCCCCGATTGGCAAGGTGAATTGTCGTAGCCACGTTAAGTGATCTTCAGGCAGCGTGCATATGATTCCGGCCATTGCTTCCGTCACCTCGATCAGATCCGATTTCGTTAAACTAGTCTGAGCCTGCATGTAAAACGTCGCCAGATTCGGCAAGTATGGGACCATCAGCTAAGAAGGATCAGTTAGTCAAGCGATAGCGATGGCCTAGTATCGACTTACGTCTCCCACATCATGACATATATTGTTGAGGGCCAAAGCTGCACTGCTCTTTATCTTTTCGTTGTCTGAAAAGCCTCTCGCCACGAAATCAACGACCCATGGCAAGAACTCCGGATGCTCTCTGAACCAGGTAGCATACGACCCACACAGTAAGATTGCGGCGTAACGGAGCCGATCATTTGTAGCTGTGTTAGTGCCAAAAGCAAGATTTGGTAGGATCGAGCCAAAGACATCGCTTATGTATGTATTTTGAGTATCTGGAACTTTGCTAGATATAGCTCGCAATGCGAACAACATTCCTTCAATTGATGCAGTATCATGTGACACAGTCGTAAGGACAAGACGTAGCACAGTGTCAGGTCCACATACGGTCACGCTGTCCTTCAATACATCTCCGATTTCGTGTCTGAAGCGTCTGAATTCGTCCAGCTCTTCGGCTGTGAAGGTTTCCGGCCAGGTCATCTTCTTTAGTAGATTGGATACTAGAGAACTATAGACTTCAACAAGCAGGGTAGTAGTTGTCTGATCGAAACGTTCCGCGATATTGCCCCAGATTGGGAATGTCATCGGTATTATATCCAAGTCGTACGATGCGGTAATAGTAAACAACTTGAGGAAAGGAACCCATGAAGCTACTTCGCTCAGTATCAGGTCTGTAAAGGTCTCTGCTGCTTCCGTGTAGATCCGCGCATAGACTCTTTGCTCGTCGATATCTTCCGTTGCAAGATTTGACTCGAGACCAAGCAAATATGGCATGATGAGCTGCGCAAATTGCCCATGTACCTCATACTCAGGTATATTTTGCCGCAGTAACATCACGATGACCTCTGTCGCTTGGTCGACGTGCGGAGACTGCAATCCTTGAAACACTAGCGGCAAAAATTGAGATTCAAGAACTTGCTGTACAGTGATATCATTAGATTGTATCCACAATGCTAGGGTTTCTAAGACTTCGGAAGGATGTTGTTGCAGGCTGTTGCAGAGCAAACTCAAGACCTGGGGTGATACCTTGATCGTCAGTTCCTCTATCCGCTCGTAAAACACATCCAAATCTATGTCCTAGTGATCACATCAGTGGGAAGCTGGAAGGCACAAAGTCTCTAATGACCTTGACGGGTATTTGATTGTTTTTGCGAACCATCTCCGGCATAACACCCAGCCACATTATCGATATTGATGGGTCACATGTCTCACAAATATCTTTTACTGGATTGGTCCAGGTCATATCTTGTACCGCTATAGCAGCCAAAGCCAAGGCTATCTGCCGTTTGACGGGTATATCGATCGTCGGCGTTGTGAGGAAGGTAATGAGTAGAGGTCGCGTATTAGCTATTGGGCTGATCAATCAGTATTCCAACTAAACATGTAAGCGCATAAGTGAGCTC